>Ga0194112_10003813_pt1 | contig 20899 bp, 13 predicted proteins | sample TA2MahC400mmetaG_FD_146191 | JGI IMG/M metagenome (GOLD analysis project Ga0194112, IMG submission 146191) | Freshwater microbial communities from Lake Tanganyika, Tanzania - TA2015016 Mahale Deep Cast 400m | ecosystem: Environmental > Aquatic > Freshwater > Lake | place: Tanzania: Lake... | reverse complement strand
GCAGGTCATGCTGCAACTCTTGCGTCGAGTGGCCTCCCGCCGCCGTGGGCGTTGGGAAGTGAGTTTGGTCAACGCCATTCTCCTGCTATTGAAAACCGACTCTAGGTTATGGCAGTGGCTGGACCCACAGTGCACCCTAGACTTGGAAGCCGCTTTGCCAAATGTGTCCTGACATCAGGTGTGACAGTATAGTTTTCGCCGCGCGGCAACGCGATGCGCATCAACGCCAGATCGTCGCGCGCGATTGCCAATGATTGCCCGGCGTCCGTCCGCGCTTGCCAGAGCGGATACGCGTACACTTTGACGTTGACGCGCGCGTCGGCTTGCGCCGCACGCACGCGCAAAACGATTTCGTCGTCGCCAAACGCAATCAGAGCGACATCAGAATTTTGCGCGTCGATCCACGCGCTCGTGTACTCTTTCACCCGATAGGCAAAGAAATATCCGTTGCTGTAGTACGACTCAAAGCGCGGCGACGCGTCCAGAAACGTGCGCGCGCGAAAATCGTTGATCGTCGCCACAATCGTCGTGATGTTGAAACGCCGACAGTAATCATACACGCGCGCGTCGTCGAGATCTTCGAGCGGCACGCCAAAGAGCGCGCGATCGTCTATCTCTTCGACGCGTCCCCACAAGACCGGCGGATTTGTGTCGCCCACCCACATCAGCGCGGCAATCGGCGACCAATGCGTAAACGTGCCGCCCATCGTTTGCCGATTGGCGAACAATGGTGTGAGCGCGGGCAAAGTTGTCGGAATTTCCAGGTCACCTTTGCGATTGAGCTGGGCGTAGAAAGATGTAAACAAGACACGCCCTTCTTCCGCGCGCAGGGTTTCCCACAGTTCTTCCAGCCGATACTCTGCGCGGGCTTGGTTCATAAAGCGCGGCTCGGCATTTTCTCTGGGATGAAAATCGGCAACGGATTGCCATCCAACGATCAACGCGAACATACTCACCAAGAGCGTGATGCCCCAAGTCAGAAATGCTCGCGCGATCTTCGCGCGGAAAGGAATTGCGAAAACCCACGCGTTCAGCCGAGACACGCCGATCGCCGCAAGCCAAATCAGCGCAAAATAATACTCACCGACCAGCCGTATTCCGTTGAGCCGATAAAAATCGAGCCGCTCGATCAAAATCAGATGCTCGGCAAGCATCATCGCGCCAACCACAAACATTACCCCTGCCATTGTCAACGCGAGGGCGCGCTGCCGGGTGTCTTCTCGCTGGCGCCACAATACGAGCGCGAAGAGCGCGCCCAGCACATAGGGACCCAGCATCGCATCGGTAAGCAAGCGCCAGGTTTGATCGAATGTGGCTTGTATGATCGGGCTCATCGCGGTGGAGGAATGAGCGATCAAGGGCACGAGCCAAAACGCGTCCAGCGCAACCGCTCCCAGCGCGACGAGACCCAGCCGCGCACCCGAATCTAAAATGGGCAGTCGCCGCGCAAGGATGTAAAGCCCCAGCGCGATCGTCATGCCAACGACGTGATACGGATGCGCGAGGATGATTCCCGCCAATGCCAACGCGGCGAGAACCGCGTAACGCGCGTCGCGTCGCTCGAGCCAATCCGTTCCCCACGCCAAAGCGAGCGCGTTCAACGCGAACGCCAGGCGCGATCCGATCATACCGATGAAGAGCGCATTCGCGCCGGCAATGAACGATGGAAAAACCAAGCCCAACGTCCCGGCGACAAAGGCACTCCGACGATCAAAAGCAAAATGGCGGAACGCGTAGTAGAATGTGAAACCGGGCAAGGCAAAAGCAACAAACGCCACGGTTTCATAAATCAGCGCGACGGAAATCCGACCCAGCGTAACCAGGTTCAGCAACCATCCCACGAGGACAAAACCGGGGGGATAGAATTGCAGTTCGGGATAACCGGCGTACCACTGCGGCATCCAATCAATCAACCGATGGCGCGTCTGCCAGGCGTCGTTGATGGTGTACCACATCCGCCAAAATTGCCCCGGATGATCGCCATAAATAAAAATATCGTCGCGCAGCAAAAACCCAGCCAGCGTCCATGCGATTATGCCGAGCGTGCCCAGCGCGAGCGCGTCGGCAAGCCATCGCCGCGCGCTCATTCGATCTTCGCCTCGTCCGCGCGCGGCAACATCGGCGCGACGCGCGCGCGTGCGCGCCACCACAACACGCCGCCGGGCAAACTCGCCAGCACGACGATCGCGTGAAAGATCAGCGACAATGCAAACGCCGATTCGCTCGGCACGCCGACCAAGCCAAAAAAGAAAACCGCCGTCGCTTCTTTCGGTCCCAGTCCGTTGAACGAAATCGGCAACATCAACACGAACGCGATCAGCGGATTGAACAGAAAAAAGTAGATCAACGGAATATCGAGTCCGAGCGCGAGCGCGACCGCATACCACACGAACGTCGCGACGACGATCACCCCGGCGGAAACGACGACGTTCGCCGCCAGAATCATATAGTTGGAGCGAAACGTTTGAAGCGCGTGATACAGGCGTTGCGCGCGCGGCTTAAAGCGCGCGAGTAGCGGAATCGCGAACACGAACGCCAAGCGCCGCGTGACGCGGCGGCTGAACAACAGCGCGCACCCGATCGCAAAGATCGTCGCGGCGACTACCGTCGCGATTTCAATCGCCTCCAATTGCGTTCCGCCGGTCACGAGCAAAACGAGCAAGCCCATATTCACGAGCGCGGCGCAAAAAAACGCGACCAAGCCCATCAAGCGATCCACGACGACGGATGTGACGGCGGCTTCGGTCTCGTTGCCCGCGCGCGCCAGCGCGTACGCGCGCACCACGTCGCCGCCGATGTTCGATGGCAAGACGTTGCCCAGAAATAATCCGGCAAACGTGTACGCCGCCAAATCGCCGTACGACGCGCCGAGTTTCTGAACCTGCACGAGCAGACGCCACTTGAACACGCCGAGCAAAATCGCGACCCAGTACAACGCGAGCGCGAGCAATAACCACAGCGGTTGCGCGTGCGCGACCTGGGCGATCAGTTCGGTGTGATTGAGTCGGCTCAGCAAAAAAAAGAGCAAGCCGACGCTGACCGCGATCTTGGCGAGCGCGCCGAATCGTTTGAGCGTCATCGGTGACACCCGTACGCTTCCGGGTTAGCGATTGCGAAACGCATACGCGTTGCGATACCCCACATCGGTACTGAAACTCGAAAACGCTTTCGCGCGCGCTTGACTGAACGGATAACGTCCCAACGCGCGCAAGCCGCGCGTGGCAATCGCGCGCGGCGAGTAGACCCGGCGGCACAACCAATCGTACCCTTCGCGCAGTTGCTCCGCCGTCATCAACGCCGGACGAAAAATTACGTGCGCGGTGTCGTAATGACTCCAGGGAATGTTCGGCAACATCCGCCCTTGCTGGATCAACAGCTCGCGCTGCGGCGTGCCGGGAAAAGGCGTCAGCACCGTTACACTCACGCCGTCGAATTCCGTTTCGCGAATGAATTCCCAGGTCTTTTGAAAAACCTCGACCGTATCGTGATCGAATCCGAAGACGAACAAGCCGACGACGTTCAAGCCGTGATCGTGAATCTGGCGCACGATCCGTTTGATGTCGGCGATCTGTCCTTGGGTCTTGCCACCCAGGTCGCGGCGATTGTCCGGATTGATCGATTCAAAGCCGATGAAAAATTTATCCAGCCGCGCCAGCCGCGCCAGGTCGAGCAAGTCCGGATATTCGGCGATCACCAATTCGGTTTGCGTCGTCCAACTGCGAAGCGGCAACGGCGCGAGCGCGCGAAAAACTTTTTCGATGTAATCGGGCGCGATGCGAAAGTTCAAACCAAAATTATCGTCCGTCAGAAAAAATCGCTTGATCCGCCGCCGTTCGATCTCTTCCACGATTTGCTCGACCGGACGATAGCGCATCACTTTGCCGGAGACGCGCACCGCCGTGCAAAACGTACAGTTGCGCGGACACCCGCGCGTAATCTCCAGCGACGGCGTCCAATAATTGCGATGCTCGTCCACTTGCCGAATGACGCGCTCGCTGATCGGCGCGAGCGAGCCGAGCGGCGCCCATTCTTCGTCCACGTAACGCGGCTGCAATTTGTCGTCCGCAAAATCGCGAATGATCTGTAGCCAGGTGCGGTACGCTTCGCCGACGACGACTGTGTCCGCAAATGCCGCCACCTCGTCCGGCAACAGCGTCGCATGCACGCCGCCGACGATCACGTGACTGCCGCGCTGGCGCGCGCGCGTCGCGATGTCGCGCGCCCCGTCAATCGTCAACGTCATACTGCTGATGCCGACGAGCGTGCGCGCGTTCAAGCGCGCGTAATTCAGCGGACCCAAATTCTGATCCCAGATTTCGACCGGTATATCGTCCGGCACCATCGAAGCAAGGCGCATCAACGTGTACGGCGAGCCGACCGCTTTGCCCAACACGCGTCCCTGGTGCGCGGGTTGAATGAGTACGATTTTTTCAATGTCCATTATCTCTCTCGAGTAGTGATTGGTGATTAGTGATTGATCAACCGGTCGCCGAGTCACTAGTTGACCAATTGACTAAGCACTAATTGACTAGTTGACTAATTGACCAATTGACTAATCACTAATTGACCAGTTGACTAATTGACCAATTGACTAATCACTAATTGACTAGTTGACTAATTGACCAATCACCAGTCACTATATTCATTCACGCCGGGTTGTCAAACGTCCCGCGCGTTTCAGCGTTCGATCGTCAGCGCGCTGATCGCCGCCGCGAGTGTGCGTTCATCCGGACTGCGCCCGATGGCGATCAACGCCGACGCATCCCCCGCTTGTTCGCGCGCGCTGCCCACCGCCGCGCCTTTGACGCCGACGATCACGTGCGCGCGTCGCGCGGTTTGCCGCAGATCGATTTGTGCGCCGAGCGTTCGCAATTGTTCCACCGTGCGATCACCCAGGTTTGCCGCGACCTCGCCTTGCGATGCGAGCGCGACGATTTGCCCCGCTGGAATTTGCGCGAGAAAATCGGTCATTGCGCGCGATTCCGCGCGATCATCCACCGTGTCGAATCGCCGCGCGCTGATCACCGCGCCCGTTTGCGGATCGAGCACGACGACGTTGTAGCCGCGCTTGCCTAGCGCGACTTCGCGTCCGTTCACTTGGATCGACGCGACTGCGGCGCTGCTTGCAACGATTTCGACCGGGCTGGTGACGCCGGTTTTGCCAATCGCAAAATTCGGCGGCACGACCTCGCGCGGGCGCGCGGCGTAACCGAATCGCAGCACCAGATCGTTGATTCCGGAGCGCAACACGCGCGCGGGAATCGTCGCCGCATAATTTTCCCAGCCCGCTTTCAAATCGAACTTTTGGATCGTCTGCGCGTTGACGATCAGTTCCAACGTTTGCGCGGGCGCGCCCGGATACGTGAACGGCAACGCGCGCACGGTCACGCGGTAATCGGCGAGCGCGCGGATCGGAAAGACGATGCGCGCGCTCGCGCGATTCGCCCAGTTCGCGCGCTCGCCGCCGATCGCTTCGTCGCGATCCCAGCCGTCGGCTTGGTAGACGCGCGCCGCGTCCGTGCCGAATGCGACGCGCTGTGTCGCCGGCAATTGCGCCTGATTGACGCGATACGCCACCACGCCATCGCGCTCGTAAATTTTTTCGCCGAGCGGCATCACTTGCTTGAGGTACGCGTGCGTCGCGTCGCGCGTGTCGCTGTACGGCAGACGCTCCGCCGCGGCGGCGTTGACGACGACGTAGCGAATGTCGTAGAACGCGGCAAGGTGCGGCGCCAGCGCGCGATCGCGCGCGATAGTTTCCGGCGAAAGAGCGTGATACATTTGCACCTGCGCCAGCGAGTTGAACAGCGCGATGCGATCAAAGTACTCGAACAATGACGGCGGATTGCGCGAGGTGTTGCCGGAAAAAATGGATTTGCCGTGCGCGCGTTGATACGCTTGCGTGCGCGTGTCCTCCGCGCCTTGCATCGTAAAACTGTTGCGCCAGCCGAGCGGCACGCTCAAAATCGCAAATTCGCCGGGTTCGCGCGCGATTTGCGCGTACACCTCCGGCGCGCGCGCGTCGGTCAACGGAAGCGGCAGCGCGAGATGCTCGAATAAAGTTAAAAGTAAAAAGGCAAAAGGCAAAAGTAACGCGAACCTCGAACCTTGAACTTTGAACCTCTGACTGATCCACGCCATCGCGAATGCGACTAGAACCGCAAGCGACAAGATCACCACAATCGAATAACGATTCGGCACGCGATTTTCTTTGAGGAAGGGAATGTAATGCAACAACAAGAACGGCATCGGAAACGTCGCGTCCAAACCATCGAAATCGAACACCGATCGCCCGTTGAGGTGCAAGAGCGGACCCAGCGACAGAATCGCGAACGCAATTGCCGCGACGATCCACACTCCCAATTTCTTGCGATAGATCAGCGCGCCCAGCAGCGCGAGCGCCAGCGTGGCGTATCCCAGGAACACGGTGTTCACATCCACAAAGCGTGAATTGCCCTGCCGCACCGCGTCAAGTTCCTGAACCCATTGCCGATTGAGCGGATGTAAACTCGTCGGCGTGAGCAAGCCCGCGAGATCAACGAGCAGTTTTTCTGCGTGTCCCCAGCCGGGCAACTGATAACCGCTCAGAAAAATTTCATTGAACAAAGGAAGCAGCAACGGCGAAAAGAACAGCAGCGTTGCCGCGCCGATCATCGCCAGACGCGCGATCACGCGCCACGCGCGCAGCGCGCGCCATTCGAACGCGAGATACAACAGCGTGAACAGCACGAGCAACGGCGCGTGCGCGGCGTCGCTGTACAGCGCGAGCGCGGCGAAGAGCCCGGCGAGAATCGGATGCTTCCAGCGCGGCGCGCGGATCGTTTTGATGAGAAATAAAATATAAAATGGAAACCACTGTGTCGTCAAAACGGTGTAATGTCCTAGCGCGGCGTACACCATTCGCGACGATGTGAACGCAAAGACCGCGCCTGCAGCAAACGCGGCGAGAGTTTCAGGTTTCAAATTCCAGGTTTCAAGTTGATCCACCTGAACCCTGAAACCTGAAACCTGAAACAAATATTGCGTCAGCAAAAACATTCCGAACGCGCCGAGCACATACGTTGCCAACACGGTTGCGTTGACGGCTGGGATCAAGCCAGACGCGAGTTGAATCGGCAGACCCAGGATCGCGTTCGTCCAAAGCATCGTGAAACTGACCAGGTTGACGCCGACCGGATAGAATACCTGCCGCGTGAAAAATAAATTCGCGTCCGCATCGAACAAGGCGCGCTGGACCCACCACTGACTCCACACGAAACTGTACTCGTCGAACGCCCACGTCTCGCTCCCTGGGACGTGCGTATCAAAGTGCGCCACGAGCGGGTAAGTGAGCGCGAGCGCGAGCGCGAGATAGGCAAGGAGAACGAGCAGGTACGTGAAACGTGAAACGTGAAACGGGTTGCGTGATACGGAATTCATCTTACCTCAACTGTAGGAGCGGCGATTCCCACGCCTTCGCGCCGCGCGTGAGAACGACGCGCCATTGTGCGACGCGTTCGAGTGATTCTTGCGCCGACCACTCGACAATCGTATCGCCGACATTCCATTCCAGCGGCGGCGCGGCGAAACGATACCGGTCTTGCGACACCAGCGCGCCGCGCGCGTCCAGCCCGGAGAATGTCACATCGCTCTCTTGGCGATCCGGCGGCAACGCAATCACCTGCCAGTACAGCACGATGCCGCGCGGTTCGTCCGCGTACCGCGATGCGCCGACGAGTTTCAAGTACGGATTGAACTCGACGCTCAGAGTTTGTTGCGGCGGCGCGAACGCGCCGAGTCGCCACGCCGTAAAATATTCGCCGTTGCGAAGGTGCGCGGCGTGCGGCGCGACGCGCGTCAACCACTCGAACGGCGGCGCGTACTCGCGAATGAAAACGTAGATCGCGTCCAGCTGATTCGCGCCGAAGATGAGCGCGCGACGCGCGTCCGCTTCTTTGAAACGCGTCGCGCGATCGATGTAGCGCAAAGTCGGCACGCGTTCGCCCAAGAGCATCAGCGTCGGCGGGCGATACACTTCCTGCGAAAGGTAAATCGGCGCGGCGGCAGGTTGCGCGTGAATGAACTCCGCCGCCTCCGTCAAATCGGCGTCGAACTTGAGCGGCACCTCGGGATGATTCGCCCACGCGACGAAGTAATCGTATGTTGTCCAAAGTGTGCTGCCAATGAAACACAATGCGAGCAAGCCGCGAATTGCGAATTGCGAATTGCGACCGCTGACCGCTGACCGCTGACCGCTGAGCGTTTCCATCGCGAGTGCAGGAAACACAAACACACCCGGCACAACGCCGAGGACGCGCACGCCTTTCGGAATCATATCGGCGGTGAGAAACGCCGGCATACACATCACAATAAACCACAACAGCAAGAAACGATACTGGGATTGCCGCCAGCGCGTCAACGCGATCGCGACGCCGATCAAAAACCAGGGCGCGATCAACAGATCGAAAATCGGTTTGCCGGGCAAGTTGTAATGCTTGCTCTGATAACCCATCTCTGGGATGACGAACTGCGCGAGATTTCCGGCGACGCTCGTCGCCAACATCGCAATCGGATCCGTCTGATCGAAAATGGACGTGCTATCAAAACGGCGAACGAATTGCGCGGGGTTTTGCGCGAAATAAATCGCGAGCGGCAGCATCACGATCAGCGCGCCGAGCGCGGCGATGATGAGACCGCTGACCGACGACCGATGACGGATGACGGATGACGGATGACCAATGACCGATGACAGAAACTTTCGGTCGCCGGTCGCCGGTCGTTGGTCATTGGTCAACCGCCAAACGATCAACTCCACCACCACGAACAGCGCGACGAACACGCCGACAAATCGTCCCGGCGAGTACGTGTAGATCGCCAGACCCAGCACCGCGCCCGCGCCGGCGTAAAGCCGCCAATCGCGCGTGCGGAACGCGCGCCACAACAGAAAATAGCCCACGGCTTCGACGAGCGGCAAGAGCGTATCGCGATGCGCGTTGCGCGACATCTGCACGTGCCAGAACGAAATCGCCAAAAGCGTACTGACCAAAAACGCAAGGCGCGTCGCGCGTTCGCGCGTGAGAATTTCGGATGCCCACTCGCGCGTGAAAAAGAACGCGGCGGGAATTGTCAGCAATCCGGCGATGAGCGCGGGCAAGCGCGTCGCCAACGGCGTGACGCCGAAGAGCGCGTACGACAGCGCGGTGAGATAAACGTAGATCGGCTCGCGTCCCAAGTGCGCGTGAAACCAAATTTGCCAGTTCCCCGCCAGCACGTCGAGCGCGTCAAGTCCCTCTACTGCTTCATCGCCGAACAAGCCGGGCGGCAAGCGATCGATCGCGTACACGCGCAACAAGATGGCAATGGACGCAACCAGCATGATGGCAAGCCAAGATTTCACCGTGCGACTTTGTTCCATTCGCATCGTCGTTTAACCTTGACGTTCCGCCACAACGATATCGTTTTTCATCTAATCACCTGTCCCAGTTCCACGCGCGCGCCTAAATTTTGGAAACCATCTTCCAGAGGCGAGTACATTCCGGCGACAAGCCGATACTCACCCGGCGCAAGAGCGCGCCACGCGAGCACGCGGCGTTCCGAGACGATTTCGCCGGGCAACCAGCGCGTCGTCGGCGTGAGACCTTGGTCGGTCAATCCGTCCGATTGCGCGACGAGATTGCCCGCGGCGTCGAGCAGATGAACGTAACTGTGATAATCGCGATCCAGCTCGTTGAGCGCGAGCCAGTACAAGGTCACGAATAGCGAATCACCCGCACGCTCGGTCGCATAACCGACGAGTTGCACGCGCGAATCCAAATTCGCGGCGATGGCGGTCGGCGTTTGCGCGTGCGGCGCGCTAACACGCCACGCAAAGAGCGCGGCGATTAGAATGATCGCGCCAATCAGTGTGACAAACGCGCGTTGTCGTGTAACAAACAAACTACCTAACCATCCAACTAACACAACTAATGATACCACATTCATTGCCAAACGCAAGGGCGTGTCCTCAAAGCGGAACACAACGGCGTGATCCCCCGGCGGCACTGCGACGGTCACGATTCCAAGCGAGCCGCGCGGGTATGTGCGCGCGGGCGCGTCGTCAATGTACGCTTGCCAGCCCGGAAAGAAAAATGTTTTCAGCGACAACTCGAAAGGTTGCGCGGTCGAAACGCGCAACGCGCGGTCGTACAAACCGTCGCGCTGAATTTGCGCGGACGGAATCGGACGCGCCGGGTCGGGCGGCGGCACATTCGATTTGGCAAGCGGCGCGTAGATACTTTCGAACTCTTGCACCGTCGCCGGAAGGAATTCGCGCGTCCAACCCCAACCCATTTGCGCGACGACGTACGCGCTGTCGTCCGCGCGCGTCAAATCCACTTGCGCGTCGGTGAGCGGAAACGCGCGCACCGGCAAATTCGTCACCCCCAGCGCAATCAGCGCGAGCGCGCAAACCGGCGGCACGCTCCATCGCCACTGCGGCAGCGCGTCGCCGATCCACTTTGCCCACACGCCCAGCAAGAACGCAATGCCAATCGTCGCGAGAATTTGAAAGCGCCAGGGGAATTGCATAAAGCGCAAAGCCGGGATCGCGTGCCACAACGGCGCGGCGAGCGTGAGCGTCATAGCAATTGAAATGACGACGAGAAGCCAGAAGAAGAGAATGTGAGGCGTGGGGCGAATGGCGAATGGCGAATGGCGAATGGCCCGAAACCTGGAACCTGAAACTTGAAACTTGAAACCTTGAACTTTGAACTTTGAACCTGCAACTTGCAACAACACAACACCACCAGCCAGCAGCGCAAGCATCGTTTGCGGAAAACCAAACGCGCGCTTGAGCGCGTCACTTTGCGGCAAGTAGGTGTACGCCAGCGACGGCGCGAAAAAATCAGCGGGAGCGATCAGTCGGCTGACTAGAAACCGCGCCAGCGATCCGGACTCGACATAGACCAGGTTCAGTTCGGCGAGCGCGGGCACCCAGTAGAACGCGCTGAGCGCGAGCGCGATGGTGATGGCGGCAACGCGCGCGACGAGACAGACGACCGACGACGGACGACGGCTGACCGCTGACGGCTGACTGCTGGCTGCTGATCGCTGATGGCTTTCCAACGCAAATAGAAACGCGACGTACACCAGCAACAACGCGGCAAATTGCATCGCGGTCAGGTGATGCGTGAGAATGATCGCGGCGAATGAAAAGATGAAGGATGAAAGATGAAAGATGAAGGATGAAAGATGAAAGATGAAGGATGAAAGATGAAAGATGAAGGATGAAGGATGAAGGATGAAGGATGAAAAGGGACTTTTCTGATGGCTGATCGCTGACGGCTGATGGCTGATCGCTGACGGCTGATGGCTGATCGCTGACGGCTGATGGCTGATCGCTGACGGCTGATGGCTGATCGCTGACGGCTGATGGCTGATCGCTGACGGCTGATGGCTGATCGCTGACGGCTGATGGCTGATCGCTGACGGCTGACGGCTGACGGCTGACGGCTGACGGCTGATCGCTGACGACTGATCGCTGACCGCCGACCTGATCTGCGCAACCGACCAGAGTGCGAGCGGCAGCAACGCCATCGCCAGCATTTCGGGGAAATTGCCGCGCACGTAAGCATCCGATAACAAGTACGGTGAGTACGCATACGCGATCGCCGCGACGAACGCCGCGCCGTCGTTCAGCCAGTCACGCGCGAACAGAAACATCGAGCACGCGGCGAGCGCGAAGGTCGTCGCAATCGTCAGCTTGATCGCGGCGATGTATCCTGCGCCCAAAAGGTGAAACAACTCGGCGAGGTAATACGTCAGTGGCGGATAGTAATTCAAAACCGGCAAGCCGTAGCCGTAACCGGAAAGAGGAAACCAGCGCGGAAATAAAACGCCTTCGCGCAGACCGCGATCCAATTCAAACAGGCGATAGAGGTGGATCATTCCATCGGACGAGGAAAAATATCCGTCCTGCCATAAAAAGATAGACGCGGGCAAAATCGCCAACGCGAGAAACAAACACGCGCGACGCGTCATCGCACGCTCACTCGCGTCAAGACGATCTTGTCTGCCGCGCCATTCACCGGCAAGCGCGCGCCGGTCGCCGGAAGATACATTCCGATCTCGACGGCGTAATCGCCCGGAGCGAGATCGTTTGGAAGTTTTAGCAGATGGCGATCGCGCAAAACTTCGCCGACTTGCCAACGCGTGGTCGGGAACAAGCCGCTAAACGGCAGACTGTCCGCATCCGCGACGACGCGCCCGTTCGCGTCCACCAGGTGCGCGAAGACGGTGTACGATTCGTCCAGCGCGCGCTCCGCGCGCCAGATCAGATCGAGCGGGAGCGTTTGTCCGCGCGCGATTTCGCGCGCGCCGTTCCAGCCCAAAAATGAAATCGCGTCGCCGACGCGCGCGGTCTGCGCGTGTTCGATCCGCGCGACGCCGAAATCGCCGACGCGGATCTCGCCGAGCGCGCGCGCAAACTCGCGCGTGTAATCTGATTTGCGCGTATCGAGATCGTAGACGTACCAATACAGATCGAGCGTATACACACCGGCGGGCGCATCGGCGGGCAAATCGAACGTCCACGCGCTCCGGTAATAATCGCCGCTCTGCCAACGATACGTCGGGAAAAAGTACGACCCAGGAAATCCTTCGTAATCGCCGATCAAGGCGCCGGTCGCAGCGCGCACGCTGAGCAGCGCCGAGTACATCGGGAACATTCGCGCGCGCGCGCGATAGTACACCAGCACGCGCATTGATTCACCAGGTTGGGGCGGATCGGGCTCTAGATCGAACCCCAGCACGTCTGTTTCCGGCACGATGCGCGCGTCGCGCAACGCGTAACGCGGACGCGGCTCGGCGCGCAACGGCAACGGGACGGCTTGCACGAACCGCGCGCCAGTATTCACGCGATACTCGGGATAAAATTCGACGTTGTAGAAAGGACGATTCAGTTCGCGCGCGCGCGTCATCATCCGTTCGAACTGGGGCCAGATCGGGCTCGCGTTGACGATCAGCAAATCGGCGCGCTGGTTTTCGACGAACTGAAAATAGCGCATCGGTTGTGACACTTCCCAGGGCGCGATCACCACCGCGTTCGGCGCGAGGTTGTCGTTCAAGACGGCTTGCGCGTAATCGCGCGCGGCGTAATGTTGACTTTCGTCGAGGCGCGCAAAATTGGAAACGAGCGAACTGGCGGGGAGCGCGAGCGCGCCGAGCGCGATCAGGATCTGAAATGTCATTGCGAGCAGCGATTTGCGCGACGGAGCAATTTCCAGCCCCCGATTTGGAGATTGCTCCGCCAAACGGTGGCGCGTAACGATACCCACGCGCGCCGCGCCGTGCATCAGCGCGTCCACGCCCACGCCAAACCAGACGACGAGCGCGAGATAGCACAACGAAAAATAATAGATCGTCGAAATTGCGGCGCGCAGATACACCGCGATGAACCCGACGCCGAGCGCGAACGCGGCAATCACCGCAAACAGCTTGCGATCGCGCCACAACGCTGCGCCCGCGCCGACGATCACGAGCGCGAGTCCGACGCCGAATTGCTGCCACAACAACTGGAGCGCGGCGTTCACGCGATTCGATTCTTCGGTCGGCGACGTAAAACCGAATTTGTAACTGTTCCCCAAGCCGGTGACGAGATCGAAAAATCCCTGGGGCGTGTTGTTGTAGTACGCGGTGACCGTGCCTTTGAGCATCGCGTCCTCGCGCGGGTAGAGCGCCCAGTTCTGCGGGTCTTGCTGCGCGATCCAATAATTCGCGCGCAGCGGAATGTACGCGTAGAGGAGGAGCGGCGCGAGGATCAGCAACACGCAACGCGCGATCAGCGCGCGCGTCAAGCGCGCGCGATTGAACCAGACGATCAGCGCGAGCGCGGGCGCGCAGAACGCGATGATCAGATGATTGGTCAAGCCCAGACCAAACACGAACGCCGCCGCGGACAAATCGCGCGCGCGCCGTTCCTGATGCCAGCGCACGCTCAAAAAGAGCGCCAGCGCGCCCAGAAGCAGGTGCAAACCGTAGACCTTGGTTTCCAGCGCGCCGCCCCAGATCGAAGGCATCACGGCAAAGGAACACGTCGCCAGAATCGCCGGAACGCGGCGCGGGATCGCGCGGCGCGCCAGCACGTACACGATCGGGATCGCCAGCGCAGTGGCGACGACGGAAAACAAATTGACGCGGAACGCGATGTCGCCCATCGGCAAAAACGTAAAGAGTTTGGCGATCAGAATGTACAGCGGATAGCCGGAGGAATGTGGCACGCCGAGGATGTACGCCATATATTGAAATTCGCCGCTGTCGCCATCCAGCACAGTTGGCGGCATCGTGCGCGCGTACAACGCAAAGGCAAGCAAACCGAGCGTGAACATAATCCAGCGTTCGGGTGCGCGCGGGACGACCTCTTTTGTTCGGTTGACAAGTCGCTTCACACGCGGTATTATAAACTTGACGATGCAAATCGCCAAATCGAAAAAGGAGATGGGCGAATGTTTATTTTGCGCGAAGAAAACGGACAAGGGTTGATGGAATACGGTTTGATTCTCATCTTGGTCGCGATCATCGTCGTTTTCATTCTGGGAGTGTACGGCACGCAACTGGCGAATTTTTTCAGCCGCGTGACCAACGATTTTAACACGATCAATCCCTGAGCCCCAATGCCCGATTGGATTCTGCTTCTGCCGATTGGCTTTCCCGCGCTCGGCGCGCTGATTCTCGTTCCGCTCTCTGCGCGCGTCAATGCCCCCGCGCGGCGATGGCTTGCCATCGGTTTTCTCGTCGTCGAAATCGCGTTGATCCTTTTGAACATCGCGCCCGGCGCGCATCGCCTCGTTCTGTCCAACTGGGAACTCGCCGCGTTTACGCTTGCCCTGCAAATGGACGGCGTCACGCAATTGCTTCTTCTGACGATGTTCGTCCCGCTCGTCGCGCGCTGGCTCATCGCGCCGCCTGCGCGCGTCGATCCTTTCGCGCTGCTCGTCGTTTCCGCCGCGATTTTGCTTGCCGCCGCCGATGGCGCGATCGCGATTCTCGTCGCGTGGACGATTCTCGATCTCGCGATGTGCGCGTGGCGATTGGCGCGCGCGATCGAACGCGCGACCGCGCTTCGCAGTTTAGCGATCGGTCTCCTCAGCGGGCTGATTTTCTTCGCGGGTGCGCTTTGGCACACCGCGCGCCCCGCCGATGGCGCGCTCCTGATCGCGCTCGCGTGGTGGGCGCGGCTGGGCTTGTTCCCCTTCCACCCACTCTTGCCGACGCGCGGGGCGGACGAATTCGATCTCTGGTTCGCGCGCGGCATTCCGCTGATCGCCGCCGCGAATCTGTGGTTGCACGGGAGCGCGTTCCAGGTTGCCGCGCCGTATACGCTGATCGGAATTCTGGCGGGCGTGAATCTGATCGTCGCTGCGTTTTGGATTTGGCGCGCGTCGGATGCAACGCACGCGCTCAGCATTGGCGCAATGCACGCGTTCGCGCTCATCCCGCTTGCGATTGCGTTTGGCGGCGAGGCGGGCGTCGCGTTCGCGTTGTGGCAAACGCTGGCAATCGTGTTCGCGCTGGCGCTGGGTGAAATCGCGCAACGCTGGCGCGCCGAAAATCGAAATTATTATCCGCGCCTGATTTGGTTTCTGGCTTTGCTCGCGCTCGCGGGTTTGCCGCTGACGCCCGCGTTTCTTGGACGCATTGGTTTGTACGTCGCGCTGACGGAAAGCGGCGAGTGGTTTTTTCTGGCGCTCGCGTTTGCAACGACGTTGATCGTTTTTGCGCCTCTGTGGAATTGGATGCGCGCGCTCAAGGGAAGCGAACTGCGCGAACCGTCGCCCATCGAGTACGCCGGGCTGGTCGTCGCGCTGCTCGCGTTTGCCGCGCTCGCGTTCGCGCCGATGTTGCTTGCGTCTGCGCTCGCGCCGGGCGTTCGTGAATCGGCAGAGCGCGCGCTGGATCGCGTGATTCGCACAAGCAATTTCCTGGGTGTGCTGATCGGCGCGCTCGTTCTGGTTTTACCGATCAGCGGCGCGTATTTTTTGCGCGCGTTCGCGCAAGATCGTCTCGGCGCGCGGTCGTTCGTCGCGCGAATCGCGCGCATCGGCGATCTAGAACGGCTGGAGCGCGCGGCGGTTCGATGGGGCTCGCGCATCGGCGTTTTGACGCGCGACGCGTTCACGCTCACGGAAGAAAATCCGACGGTATGGATTTTGCTTGCCGGATTGTGGATTGCTATTTTTATCGCGGTGGCGCGCTAGCGGAACAAATTCGCGCGGCGCAGCGTCTATGATTTGAAAACGCGTAGGGCAAATTTCTAAATTTGCCCTACAACGAGGAGGACACAATGCTCAACCGAATTACACTGGCGATTGTCGCGATCTTGCTCGTCGCCGCGATCGCGATCCTGGGTTACATCGCGATGACGCCGCGTCTCGCGCCGACGCCTGCCAGCGCAAGTGTCGTCACGTCGAGTGCGCAACAGGCGACCACGGACACGAGCGGCATTTTCGTTTCGGGCACCGGCAAGGTGCGGCTCAAACCGAACATCGCCACGGCAAGTGTCGGCGTAGACATCACTGCAGGCAACTTGGCGGAGGCGACGAATCAAGCGAACGCGAAGATGAACGCGATCATCGAAAAGATCAAAGGGCTCGGCGTCGCAGAAAAAGATATTCAGACGACGAGTTACAACATCCAGCCAATCACGGCACAACCGCGCCCCGGTGTCACACCGACGATCACCGGCTATCGCGTCAACAATCAACTCAGCATCACGATTCGCAAAATCGAAGATACCGGCAAAGTCTTGGACGCGGTGGTGGCGGCAGGCGCGAACAATATCTACGGCATTTCGTTCGGCGTGGATGATCCCAAGCTCTATCAAGAGCAAGCGCGCGCCGCCGCGATCAAAGTCGCGCAAGACAAAGCCGCACAACTCGCCAAAGCCGCGAACGTCACGCTCGGCAAAGTGATCTCGATCAGCGAGGGCGGCGTGATGCCGCAACCGGTCTTTCGCGCCGCGCCCGCGATGATGTCTGCCGATAGCGTCTCGGCGCCGATCGAAACCGGTGAATTGGAAATCAACGTGTCGGTAGAAATGCGGTTCGGAGTGCAGTGAAATGAATAAGGCGAGGAGCGATCCTCGCCTTTTGTTTTTGACATTCCATCGTTTCCGCGTTATGCTTGAACCATCAATTTGCTGTGGAGGATGATCCAATGAGCCGAGTCATTCGCGCGCCGCGCGGCACGCAACTCATCTGCAAATCGTGGCTGACCGAAGCCCCGCTGCGAATGTTGATGAACAATCTCGATCCCGATGTGGCGGAAAAGCCGGACGAACTGATCGTCTATGGCGGACGCGGACGCGCCGCGCGCAACTGGGAATGTTTCGACGCGATAGTGAAATCGCTGAAGGAATTGGAGAATGACGAAACCTTGCTCGTGCAATCGGGCAAGCCGGTTGGTGTGTTCCAATCGCATCCCGACGCGCCGCGCGTGCTGATCGCCAATTCGAACATCGTCCCCGCGTGGGCATCGCAAGAAAATTTCGACAAGTGGGAACGCGACGGCTTGATGATGTACGGGCAAATGACCGCAGGCAGTTGGATTTACATCGGCACGCAAGGAATTTTGCAAGGGACGTACGAAACACTCGCGTCGCTCGCGCAACAACAAGGTTGGTCGTCGCTCAAAGGCAAATTCGTTTTGACGGCGGGACTCGGCGGGATGGGCGGCGCGCAACCACTCGCGGTCACGATGAACGAAGGCGTCGCGCTCGTCGTCGAAGTGGATCCGCACCGCGCGCGACGCCGACTCGAAACGCGCTATCTCGACGAACTGACCGACAATCTGGAAGACGCGATGACGCGCGTCGAAGACGCGGTCAAGAATAAAGTGGCGCGCTCGATTGGACTGATCGGCAACGCGGCGGAGGTTTTGCCCGAACTCGTTACGCGCGGCGTCGTGCCGGATGTCGTTACCGATCAAACGCCCGCGCACGATCCGTTGTCGTACGTTCCCGAGATGCCGTTGGAAGAAGCGAACGAGTTGCGAGTTGCGAGGGGCGAGGAATATCAGCGGCGATCAATGCAAGCGATGGCGAAGCATGTGCAAGCGATGTTGGCATTTCAAAAACGCGGCGCGATCGTTTTCGATTACGGCAACAATTTGCGCCAGCGCGCGTTCGATGCCGGAGTGAAAAACGCGTTCGATTATCCTGGGTTCGTGCCGGCGTACATTCGCCCGCTTTTCTGCGAAGGCAAGGGACCGTTTCGCTGGGTCGCGCTCTCCGGCGATCCGCAAGATTTGTACCGCACCGACGAAGCGATCCTGGAATTGTTCCCGGAAAACAAACAACTCGAACGATGGATCCGAATGGCGCAACAGCGCGTCGCGTTTCAAGGTTTGCCTGCGCGCATTTGCTGGCTCGGTTACGGCGAACGCGCGCGCGCTGGACTCGCGTTCAACGACCTAGTCGCGCGCGGCATCGTCTCCGCGCCGATTGTGATCGGGCGCGATCATCTGGACGCGGGTTCCGTCGCGTCGCCGCGCCGCGAGACGGAAGCGATGCGCGACGGCAGCGACGCGATCGCAGATTGGCCCCTGCTCAACGCGCTGATCAACGCGGTCAACGGCGCGACCTGGGTTTCGATCCATCACGGCGGCGGCGTCGGCATCGGTTATTCGATTCACGCCGGGCAAGTGATCGTCGCGGACGGTACGCCGGAAGCGGCGAAACGTTTGCAACGCGTGTTGACGAGCGACCCAGGAATGGGCGTGATCCGGCACGCGGACGCCGGTTACGCGGAAGCAATCGAGTTTGCGAAACGCGTGGGTGTGCAGGTGCCGATGACGAAATAAAAATTCGATTTTTGATTGCCTCAATTGAAAATCGGCAATCGAAAATCGAAAATACGAGGTGCCGCATAGGGGATTCGAACCCCTGGTCTCCGCCTTGAGAGGGCGGCGTCCTGGTCCACTAGACGAATGCGGCGCGCGAGACTGCGGATATTGTATGCGGATTATCGCGTCTGTCAAATCACAAACTCCTCTTCCTCCATCTCGAGTTCGCGCGCGCGCCCGTTCGTCTCGCGCCGCACGATCAACTGCTCCAGCGCGCCCACGCGCGCCATCAGCGAAATCACCGACGCGCCGATCATATCCGGCATCACGCCGTGATTCAAATCGGGTTGCGTTGTGGCGCGCTCTTCCCGGCGGTGAACGATTTGCCCCGGCACGCCGACCACGACCGAATTCGCGGGGACGGATCGCACGACGACCGCGTTCGCGCCGATGCGACTGCACGCGCCAATCGTAATCGCGCCCAACACTTTTGCCCCTGCGCCGATGACGACATTGTCCTCCAATGTCGGATGACGCTTGCCCTTGTTGAGCGACGTGCCGCCGAGCGTGACGCCGTGATACAACGTCACATTGTCGCCGACCTCTGCCGTCTCGCCGATGACAACGCCCATTCCGTGATCAATAAAAAAGCCCGCGCCAATTTTCGCGCCCGGATGAATTTCGATCCCGGTGACGCCGCGCGCGATCTGCGAAATCCAGCGCGCGAGCAATTTGAAACCGCGCGTCCATAACCAATGTGCGACGCGATGCGCCCAGAGCGCGTGCAGCCCCGGATACAACAACGCGATCTCTAGCACGCTCCGCGCGGCAGGATCGCGCTCTAACACCGATTGAATGTCGCGGTGAATCGTTTGAAACATAGCCCATCCAAAAAGCAGTCAGCGGTCAGCCGTCGGCGGTCAGCGGATCCCAAAGCAACGACCGCAGACAGCCGACCGCCGACCGCGATAATCAATCAGCAAGATTCGCAAACAACGCCGTGCTCAAATACCGTTCGCCGAACGACGGGATGATCACGACGATCAGCTTGTCTTTGTTCTCGGCGCGACGCGCGATCTGAAGCGCTGCCCAGGTTGCCGCGCCGGACGATATGCCGACGAGCAAACCTTCTTCCTTCGCCATTCGCCGCGCGATTTCGAACGCGTCGTCGTTCTTGACGCGAATCACTTCATCGTAAATTTTCGTGTTCAGCACCTCCGGCACAAAACCCGCGCCGATCCCTTGGATCGGGTGCGGACCTTTCTGTCCGCCCGACAACACCGGCGACGCGTCCGGCTCGACGGCAATCGTCTTGAACGACGGTTTGCGCGCTTTGATCACTTCACTGACGCCGGTGATCGTGCCGCCGGTGCCAACACCTGCGACAAGAAAATCAACCTTGCCTTCCGTATCGCGCCAAATTTCCTCGGCGGTCGTCTGGCGATGAATTTCCGGGTTCGCCGGATTCTTGAATTGTTGCGGCAAGAAATATCGCGAATCGGACGCGGCAAGTTCTTCCGCCTTGCGAATCGCGCCGCCCATTCCTTCACTGCCGGGCGTGAGAATCAATTCCGCGCCGTACGCGCGCAAGAGCATCCGGCGTTCCTTGCTCATCGTCTCCGGCATCGTCAGCACGCATTTGTAACCGCGCGCCGCGCACACCATCGCCAATGCGATGCCGGTGTTGCCGCTCGTCGGCTCGACGATGATCGTGTCCTTGTTGATCTTGCCCGCGCGTTCCGCCGCGTCGATCATCGAAAAACCGATGCGATCCTTGACGCTGTGCGCCGGGTTGTAAAACTCCAGCTTGGCGATGACGTGCGCGACCGCGCCTTCGGTCACGCGATTCAAGCGCACCAACGGCGTGTTGCCGATCAATTCAGTTACATTGTTTGCGATTTTCATAATCACCTCTCATAAAATTATAACGCCAAGACGTTGAACACGCGTTAAACGTCTTGGCGTTTGTATTAACATCTGTAGTCTGGCGAAAATCTGATGGAACTTGAACATGGGACGCCTCCTGAGTAAACTAGAGAAAACTCTAGTTTACCTGTTCCAACAGGAGGACATCCCATGCTCACTCATATTTTACACAATTCTC
>Ga0194112_10003811_pt1 | contig 20910 bp, 22 predicted proteins | sample TA2MahC400mmetaG_FD_146191 | JGI IMG/M metagenome (GOLD analysis project Ga0194112, IMG submission 146191) | Freshwater microbial communities from Lake Tanganyika, Tanzania - TA2015016 Mahale Deep Cast 400m | ecosystem: Environmental > Aquatic > Freshwater > Lake | place: Tanzania: Lake... | reverse complement strand
CGCACAAGCAGGTGAGGTGGTAGTAGGTGACGTGATCGCGCACTGTGGTTCCCTCTCCGCCACAAAAGAACGAAAAGGGAACAACACTTCAAGCAGCTGGACGCCAAGTAAAGTCCGGCAAAGCGGCCTTGATCCTCATCTCCAACTCTGACCTCAACAGGCAGCCGGTTGGACAAAACTGTCCGACCTCCCAGCCATCGTCATGCGCAATAAGCAGTGCGGTGACATCAGGCAGCGCAATCCGCGTGCCTTCGGGGGTGGGTGTAAGCTCAGGTGCGTGCATCATGAAGGCCTCCTGCCGGCAGGATACTGGCAGGAGGTTGAAGCTTGGTTAACCAAGCGGTCGTTGCGTGGGATTACCTGCCCTGCCCCTCGACCGCATGTGCCGTGGCTTCCGCCGCCTCACCTGCGCGCCTTCAGCCGCTCGCCGAAAGCCCTACCCGCCTCGAAGGCGCTCTTCCCATCCTCGATCACCCGGATGATCTGCCGCTCCTTCTCCGGGCTGGTGGTATAGGGCCGCGGCGTGGCGCCGCTGAAGGTGCCGCGCTGCTGGGCGAAGATGAGCAGGTAGAGCGGCAGCAGCGTCTGCATGACGGCCGCGATCTGCTCGCCCGTCCAGTCGATGCCGAGGAGGTCGACGGCCGAGGCGATGGCATTGGCCACCGGGATGGCGTTCTCTCCAGTGAGGGTCGAGAAGGCCAGGTCCAGCCCGGTCAGCGCCGCCGGGACGATGCCCAGCCAGAAGCTGCGGGTCTTGGCAAAGAAGATCGGCGCGATCGTCTTGATGCTGTCCATGGGTCAGGCTCCTTTCAGCCAGGTGGACACGTCAAAGCCTGGGCAGGCCTTGGCCGCATATTCGTTGTGGCCGCTGATGCGGGCGATGCCGGTGCGCGAGCTGATCGCCTCGATCATCTGGCGCAGGGTGATGTCCTGCTGCGGGGTGAAGTGATTCGCAAAAAGGTCGGTCTCGGCTGAGCCGTGGCCACCCAGAAGGCAGATGCCGATCGTGCCGCTGTTCTTGCCGATGGTATGGCTGCCGATCACCGTCTCGGCACGGCCGGCGAGGACCTTGCCGTCACGGTCGATGATCCAGTGATAGCCAATGTCGCGCCAGCCGTTGGCCAGATGCCAGCGCCGGATCTCGGCCACCTTCTCGGCGATCGGGCGGCCTGCCATCCAGTCGGGGCGGGTGGCCGCACAATGGACGATGATCTCGCGCACCGGGTGTCGGGCGCTGCCCTGGTAGATCATGGCCGAGGTCGCGTGCTTGGGGGCCAGCGTCACAGCAGGCGCGGCCGGTTTGCCGCCGGCATCCAGCCAAGCTTGCGCCGCAGCGCGGGTCTTGGCGCCGAATAGGCCATCTAGGGGGCCGGGATCGTGGCCGAGGCCCTGCAGGCCGGTCTGTATCTGGCGGGTGGCTTCGCGGGTCATTCATTCCTCCATGAAAAAACCGCCCCGGGCGTCGGCCCAAGGCGGCGAAAGTTTGAATCAAGCGGGGTGGCGTCAGGCCAGTTCGCGGAACACGGCCGCTGCGGCCTTGGGCGTGCCTCGCGCATCCTCGATGCCGAAGTAGGTTTCCGTGTCGGTGCCGGTTGCCCGGTCACGGAAGCCGTACCAGTGGATCGGGCCGAGGCCACTGTTCGGGGCGCGAGCCATGTCGACCAACTGGCGCAGCGTTTCCGCTTGGTCGGCCTGCGACACCGCCTGGTTGCCGCCCGATGTCGGGGCGCCGGCTTCGGTGATCCAGATCAGCATGTCCTGATGGCCGTTCTGGTTCATCAGAGTGCGGATCGAGCGCATGACGCCAAGGCCGGTCCAGCTGTCCGTGCGGTTGAACAGCAGCGGGTACTGGTAGGGATGGTGTCCGACGGCATCAAAGGCGCGGGTGCCATTCAGCCGGGCATAGGTGCGCCGCAGGTAGTCCACCGCCCCCTGCACGTTCGGCGCGGTGGTGGATGGGATCGACGCGTTTCCGACATAGATCACAACGCTGTCGCGCTGGATCGCCTTGATCGCCGGATAGACGATGCGCAGCAGCTCGGCATAGGCTTCAGGCGTTAGGGTCGTGTGGTTGGCTTCGTTGAGTACTTCCCACCATTTGCAGCGATCGCCGTAGCGATGCACCGCGGCTTCTGCGAACTGACGGAACCGGGTGCGGCCAGCGGCAGTGCTGATCAGGCTGATGTCGGTATTCAGCAGGATCAGCGGCTTGATGCCGCGCCGCACAAGGCCGTCCACCAAGCGATCTGTGTTGGCCCATTGGTAGCCCCCGCCGGCGACGGGTTGCACACGTTCTAGGCGCACATCGAACCGCACGGTCTTGGCGTTCAGCGCGGCGATCCGGTCCATCCACGGCTCGCCACCGGCCAGCAGTTCCCCGTCGGGGATTGCGAAACCCAGCATCCCGGCCAAGCTCGGCTGCGCGGGCGGTTGGGGCGCAGGAGGCACCGGCTGCGGGGTGGGCGTCACAGGCACCACCGGCGGCGGCGCAGGGGGCGTCACCGGTTCGGGCTCGGGCTGGGGCTCGATGCGATTGAACTCGACCAATGCCTGCCAGCGCGGGTTGTCGTCCGCAACGTGCCGCCGGGCGCCCCAGAAGCCATCCCGGCTAGGCCGGTCGATCTCAACAAAGGCGTTGAAGAACTCGCCGCCTGCGGCGTCAAAGCGCGTCATGGCGTGAGTGTAGAGCTCCCCCATGTGCCGCGAGTAGTGGAACCGCTCGAGGAAGCCCATCAAGTCGGCGTTGTTGTGCGCGCCACTGAAGGCGGGGACCAAGTGGCTGCCGCCCTCGTACATGACCAGCTTCAGCCCGGCCGCATCGGCAACCCGTTTCTGATAAGCCCAGATGGCCTCATGCGCGGCGATGCTGCCATCCGCCCCGAGGTGACGGCCGTCAAGCATCTGCTCTCGCATCCGCTGCATGGCGCCTTCTTCGCCGTGGTCGCGGCGCCATTCCTGGATGCGCTGGATCGCTCCCGCGCTGTTGAAGCCGCCGTCCCAGTAGCCCGTGACCGCATAGGCGTCGAAATACGCCTTGGGTGCGCGGCGACCGGCCTGCATCGCAACCCATCGGGGAGCGTTGAGGATGGGATCTTCGATCCCCTGATATCCGGTCTGCGTGGCAATCACCTTCACATAGCGCCCGCGCTGGCCATCGAAAACCCGGTCAAGGATCATGGCCATTTCAGCGGATCGGCCGCCATGCCACTGCATCCACCCGTTGCCGTTGACCAGATCCGGCCAGAGGCGCAGAGCCTGCTGGTTGGCATAATGCGCCTGCTGGAACTGCCAGTTCCACACCTCGTTGCTCAGTTCGAAATATGCCTTGAGGCGGGGGTTCAGGTTGTCGCGGACAAGCGTGGAAAAGCGGCTGATGTAGTCATCCGTCGCCCCATGCGGGATGCAGAACCACGGGTCGATCTGGATCTCGTTCGCCAGCGCCACCATGACCTCGACGGGGGCATCCGTGGCCCAGGTCGTGGAGGCCGGGCGGGCACGGCTCTGCCAGGTCGTGACGCGGCTGTCGTTCGTTGCCTGCCAGTCCATGAAGCGCAGGCAGCGGAAGTTGCGGACCAGATCCAGCCATTCGGGCCGGAAGATCGCGCCCGCATTGAAAGCGGCCAGATGCTGGGTCTTGACGCAGCGGATGTTCTTGATCGGGTTCGTCGCACTGATGCCCGACACGCGAACGTCCACGATCCCGCTGCCGGGGGTGAAGTCGAACTCCAGCCAGCGGGTGCCGCGCGTGGGGTTGGCGGCACGTCCCCAGACGTTCACTTCGCCCTCCCCGTCCCAGAACAGGCGGTAGCGCCCCGCAATGCTGGTGTCGGAAGCGTCCAGATCGGTCAGGATGACAGAGGCCACGAAGTCAGCGCCAGGGGGCACGCGCAGCGGCCAGCCATCGGCGTCAAGATGCCCGCCTGCCCGCATCTGCTCATGCTCCATGAAGCCAAAAGCGCTCCACGTGCGCGCCATCCAGGGGCGCCCGGACTTCATGACGTCCAGGAACGGTTGCGAGGCCCGCCAATCGGCAAGACCGCCGAGGCCAACAGCAACTGACAGTTTGGCATCCCGATCCGCGGGAGCAGGCGTTGTCGGTGCGGGTTCGGATCCGGGTTCGGGCTCTGGCGTCGGCTCCGGCACGACAGGGGGCGGTGCGGGCGGCGTGGGGGCTGGAAGTGGCTCCGGCTCGGGGGTTGGCGCGGGCATAGGCTCTTCCGGCTCTGCGGTCGTATCTGCGGCTGCTGCGAATGTCTTGCTGACATCGGCAAACAGTTCTGCAAGGCGGCGGCAGTGTTGGGTGTTCATGAGGTTCTCCAATGCAAAAAGCCCGCGGTGAGCGGGCGGTTTTTGACGAACGGGTTTTAATCTTCGGTTAAGCATACGTGCGCAGCCCCGCCAGCTGGGAGCTGCCCGCGTCGATTGTCGTTTGAATTCAGGCTGTCGCAGATGCGTGGCGCGCTTGGGGTGTTGCATCGCGCGACAGCGCTGTCAGGCCCTTACTTGGGCCCTCCGCTGCGCATAGGCCTAGAGAGGGACTTCGAACGCTGACAGGTGATCCTCTGCCAGTTGCGAGTAGGAATGTGACGCAGCGTTGATTGTCTGCCCTTAACTCATCTTGAAGCTTCGTGTGTCAGAAGCTCCTAAAATCAAGCCGATAGGGTCGAATGATGCGCGACAACGTGTGGTGCAAGACTTGTGGAAGTGAACTCCAGTGGATGAGCCCCCACTGGAAGGGGTGCTTGTCCTGCTATGCTGACAGCGGGCCGGGCTGGCAGATACGCTGGTTGAACGACTGCGCTGCAGCCTCCCGCAAGACTGCAGCCTGTACTGTCATTCCCTTTGCCCGTCAGCCGGCATCAGGAGCGTCGCCCAGCCTGCATTGAGACGCGGTCGATCGTGCGTACCGCTCGGCCCCGACAGGTTGGTCAATTCTGCTCGCACGACGCTGACGCCTTTCGGGCCTGCCTCTGCGCAAAGAAAATTGCACAAGGTGCAAGATGAAGCTTGCCTCATCCGCCGAGTGAATTTTAGGATTTTCGTAACGCGACAGTTGATTCCTCAACATCATCAGATCGCACATAGAGGTAGAACTGGGACGCTGGACCGTGGGCTACGGCGCATATTTCGCGCGCACTCAGCCTATATTAGGCGGGTGACCCGAACGTCCTGCGAAGGCCCCCGGATTTTGGTCCGTCCGGGGGCCGCTTTTCACTCTGGCTTCGTCAGCCCCCACAACCAGCAGATGCGCCTAAAAACGTGGGTTTAAGAACCTTTTCGACAAGAGCTTGGTAGTTGGACAAGTACGCCTCGCGGGAATACCTATCTAACCGAAGATCCGTGTTGCGCTGGTAGAGCTCAGCGTCTGAAAGGACTTTTCTCATCGCATCAGCCAGCGAAGCGATGTCACCTGGCGCGACAAGTTCGCCGTTTTGTCCCCGCAAAATCATCTCACGCGGCCCATAGTTCACATCATAGGAGATCACAGGGCAGCCCGCAGAGAGGGCTTCGAGGATAGAGAGGCCGAAGCCTTCGGTCAGTGTTGGATACACAGCAGTCAGCGCGCCACGGAACACGCGATCCGGATCGGTGGTATAGCCCATCAGGTGAATACGCGATCCACGGCCGAAATCAGCAATCAGAGCTTCCAAGCGTTTCTGCCCGCTCCCCTCCCCGTAGATCAGGTAATCAACGTCTGGGAAGTCGTCGCAGATCTCGTGGAAGGCTTTGACACACTCGTCAATTGGCTTTCCAACAAGATCAAGGCGAGAAACAGTTACAAGGTTTCTACGCAGAGGACTTGGCGCTTTAGACCTGTCGCAGAAGTGCGGTACCACATGGATCTCGGCTGCCGGTGTCACATCCTCCTCTATCTGCTTCTTATGGGTGTCCGTCGAGGTGACGATGGCTTCCCCCTTGAAGTTTTCGATCAGGAACTTTGACCTTGGGACGATCTGGCCAGAAGGGCTGCGATGGTCTGCATGCAAAAACAAAACCCGTGGAGCCGCCGTGGCGGGGGAAAGATAAGCCGACGTCACGCCGTCGAAGAAGACGACTGAGTTATCCCACGAAATCAGTTTGAAGAAGCTCCGCTCAAAGTCATGGTGGTTCTTGTAAGCCTCGCCAGTCAGCAGATTTCGACCTCTTATGTAGTTTCGACCTTCCCAATCGGCCCAACGGATCGGAACATCATTCACATAGTCGGTAATGCGTCGAAACTGATCCCACTTCCGGACCTTCTGGAAGAGGCGCCCGTTGATGAGCGTGAACTGTTCGTCGCCTTTTGGACGGAAGACCGTCCGCTTGGTTACCGACCCTAAGGCAGTGATTGCCACTTCATCTGCCATGACCGGTTCGCCCTGATAGGTATAGGTGGCACCGTCATCCACCTCATGCATGGTGTCGTAAGGCGGAAAGTCAAAGGAAGAATGATCACCCTGCGCGGCAACATCATAGCAAGCTTCCGGCAATGTCATGCTCACCACGTTTGCTGAAATCACTCCGCTTGATTGAAGCTCTAAAAAGTTGATCTTCTGGCGGACGCTGTGGCTCAGGTTCAGAAGAACAGGAACATAGCCTTCCATCTCCGCAAATCCATTGAGGCGGTTGAGTACGGCCCGAACCTTGCCACCACCACCTTTGCCGAGCCGGTCAAAGATACTGTAGACGCGGGTTGAGTTTGGGTAATACATATAAAAGTCCGCTTGGCTTAAGTATTATTTCCGACATCGTATAATAAGCTAATAATTAGCTTCGACTGCGGAATCGCTATTAATGTTTGAATATTGTGGGTCAAAGGGTTCGTGATGAGTACACTTTCCGGCATTGCGCCGATATTACTCTGACGTTGTCAGAGGTGAGCAGAAGGATCTGAATTAAAACGCCCGCTTATGAATCATCGATTTGATCCAGAACTAGCTTCGATGCTGTGTGCCCTCTTGTAGGCGTCCTGGGCTCGCTCCCGGTGCTGGCAAGCATCTGCCAGCAACCCTCTTTGGTTCCAGTAGTCGGCTGTTAGGTCAAAGAACACTGCATTAGCATCTAGCAGCCTGTACGCCTGCTTGTATGCTCCGCGCTCCATGTAGAACTTGCAGTGCCGAAGAAGCCCCGACAAGCCCCCTGTTCTGTGATCATGTGCCTCAGAGCAGATGAGCAAGACGAGCCGCGCAGCATCTTCCTTGGAGATGACCGGCGCTACCAGACCATCCTCAGCAAACACTGGATCCGCGTCTTCCTCAGGATAATCCATATCGAGAAAGACGTGATGGTAGTGACATCCTGAGACCTGCGAGATCTGAATGAAATCTACCCATCGTGCGAGAGCCGTTTGATAGGTTCCTAGTTCGAAAACATGCGCAGTGGGCTTGGCAAAGAGCATGTTGGTCATGCCCGCCCCGTGCTGCATGACGACGCAATCAGCGCTGCTGACGCATTTCACCTGCTCCAGGGGAGACATCTTTTCAAAGCAAACGATCTCGAAGCCCTGTTTAGCGAGAGCCTTGATAAGTACTTCCTCACCCTTCATCGTTCGGCTGCGCAACAAGCTCCGTGACCTGATAGCATAGATTTTGCCAGACCAAGTCTTGGTGACCTTGCGCTGCGCGAGATCGATCGCCTTACTGCGGAAGTGCCCAAGGCTCTCATCGTAAGAGTTGAACTGAAGCATTTTGACCGGGTGAGGCGTGCCGTCATATCCGGTCCAAGTACTACCTGCCGGACGAGCTGCCTCAATCTCTCGGTGATGATCACCTGAGAATTGGTAGAGCAGGTGCTCACCTGACATCGGCAGCAGAACGGATGCACCTTTGCTCAGCTTTGGGCTGACAAGTGTCTCAATCTTGACGTCGTCGCCGATGATCTCGTGGCAATCGTCGACCCACTTCCTGACAAAGTCACCCATTCGCTTAGACTTGGAGACGAACTGAATCACCTGCACACCTCGCTGCGCCAGCGAGGGGGCGAATGCCAAATGAAAGCTTTCCGTCAAGAAGTGAAAGAAGTTGTGGTAATTCTTGGCGTCGATCCAGCTGGTTTGTGTTGCTGATGAACCGACTTCAATTGCTGACGGATCTAGAAGGTCGCCGTAGGTCCTGCGGAAATACTCGACACTCTCCTCCGAAAAATTCAAGCCTTTGCGCAAAACGTTCCTCGCGCGGCTCCCTGATGCACCATTCAGGATCGCGTTGCCTCGCGTCTGGAGATAGGACTTCTTCTGCTTTGGCCGTTCAACTTCTGCCAAAATTGTTTTGATCGCGAAGCCATTGATCATCCGCCGATGCCAGTAGTAGTCGGCGATGTGAGTATCCAATGCCCGCCGGCGCCGCGGATTGTTCACCAAGTTGTGCGCCACCACATCTGCCAGAGGGACCTTCCTCAGCATGCCCTGCGGCCGTTCGAGTAATTTGACGCCTTTGTGGACGCGAAAACTGTGGAGCATGAAAATCTGGGATAAAATGGATGTTCAAGCGCACTTACCCTTTTTGCCCGCTAGTTCGCAACCGTTTGAGCCTGGCGGGTTGTTCCTTCTCCATCACTCCGGCTTAGTCAGCCCTGAACAGAATGGCCCGAAGTACCTCTGCCGGCCGCTGTCGCTTGAGACCACGAAGCGTGAGCAGATGCGGTAAGGATCGTAAGGCGGTGCGCAGCCGGTGAACGCCTGGATGCGCCAGAAGCGGTTGCGCTCACCCAACCAGGTGTTGTGATGCTCGGTCGAGCAGAGGACCGATCCGTCTTCCGCCTCGATCGTGTTCACGCGCAGGCCATGGACCGCGCCCCGGGTAAAGGTCAGATCCTCCACCACGATGGCGCCAGTGCTGTTCTGGACGATGGCCAGCTTGTTGTCGATCCACGGCTCACCGCGAATGGTGTCCCAGAGGCGGGGTACAAAGATGATGGCCGCGAACATGAGCAGCAATAGCGCCCCCGGCGTCGTGTGCCTGTAGATCGCGGCGGACAGGTGCGTGCACTTAGCCATTCTTGCCTCCCAAGCGCTTGACGATGATGTCCTTGAGGATCTCGCGATCAGCGATCAGCGAGCGGGCCACGTCGAGGATGGCGTAGCCGAGCGAGGCCAGCAGAATGACGGCAATGGCTTCATGCACCCCGGCCCAAGCTGCCGCCCATTCACCAGCCGAGTAAGCCAGCAGGCCGCTGACAGTGGCCTCGGCCGCGCGCGAGGCACGCGCTGGCAGAGGCGATTTGTTGTAGACGTAGATCATGCCAGCGGCGATGCCCGCCCACACCTCAGGTGAGCGGGCGTGGGCGGCCGCCTGCCACCACAGATCAGGATCGGGCATTGCGGCCTCCGCATCTTCTTGTAATTTACATGTTCTGTCACTTGAGCAACCGCATGGTAAGCTGCGCGGCCCGCACTGTTCTTACGGCGGGAAAGCCTCCGAATCGTTGACTCCGCTAATTCAGGACACAACCTGTCCGGGAACTAGCAGGAAAACGATCTTGGATAAGTCAGATGTTGCCCTACTTGTTGCGGCACTCAGCATGCTTGGCACGTTGGCCAGCGCTTTCTACATGCGCGCTTCAGTCAAATACGAAGTTGCGAAGTCTAGACGTCAAGAACCGTTGATAGAGCATGAACAGTCCAAGCAATTGTTGCATATCTGGAGAGATAAGATCCCTCCACAACTTACGGGTGCCTATACAGGATGGTTCGCAACAACATTCACCATCACCAACATCGAGGCGGCTCGCGGTATTAGGCTAGTGAGTATTAGCACCAAGAGCGGAAAAGAGTTTGCCGAAAGAGCGGCGCTGATCCTGAAGGGTAAGGATGGGAAAGAGCAGGCAGTCGAACCTGCTCGAGCTCCTCGTGTCTCGCAGATATCTTTGAATTGGGTTGTCCGTCCAAACAATGGTTCATGTAAAGTTATGCTGATTGCTCCGGAGGGGCTTCGTCTGTCGGACATACATGTAGAATGGCGGTGGCTTGATGAAGACAGTTAGAGTGCCATTAGCATCATCGCAGGTGATGGTGGCTAATATACTAGCACCAATGCGTCAGGCCTGTGACTAGCAGTTGGACCTTCACCATGCCAAGCAGCTTTGTTTCAGTTCCACCGTCCACAGGAGGGAGTTAGGCCGCTATCACCGCCTGCGCCAACATGCCGAAGTTGCCGATCCAGCTACGCAGGCTGTCGTTGTTGTTTACCTGTGGATTAGCGATCGTGAACGTAGCCAAACCCAAAATTTAGGTAAGCGTGATCGACCAAGTTCTGCCCGTCGTGAGGTGGAGCGGCAGGGTCTTCTCACTTAGAATTAGGACGCAGCCGACAAAGTCCGCCCACACCTCAGGTGAGCGGGCGTGGGCGGCCGCCTGCCACCACAGATCAGGATCAGGCATCGCGGCCTCCGTCTAAAGACTTCTTGGATAAAGGCGGGGGCCTGAACCGGCCGCCGCATGACCAGAGCGGTGCCGAAATGCGGCGGAGGTCGATTTTTGGAGAAACCCGATGAAGAGCGCGGCGCCCTCACGTTGCGGCGTTCAGCCACTCCAATGCCTTGACCCTTTGCGCATCCGTCAGGGCCGCGCGCCAGATCGCCAGCTTTGAAACAGACCCCGCCAGGGTCGGGGCGTTGCTGCTGCCGCCACCAATGTTGAGGACGTCCAGGACGTGCGGCACGTTGATGGTTGCAGAACCGGCGGCAGTGCCGCCGGTCAAGGTCGCAGCCGTACCCGCAATGCGCAGCACGATCGGTATCCGTGTCTGATCCGCCGCCACCCTCATTCCGGCCGATCCTATGACGTTGGTCCCGTCCAGAAAGATCACAGGGGAACCGCCATTTGTGCGATAACGCAGGCGCAGTGTCGGGGCCACGTGATCACCGAAGATGAACTGATTGTCGGTGGCAAGGTTTGCCACGTTGACCAGCATCCCAATCGTCAGATCAGACGGATCAGTCCCGATCGACGCCGTCAGGCTTAGAAGGCCCTGCGCAGCGCCGGATCCGTTCGAAAAATCGATCTGACCGCCGACCAGCCGGGGCTGCCAAGTTTCGTTAGGCTGCGCCAATACCCGGCCGCGTCGGCCTGTCCACGCCGACACGCGACCGCTGGCGGTTCGTGTGACGCTGTCGACGTTGGCCTGCCACAGATCAACAAACTGCGGATAGCTGGCCAAGGCATCCACCAAGGGCAGCAGAACCCCGAACGTATGCGCAGGCGCGGCAACGAAATCATGCCTGATGATGTCCATGTCATTCCCTCACAAGGCGAGATCAAAGATTGGCGTCGGGCGCTCGACGACTGCGCCCGGGATCAGTTCAGACGGCCACTCATCGGACGCCTTCACCAGCCCGCGCATGGCGTTGTAACGATTGTTCGCAAAGCTGGTCGTGTCCTGGCGCTGGTTGGCATAGCGGATCCGCGTGGGCGTGCCGGTGTAAGTCAGCCGCGCAGTGCGGCCGCGCAGCTCCACCTCGGTGATCGTGCCCCCCACCAGCTGATAGCCCAGGAAGCCGTCGATCCCCTGGCCGTTGTATTTGGTGGCGGATACGGCGCGCAGGTATTCCCCCGGGCGTAGGCTGTCGTAGTCCAGGATCAGGGTGCTGCCCTCCATCACCCGCTTGGGCCGGTGGATTGACCAACGGCGGCCCGCCTCGATCTCGGTCATGCCCCGCGCGCTGGCCTCGGAAAAGCGGGCGGTCGAGGCAGCGGCGGGATGCACGTCATTGTCATCGATGGGGTACCAATACTCGCACGTTCCCAGTTCGGCAGCGCCCGCTTCGACCAGTTCCATCTGATCCTGAAGGACGTGCCACGGATCGGTCACGGTATTGGACGTGTTGGCACGGCCGCCGCTCTGGGTCAGCATCCACCGCTTGCCGCCACCGAACCCGAGGCTGTCGAACAGCGCCCGGGTGTCGCGCTGCAGACCCAGCCAGACGCCCCGATACCGGCCTGCCACCCAGCCTTGGGCGCTGGTGCCATGGACGATCAGGTGCCAGGGCACATTCACGCGGCGGTTCGCCCGGGCCGCGACTGCGGCAAGCTGCTGGTAGTAGCGGACCAGCCATTGCCAGGCGTCGGTGTTGGTGTTGCGGCCGGTGTTGGGATCGCTGTCCAGAATGTCCAGTTCGATCCCCGCCCATCCATGCGAGGTCGTGATCGTGGGGGCCTGATCCTTGATGCCCGCCTTGCGCTGGATGATGTCACGGGCCAGCGCCATCGGATAGGCCGCCCCGATGCGGGTCGCGCCGGGACGCGCCGGCGCCACTCCTGTTGCGGTCGCATTGGGGGCGTAGCCGTAGGAACTCGCCCCGAGGGTGTCGCCCACGATCGGGCCATCGTTGCGCGCCATCCCGGTCAGCTGAAGCACCCCTTCCGGCGATCGGCCGGCCACGTCATTGAAGGCCAGGCTGTCATAAAGCCCGCCTGTGGACAGGGATTGGCCATGGACGCCGATCACGTCCCAGCTTGCCGTGGAATACAGGTGGCCCGACCCGCTGCCGGGCAGGTTCAGGAAAGGTGCGATCGCCGCAGCACCACGCTCCCAGAACTCGGGGCAGTAGATGGCGTCCAGGCCGGTTGGCCGGTAGATTTCGATCGCCTGACCGTTGGCATCAGTGCGCAACACCCGAACATCACCCTCGGCCACCGTTGTTCTGAACGGGCTGGACAGGTTCGCCTGCAGGGGGGTGACAGCTTCGGAGACCAAGGCGCCGAGCTGGTTCGGGTCTATGCGGAACATCACGCCCCACCGCGGCCCCTCCGCGTAAAGCGGATCATCCGCCGAGGCGGTGCGGGACCGAATGACCAGGGCCGTGCCCTCGCGCACGAGGATCTGGGTGATCGACGCAGGCAAGGTGGAAGCTCCGCTCACGGCGGCATCGCGGTTGGCATAGCTCGGCGTCAACAGCGGCATCACTTGCGCACTGTCGGCCTTGTCATTCAGCGCCAGGATGTCAGCCAGCCGCAGCGTCACGCCCCACCGGGGGGCCGTGTCGAACAGGGCGTCGTCAGCGCCGCCGAAGCGGGTCCGGACCACCAGACCTGTCCCCTCGCGCACCAGGACGTCCGTCACGGATGTCGAGAGGGTGGGCACTGCGGCCTCGGCCGCCGTGCGCGAGGAATAGATCGGCACGCCATCGGCGCCTGCGGGACCCGTGATCGATCCGGCGTTGGCCCAGGCAGAGCCGGTCCAGATATGGAGGTTCGATCCGACCAGATAGGCATCTCCGACCGCGCCGGACGCCGGCAGGTTCGACACGCTGGAGCGGGTGCCCAGCACCCGGATGCCGGCGCCGGCATATCCGGCAAGCCCCAGAGCTTCCTTGAAGGCCTGAACCGAGCGCAGCGACAGCAGGGTGCGCGCCAGCGAAGTCAGCGGCGTGACGGCTGCCGACCCCGGTCCGGTGAAGTAGGGCAGCGCGTCGGAGGCACTTGGCAGGCCCGACAGCGCCGGCAGGTTGCCGTTCTGCAGGCCGGTGATCAGCTCGCGCGAAGAAGCAAGCACCCGCGCGGCATCCGGCGTCAGGCGGATCTCGTACGCACCGTTGCCCGATGTGCCAGGCCACCCCTTGACCAGCGTCAACCGCGTATTGCTGTCCACGCTCTGGATCGAGATCGACAGACCGCCCATCTCGAACACGTCGCCGGACCGCAGACCGCCTGCCACAAACGAGGTGCCGGCGCCGGTCACAATGGCGCTGCCCGCCGACACCGTGACGGTGCCGACGCTGTACGTCGAAATCAATGGCATGAGGCTTCCTTAGCTGGCGGGCATCGCGGGCCACTCGGGCGCTGCGGGGTCTTGAATTGTATCGGTCAAATCGCGCAGGGCCTGACGGTAATCGCGCCAAGCATCACGCTGTTCGTCCGTCAGCGGCGCGTCGGGAAACTGCGTCCAGTCAGTCGCGGCAAGGCGGCGGTCACGCTCGGCACGCAGGCGCGACCAGGAGGCATGGGTCTCGGCTTTCAGGTCGGCCGGTGTCCTCGGGTCGATCCATGCTGCGCCCGTCCAGACGGCCCAGGACGCCGGACGGAGTGGCAGGGGCGCAAACCCGCTGCCATCCCAGTAATGCGTTTCCTCGGATATTCCCGCCGGAACGGGCGCCTCGACATCGTAGACCTCAGGGTCCGCGAGAAGAGGAAGGGCATCGATGTCGGTGCGTCCGGTCCGGACGATCTGCCCGGTATCCTGACGGATGACGGCAAAGTCGGTCATCTCGGCGCCCATATCCCACTTAGGAAAGTCATCACCTGTGGGCATTCAGCACCCCGATGAAGCTGTTGGTGAAGTCGATGTACGGTCCTTGCCGGGGCATGACCTCCAAGGTGTAGGTCGTGGGCACCGCCGCGGTGTCGATGTCCACGATCGTGTACTCGTTGGGCTCCAGCCGGTTGATGTCGTCCCATTCCCGCATGAGAACCCCGTTCCGGCGCATGCGCAGGCGCGCCACAGCACCCGGTCCCGCACCGGCTGACACGTCGCAGCGGATGTGAACCGGCATTGGCGCGTTGCGCCCCTTGGTGAAGCTGAGCGTCTGCAGCGTCGCCCACTGGGACTGATCGATCACGCGCTGCGCTCCGATCGTGATCGCGTAGGGGAACGTGGTGACTGCCTCGTCCTGGATCTTGACGCGCCCGACCGTGAGGTCGCGGATATCCATACCTGTTCTCCATGGTTCTGGTTCATGGCGGGCCAGCGGGCGAACCACCCCCGCTGGCCCTCACATCGTCAGGCCGCAGGCGCGACCAGAACGATATTCGAGTTGCGGGCCAGCTGGACGTTCATCGTCGCAGCGGTGTTGGCCTCACCGCCCTGATCGCCGCCGCTCATCACCAGCGCGATGAACATGCGAGCCCCACCGGTTGGGAAGACGATGCGGATAGCAAAATTGCGGCGGCTGTTGATCGCGCGGCGCAGCGCCAGCTGACCGGGATCGTCGGGCAGGATGACAAAGACGTTGTCCATCGTGCTGGCGCTGAACGTGCCCTTCATCATGTAGTCGCGGCCGCGGTTGATCAGCGAGCCGGTGATCTGGTTGGCAGTCTCGGCAATGCTGCCCATGGTCTGCCAGCCGTCGATCTCGACCCAGTCCGGGCTTTCCGCGGCGGGGAAGTCGGCCGCCACGAAGTCTTCATTCTTGTCGTCCAGCTCGGGACCGATATAGATCCGCGCTCCGGCGACGGGGAACATAGCCATATTGCTACTCCATGTAGAAAAGCCCCCAATGGGGGGGGGCGGGTGAACCGGCCGGGCCGGATTGGTTATGCGAAGCAAGCCCAACGAATGGCCACCGGCGTGCGCCACCAGCCACCATCACGGTATCCGTCCTGGACGTGCGGAGCCTCGCGGACGCGGACCGTCACGCTGCCGAAGGGCAGCAGCAGGTCCTCAGGGAAGTGCGCGGCGATCAGGCCAGCGCGTTGTTCGTACCAGCTGCTGTCCCGACCGAGAGGTGCGCAGTGGGCCAGCGTCAGGGTGCCGATCCGCTCATGAGGGCCGCCAGCGATCAGGATGCGGCGCGGCGGCTGCGTGGCGCGGCCCACAGCCAGCCATTCGCCATCCCCCAGTTCATAGATGCTGCCGGGCATCGCGATCGGCAGCGGGAGGGGCAGCGCTTTGATCCGGGTGCGCAGAGCCTCCCAAATCTCGGTTTCGACAGACGGCATCTGCGCCTCCGTGTTTTAGGTCCCGCTGACCCGCCGCTTCACATCCTCGGCCACCAATCCAACAATGGTTGGCCAAGCATCGACGGCGGCCTCCACGAAGTGCGCGCCTTCCTGGCTGTATTGGCGGCCCTTGCTGTCTGTCCCGACGAAGCCGCTGTTCATGCGCCGAGCGTAAATGGCTTGAAACCCAAGCCAGGCGCTATCCCCGAGGGCTAGTTGCGCTGTGACCACGCCCACGTTGCTACCGGCATATTTGTCGTCGGGCCCGCCGGTCTTCGGCATGGCTGCCGTGGACGCCAGCAGCGACCGAGCGAGGTTGCCGGTCTTCCACGGCAAGCGTCCGCCATTGGGCCGTGAAGTTGTCATCTCCTCGGCCAGCATGTCGATGCTGCCCCGCCAGACTGCTGTCATTCGAGCCTCGGACTGCTGCGCCCAAGCCCCTACCATGTCGCTGAATGTGCCCATCAGGTGAGGCCCCTAGTGTGATCCAGCCTGAAGATCGTGTCGCAGGTGCACTTGATGACCTCGGCCGCACCGCCTCGCGGATCGCCAGCAAAGCGCAGCCGCGCTCCATTGCTGAACTCGAAGGGGGTGTCGAGGCCGCGCACCGACTGCCCGTTCATCGCTACATGATGCGGGCGCGGATCGCGGACCCCGCCGCCGTGGCGCCAAGTCTTGATGATCGCGCTGTCGTCCAGCCCGAGCTTCTCCGCCGCCTGCCGCCACTCTTCATCCCGCGCGGCCATGACCGCTTGCTGCGTCTCGGTATGGGCGATGGTGTCGGCCCGATCCTTCAAAAGTGCATTCTGGTACTGCCGGACGCTGATGGCGCGATCAGCCGCAGGAACTGCCTCACCCCGGCTATATGCTCGGATGATCCTCTGCTCCGTCGCCCGGTTCACGCGGTACCGGACCTGCAGCTTCCCGTCCTGCCCCTTGATGACTAGATCCTGCACGCCCTCCGCCGTCTCCATGCCGCGGGTCACCGCATCAAGGCGGGAAGCGCGGGGGCCGTCCAGCCCGATGATCCCGCCTTGACGCGTGCCGCCGGGTGCTGCCTTGCCGGCAATGTCCCGCGCAATGGTGTGAGGGTGCCGACCGGCCTGATATCCCGTGCCGATGACCTCGCGTGCAGCCTGTTTGGTGTCCTCGGTCACCGCGACGATCCGTTGTCCGACGTTCTCGGCCACCCACCGTTCGGCGCGCGGGTTCATCATGTCGAAGCGGAAGCCGATGGCGCCGGTGCCGGGCGCGTTGATGGTCTGCGCCGCCAGCACACCGCCTTGGGTGTACGCCGCCTGCTTCGTCACGCTGTAGCGGTAGAAGCTGGCTGGCTCGATGTTCAGCGCTGCAACTGCGCCCTCAATGTCGCCTGCTTCGAGTGCTGCCACAAGCGCAACCCAGTCCAGTCCGGCGCGCATGTCCTCGGCCGAAGCCAAGAACGCGGCCTGCATCTCGGGCGCCAGCCGCGCGATGAGTTGGCCGAAGAGGCGGGTCTGCTGGCGGTTCAGGCTCATCGGACGATCAATACATATGCTGCAGGCGGCCCTGCGGCGGGCTCGGCCCGTGGGCTGATGATGGTGACAGACTTACCGTCGATGGTCAGCGTGTCACCGGGCTGGATGCCCATGGACGGCGGCGCGCAGGTCACCTGCAGGTCTGTCGCTAGCACCGTGCTGCCGTCGACGAACGCGGCGGCCACGCCCTCGACCACACCGCGCAGGGTCTCGGTCTGCGTCGCCTCGACTGGGTCTTCCCAACGGTTCGCCCCTGGCGCCGTCGTGGTGCGCGACAGAACGATGTTGCCCTGTGCGAACCGGGTCAGCAGGCGGTCTCCTGTGGCGCGCAGCCGGGAATAATCGAACCGGCTCATGCGCGCGCCAGCCAAGAGACGTTGCCGCTGTGGATCAGCCCGGCCAGCGCCGGCTTGAGCCAGGGCAGCGACAGCCCCGCCAGATCTGCCTTCACGCCGCCGCGGTAAGTCACGCTGATGCTGCCAACGCTTTCGCTCGCGACGACGGACGCAGTGTCGGTGCCGGAGTAGATGCCCCGGCCGACTGTCTCGGCGGCGAGCCGCGCCGCGACATGCCCCACGCGGACAAGGCAAGTTTCGCTCAGGGTGTACCAGGAATAGCTGCCCGCCAGCCACCGGGACGCCCGGACCAGCGTGGCCTCCTGAGAGGTGCTGTCCAGCGTGATCCACTGACCGAGTGGGGTGTCTTCCCCGGCGTCTGCGGCCTCGGGCTCCAGATAGGCCACGGCATCAGCCAGAGAAATGAAGGATTGTGCCGACGGCACTGTCAGCAGGTTGCCCACGATCAGCGGCATGCTTCATTCCTCCTGGTGGTGAAGGGGCGGCCTCAGCCGCCCCGCCGGTGTTGATCAGCCCTGCTTTGCCTTGATCCGCTCGATCAGCGTCGCGCGGCCGGCGGCGTGGTGCGGCTTCTCGCCCAGCACATCCTGGTAGCGCGCGCGCAGGTCGTCGTCGGACAGCGTGTCGAGGTCGTCGCCCACCGGCTGGTCACCGATGATCTTCTGGGCGCTCGCGGTGGCGGCATAGCCAGCCTCTTCCGCCGTGATGGCGGGCTGACCGGTATCGCCCACGCTGTTGCTGCCCTTGATTCCGATGCCGCCGATGGCCGCGACTTCGACATTCGCGGCAAAGTTGCCCTCGCTGTCAGCCAGCAGCTGCGCGGTGCCTTCGGGATCGGGGCGCGGCGGCTCGATGCTATCGGCGGCTTCGGCGGACCTGCGAGCATCGGCAGCGGCCTGGTCGGCCATCTTGCCGAACGCGTTGGCCAGCTTGTCCAGTGCCGTGCCACCCGCCTGGGCGCGCGACTGCAGGATCATCGCTCGGCTCTCGTCACGACGCGCAATGGCCTCCGCCAGAAGCGGATCCTTGTCATGGTCTTCCATGAGACTTCTCCATGATTGGGGGATGGAGGAAGGGGCCGAAGCCCCTGCCCTTTAGCCGTTGGTGACGACGGCGACCATGCGGACCAGCTTGGGGTCATAGACCCGGGTCCAGTTCGCGGCGCCGCCCAGTTCCGCGTCGCTGACGCCCGAGGCCGAGGCCGGGGTGCCGCTGAACGACACGCCGCGCGGGTGCATGACCCAGTGGCGCCGGTACCAGACCGTCTCCACGCCCTCGCCGTTGCCAGCCGAGGCGTTGCTTTCGATCTCGACGGGCTTCTTCGGCCCACCATCACCCGTGGCCTCGGCATATCCGATGGCACCGTTGCCGAAGAGATAGGTGGTGTACTTGAAGCCGCTGGTGCCGCCCGGTTCGCGCGGGCACTGGTCCGAGACATAGACGATCTTGCCGTCCCAGGTGTCGAACTCAAGGCCGGTGGCCGGGTCCTTGAACTTCTGGATCGCCCGCGCGGCATGCAGGTTGTAGTAGACCCGCGAGTGCATCAGCACGGCCGAGAGCGTGGTGCCGTATTCGCCCAGCAGCGCATAGGCGTTCGAGGCGATCTCGGCATCGAAGCGGACCGGAGTGACGGCCCCGTCCTCGGAGGCCACGTCCAGCACGTTGCCGGCCATGCCCGGCGAGGCGAACACGCCGCGCATCTGCAGGCCCATGATGCGCTGCTCCTCGCGCACCCAGTATTCGGCGATCAGCTGCGCCACGGCATCCAGCGGATCCTCCGCCAGCATGGAGGCGACGAGGTTGGCCGACTGCCAGCCGTTGTTGCGGCGGATCTTGCGGGCCATATCCTGGCCTTGGGTCAGCTTGTTCGGGATCGCGTTCTGCGCCGGATCGTCCGTCGAGACGTTCGAGTTGCCGGTCAGGTCGTTCCAGAACGGCATCTGCACCAGGTCGCCGGGACCATTGGCGAAGGTCTGCAACTGCGCATCGGTCGAGACGATAGGCGAGTTGCGGATGCGGGAAAGTTGCGCGATGCGCTGGATGGTGGTGGGAAGGAAGAGCGGGCCATAGATGACGTCGCTCAAGCGGGTCGTAGCCATGTGTGGCTCCTTTGCGTGAGTTTACGTTGAGGGACGATCAGCCATCCCGTCGGGCCCGGCTGCGTGATCAGTGCGCCATCGGCGCGGTATTGCGGAGATCCTGTTACCAGTTGGGCGTGACGCCGGCGGCCTGCGCCATCTGCCGTGCCTTTGCCGGGTTCTCCGAAATGACTTGCTGCTGCTTGGTCAGGTTCGGATTCTTGCCGTTGCTGCTGTCCCAAGGGTTGTCGGTGAAGCGCCCGCCGGTCCCGCCTTGGGCGTCGGCGCCAGTGGGCTTCTTGACGTATATCTTGCCCTCATCCGAGCCGGACCAGTCGCGGACATAGTTGGCCAGCGGCATCGGGCCCATGTCGGTCTCGACCTGCGCCTTGAAGTGGCCATCCTCCACGACCAGCTTCACCGCGCCCTTCGACTTCAGCAGGGCCATAGCGCCGGGCTTGAAGGCAGGATCCACGCCGGCCTCGTCCAGCGCCTTTGACAGGCCGTCATCGATCGACAGCTTGTTGACCGCGCCGGTCAGGGTGCCGATGCGCTCGTCCTTCTTGGCCAGTTCGGCCTGGTGCTTGCGCTCCAGCTGCTGGCGGATCTGGGCCACCTGCTCGTCCGTCTTTGCCGGCGCCTTGCCCTCAGCCTGCTGCTTCAGCGTCTCGTAGGCATCGGCGTCGAAGTCGTCGGGCAGCCCCTCGAGGCGCGCCTTTGCCGTCGTTAGGTCGGTCTGCAGGGTGCGGTTGGTCTGCTTCTGCCGCTCGTGAGCGTTCTTCAGGTTGACCACCGTGGGATGCACGTCGATGCCTTCGAGGTCGAGGACGAACCTGCCGTCGATCTCCTTGTACTCGCCGTGCAAGGCTTCCGGGACATCGTCCAGGCTGTCGAGAATGGTCTTCAGAGCCATCGGCTCACTCCTTGTGATGAAGCCTGCCTCGCAGGCACGAAAAAAGCCGCCCCAAAGGGCGGCTCGATGAAAGACATGGAAGGCTCGACGCCGGCGGAAGGGGTGGCAGGATGCCCTCATCATGGAGAGCCAATTTCACTTGCGCCTAAAAGCCTCATCATGCTCGTGAGATTGCGGGCGCTTGTGGGCGCCCGCCAGGTTTATCAGCGGAACAGGGACATGACGGCGCCCGGCGCCTGGTTGGCGATCGACAGCGACTGGATGCCCAGCTGCTGCTGGGTCTGCAGCGCCTGAAGACGGGCCGAGGACTCTTCCATGTCCGCATCAACCAGCGCGCCCATGCCGCTCTTGAGCGAGTCGGCCAGCTTGCCCACGAAGTTCGCCTGGTCCGAGATGCGCTTGCCGGCCGAGCCGA
>Ga0194112_10003809_pt1 | contig 20914 bp, 18 predicted proteins | sample TA2MahC400mmetaG_FD_146191 | JGI IMG/M metagenome (GOLD analysis project Ga0194112, IMG submission 146191) | Freshwater microbial communities from Lake Tanganyika, Tanzania - TA2015016 Mahale Deep Cast 400m | ecosystem: Environmental > Aquatic > Freshwater > Lake | place: Tanzania: Lake... | reverse complement strand
CCCGACGATATGGCCATGTCTCAACTTAATCTGACTACTGAACAGATGGCGAAGATCAATGCCCTCCGTGAGGCTCATCTGAAGGATATAAAACCCCTTCAGGATAAACTTTTCAGCAAGCGGGGCAAACTGAGACTGCTCTGGTTGCAGAAAAATCCTGACGAGGATAAGATCCTTGCGGTGCAGAAAGAAGTGAGAAATCTGCGGGATCAACTTCACGACAAAAAGACAAGTCATCGATTTGAAGTGCTCAGGGTCTTGACCCCGGAACAGAAAGAAAAGTACCAGGCTTTCGGAAGGGGCAGTGGTTTCTGCCCTGGCATGAGGGGTGGTGCCGGATTTCACCACGGTGGTCCGGGAATGAGTATGATGAGAGGTAACTGGTAAACTTTGCATCCTTTCGGAGATCCCCCGGCAGGGGAGGTTCTCCTCCTTTTCCTCCTCCCCCCGGGCGATCTCTTGTTGTAAAAATAACCCTGTAAAAATAACCCTTGACAGGGGTTATATTTTATTTTATTCATTAAACCTAATTTTTAAGAGGTTTTGTTATTGTGACGGTTGGTATGAAGAAAACGAGAGAAATCAGCTTATTGAACGTGAACAATCTGTTGTTGGGCCTCGCCCTTCTTCGCCTGTCGCTTCATACTCGGCGCCCGTCGTTTTTAGGTAACCCGTAAATAGCACAAAATAAAAACCTGAAGGCCATGGGCTCGAAGAAGCTCATGGCCTTTTTTATTTCTGTTGGAAAGGAGGAAACGATGGAATCAAAAAAGAAGGAGAGAGTGCTCGTATTCGACACGACGCTTCGTGATGGGGAACAGTCTCCAGGGGCGAGCATGAACCCGGAGGAGAAACTCCGTGTCGCCAGGCAGCTGGAAAGGCTCGGGGTGGACATCATTGAAGCAGGCTTCCCGATTGCCTCGGAGGGTGATTTTCTTTCCGTCAGGCAGATTGCCCGGGAGGTGAGGGGACCCCAGATTGCCGGTCTGGCGAGGGCGAACCTTAATGATATTGACCGGGCATGGGAGGCCATCAAAGAGGCGGCACATCCGCGGATACACACGTTTATTTCCACATCCGATATCCACCTTAAGTATCAACTGAAGAAAACGAGAGATCAGGTGCTGAAAGATGCCTGCGCCGCCGTGGCACATGCCTGTGCCTACACATCAAATGTTGAATTTTCACCAATGGACGCCACCAGATCGGATTGGGATTATCTCTGTGACGTAATCGAGGCGGTGATTGCCGTGGGGGCTACCACCGTGAATATCCCGGATACCGTGGGCTACATCATGCCGGAAGAATTCGGGAAACTCATCGCGTATCTGTTTAAAAAGGTGAAAAATATTAAAAAGGCCATCGTGTCCGTACACTGCCATAACGATTTGGGTCTCGCGGTGGCAAATTCTTTGGCGGCGGTCAAGAACGGGGCACGCCAGGTGGAATGCACCATTAACGGAATCGGTGAGAGGGCGGGAAATGCGGCTATGGAGGAAGTGGTCATGTCCCTGGCGACGAGAAAGGACTTTTTCGGATTCTCTACCGGGATAAAAACGGAGTATATCTACCAATCGTCCAGGCTTTTGACCCACATTACGGGCATTCCCGTGCAACCCAACAAGGCGATCGTCGGCGCCAATGCGTTTGCCCACGAATCGGGAATCCACCAGGATGGTCTGATCAAGGAAAAAATCACCTATGAAATAATGACGCCCCAGTCTGTGGGCATTTCGGGAACTCACTTAGTGTTGGGGAAGCATTCCGGCCGCCATGCGATTTCCGAGCGTCTCAAAAGGATGGGGTTCAAACTCTCTGCTGACGAAATGAAGAGGGTTTTTGTGCGGTTCAAGGAAATAGCGGATGTGAAGAAGGAAATATTTGATGAGGACCTGGAGGCCATTATGTATGAAGAGGTGTACCGGGTCGAGGAAAAATACAAGCTGGTTTATCTCAATGTAGTGTGCGGCAATGTGGCAATTCCTACTGCGACCATGGAAATGGAGGTAGATGGCAAAATCGTCCGGGACGCGGGTTTTGGTGTCGGTCCCGTAGATGCGACCGTTGCCGCCATCAGGAAAATTACCAAGACTGATTATCACCTTCAGAAGTATGCGGTCAACGCAATTACCGGGGGAACCGATGCCCAGGGCGAGGTGACTGTGCAACTCCAGTTTAACAGTCGCTCCGTGGTCGGGCGGGGCGCCGATCCCGACGTTATTGTCGCTTCCGCGAAGGCATACATCAATGCGTTGAACCGTCTTGAATTTCTCAAGAGGGATGTAAAGAAGGTGAAGGTGGTTGAATAATGGGGGACAATGGTGTAAAGAACACACGCATACCAATGAACGGAGAACCACCGTGGGAATGACAATTACGGAAAAGATACTCTGTAAGCATACGGATCTTGAAGAAGTACACCCGGGAATGCTGATAAATGCGAAGGTGGATATTGCATTGGGGAACGATATTACCGCTCCCATTGCCATAAACGAATTCAGGAAGGCCGGCGGTACCAGGGTCTTTGATCGAGATAAGGTGGTGCTGGTACCCGATCATTTTACTCCGAATAAAGATATTGACTCCGCCCAGCAGTGTAAGGTTGTCCGGGAATTTGCCCAGGAGCAGGGACTCACCCACTACTATGAGGTGGGTGAGGCAGGTATTGAGCATGCCCTTCTTCCCGAGCAGGGGATTGTGCTCCCGGGCGATCTGGTGATCGGTGCGGACAGTCACACCTGTACATACGGCGCACTGGGAGCTTTTGCCACCGGAGTGGGGAGCACCGATCTGGCGGCAGCCATGCTGACCGGTGAGGTCTGGTTCAGGGTTCCGGAAACAATCAAAATTGTTTTATATGGGCGTATGCAGAAATGGGTCTCCGGGAAGGATATAATTCTCTATATAATCGGAAGGATCGGTGTTGATGGAGCCCTCTACAAGGCAATGGAGTTTATCGGCGAAGCGGTGGGTCATTTAGGCATGGCCGACAGGTTGACTATCGCGAATATGGTCATCGAAGCGGGGGCAAAGAATGGCATTTTTATTCCCGATGCAATAACGGAGGCGTACGTGCGGGAGAGGGCAAAACGGAGCTACACAAATTTCACCTCCGATTCCGATGCGCTCTACGCCGATATGATCGATATTGATGTCAGTACCATCGAACCGCAGGTAGCATTTCCCCACATTCCGTCGAATGTGAGGGGAATCAGCCAGGCAGGAAATGTGAAAATCGATCAGGTGCTCATCGGTTCTTGCACAAACGGGAGGATAGAAGACCTCAGGGTAGCTGCGGGAATTCTCAGGGGAAGAAAAGTGGCGCCTTATGTCCGATTGATCATCATGCCTGCCACGCAGGAAATCTATAAAATGGCCCTCAGAGAAGGATTGATGGAAATATTCATCGATGCGAGGGGGGTGATCAGTCCACCCTCCTGTGGCGCTTGTCTCGGGGGGCATATGGGAGTTCTTGCCGATGGTGAGAGGGCTGTTTCCACGACGAACAGGAATTTTGTAGGACGCATGGGCCACCCCGGAAGTGAAGTATATCTCGCAAGCCCGGCTGTTGCAGCGGCATCTGCGGTCTTAGGCAGGGTTGCGGGTCCGGGGGAATTGCCCGGGATCGGGGGTTAGAAGTCGGTGATGGGGAGTATTTTATCCTGGTACGCAGGTCTTTGGGAAGGTGCATGATGAAGTTTAAAGGCAAAATCTGGAAATTCGGAGATAATATAGATACCGATGCGATTATACCTGCCCGCTATTTGATAACGTCCGATCCCGCTTTCCTCGCGGCACATTGCATGGAAGATGTGGATCCTGAATTTTTGAAAAAGATTTGCCCTGGAGACATCATTGTGGCGGGAGAAAATTTTGGTTGCGGTTCATCAAGGGAACATGCCCCGATTGCCATTAAGGCGGCGGGGATTTCCTGCGTCATTGCAAAGAGCTTTGCCCGGATTTTCTACAGGAACTCCTTCAATATGGGGTTAGCCATTTTTGAATCCAGAGAGCTGTGGAACATTGTTTCCGATGGTAAGGAAATCGAGGTGGATGGTGAGGAGGGGAGTATCTCCATCACTGATAGTGATTTCGTAAGGTTTCTGCGCATTCATCCCATACCTTCATTCATGGAGGAACTGATTAAAGACGGCGGCTTGATGAGGCATCTATCGAAGAAAAAAGAATAAACATGCATCCTGTCCTTTTTTTTGATTCAATATCAATTCCCCCACCACGAAATCAGATCTACAGACGCCTTGGTTATATCAAAGGAAGAACGCAGATTTCTCCCCCGCAAATGGGCGAGGCGGAACAATACATCCTGGACGCTCTGTCCCTGATCCGGTTGAGAGGAGCGGCTGTGCGTTTCCCTGTCCGGACAATAGAAGACGGGGGAATCATTTTTGCCGGCGATGTCATGTTCAGGAGTAATCAACTGACGGTGTTTCTCAAAGGTTGCCGTGAGATCATTATCATGGGGGCAACAGCCGGAGACGATATTATGAGTGCCATTGAGGAAGACTCATCCGGTCGGAATGTGACGCGAGGCGTGGTGCTGGACGCAACGGCAAGCGAAATGGTGGATGCCTCCCTGGACTGGATGATGGCGTATTTTAACCGGGGTCTCCGGAGAGAGAACAGGCGACTGTTAAAAAAAAGATTTTCCGCCGGCTACGGGGATTTTCTCCTGGAAAATCAGAGAACGATATTTCATCTTCTTGAACTTCATCGCATTGGTGTCCGGATCACGGAGAATTTTATACTCATCCCGGAAAAATCCGTCACCGCCATCACCGGCATTCGTTGAAACTATCCGGGTGCAGAGCCGATTTTCCAATAAAATCAAGATGCTCCTATGGAGCATTACGAAGCACGAAAAACATTTCTTTGCACATTTTGGGGAAAGACCACCCTTTCCCCATCTTGTGTGAGCGTGTTTTATCCTTGACAAACGGAAGTTGCCTTTATAATATTCCCCCGGCAACAAGAAACCATAAAAAAGGTGGATGTGAGGAAGAGGGGTAAAAGCCCCCGCTGCCCCGCAGCCGTGATGGGAACGAAAACCTGAATGGCCACTGTCATGAGCGGATCATGATGGGAAGGCAGGTGAGTAGGGAGCCCTGAGCCGGAAGACCTGTCCATCCTGATTTCCCCGAGGGAGGAAGATCATAATTGAATTCCTCATTCCAATCCTTATTTATTTCACTTTTTTCTGTATTAATCATTCCGGGGGGAAAAATATTTTCTGTATTGTGTGTATATGAAACAGAAGATTATTAGACTTCTCAGAAAAAGAATCCTGATACTTGACGGTGCAACCGGAACGGAACTGCAGAAGCGGGGGATGCCTGCTGGGGTATGTCCGGAAGTGTGGTGTATAAGGAATCCCGGGGTAATACAGGAGATCCATGCGGCGTACCGGAGTGCCGGTTCGGATATCGTATATACCTGTTCGTTCGGGGCGAACCGGTTGAAGCTGATTCAATACGGGTTTAAAGATGTAAGGGAAATCAACAGGAAACTGGCAGTCCTGGCCAGGCGAGCTGTGGGGAACAAAACACTCGTGGCGGGAGATATAGGCCCGACGGGGCGCTTCGTTGAACCCTTTGGTGATCTCCCGTTTGAAGATGCGGTTTCGATTTTCAAAGAACAGATCAAAGGTCTCTTGGATGGGGGGGTTGATCTCTTCGTCATTGAAACCATGATGGATATCCAGGAGGCCCGGGCAGCTCTCATCGCGGTCAGAGAAATAACCGATCATTTTACCATTGTCACCATGACCTATGAGACGGATGGCCGAACCCTCAACGGAACCGATCCGGCGACGGCATTAATCACATTGCAGAGCCTCGGTGCCGACGCCGTGGGATGTAACTGTTCAACCGGACCGGACGCGATGGTGAGTTTCATCTCTGCCATGAAACCGTATGCCACGGTACCCCTGGTTGCAAAGCCCAATGCAGGCATGCCGAAACTGGTCAGGAAAGAAAGCGTTTTTGATATGGGATCCGGCGATTTTGCTTCGTTCGGAAAGCAGCTTGCGGGAGCTGGCGCCAGCCTTATCGGAGGGTGCTGTGGAACGACACCTGAGCATATTAAATCTTTGAAGGATGAAATATCCGATGCAACGGTGATTCTTCCCGTGCGGAAATCCCTCAGCGCGGTGAGTTCCGCGAGAGGTTTCAGGTCATTTGATCATGGCAGTCCCGTCGCTATCGTCGGGGAGAGGATCAATCCAACGGGGAAAAAGGCTCTCCAGCAGGATCTTCTTGAGGGCAGAACGTCTGTTGTTAGGCAAATGGCAAAGGAACAGGAGATGCAGGGTGCCGATCTCCTGGATGTAAATGTGGGTGTTCACGGAATTGATGAATCGAATGCCATCAAGAAAGTCATTCATCTCCTCGCAACGACGACCCCCCTGCCTCTTGTCATTGATTCCCCGAATGTAAAGACAGTGGAAGTTGCCCTCCGGGTCTATCCCGGCCGTGCGTTGCTGAATTCGATCTCCGGTGAGAAGGAAAAAATGAAAAAGCTTCTCCCCGTTGCCGCAAAGTACGGCTCGATGTTTGTACTCCTGCCGGTGACGGATACCGAGGTGCCCGAAACCGCGGAGAGACGGAAAATAATTGTCAGGAAAGTCTTCAAGGCGGCTAAAAAATTTGGTTTTTCGAAAGAAGACGTTGTCGTGGACGGGCTTGTCATGACTGTTGCCTCAAAGCCCCGGGCTGTGCTGGAGGCATTAAAAACCGTTGCCTGGTGTACGGATCGTTTCCGGTGCAGGACGATTCTTGGTCTTTCCAACGTTTCTTACGGTATGCCGGAGCGGAAATGGATGAACGTTGGGTTCATGTCCATGGCGCAGGCTTCGGGGTTGACCATGGCGATCGCCAATCCTGCGGAGAGAGAAATCATGAACGTAAAGATGGCTGGCAATGTATTCATGCAGAAAGACAGGGATGCGTTGTCATACATCCGGCATTTTTCTGAGATGCGCGGGGAGGATAGTTCCGCCATACCTCGGGAGCACGTATCTCCGGAACAGAAGGTATTCGGAGCGATTCTGGAGGGGAACAGGGACGATATTGTTTCTATGATGGATGCTGCTATTGCATCAGGGAAAAAGCCTTCCCGGCTCGTGAATAAAGTGATGATTCCTGCCATCGTCCGGGTAGGCGAATTGTTCGATCAGAGGAAGTATTTTTTGCCGCAGTTGATTGCCAGCGCCGAAGCGATGAAAACCGCCCTCAGTCACCTTGAGCCCTGTCTTCGTAGCAGCGGGGAGACGAGAAAGGGTAAAGGAGCTGTCATCCTGGCAACGGTAAAGGGGGACATCCACGATATTGGCAAGAACATCGTCGCTTTGATGCTGAGGAATCACGGCTACGAAATCATTGACCTCGGCAAGGACGTACCCGCAAGGGTTATTGTTGAGGCGATAAAGGATACGCATCCCGTGGTAGTCGGCCTCTCCGCTCTGATGACCACTACCATGGAGCGTATGAGGGAGGTCGTCGATCTCGCCCGGGCGGGTGGATACAGGTGCCCGTTCATTGTGGGTGGCGCCGTTGTCACGAAAGCCTACGCCCGATCGATCGATGCGGTCTATGCGAAAGACGGTGTGGAAGCAGTCCGGGTGATCAACCGGCTGCTCCGCTCAACGAAAACGTATAATGCTTAGGGAGCGCGGCAGTGTTTAGACCGTGTCAAGCGTGTTAAGTTAAAGGTGTTATTGCATGTCATTTGATGAGATTCCTGGAAAAGATTACTCAGAACCGCAGGACATGACGCTTCTTTCCTGCAGAAATAACGGGAACCCGCGCAAAGACATGATATTTGCTGCATCTGCGTCTCTCGCGGTTCATATAGGATTGATTCTGATTCTGTCGACAGCCACCGCGATGTCAACTGCCTTGAGACTTGGAGAAGTTTCTGTTCTTCACGTGTCGCTCGTTTCGCTGGAAGCCGGTCAGAAGACTGAGGGAGGAAAATTATCTGAAGCCGCTTTTTTGATGAATACATCTGCGGAGAAGACCGAGGCCATAGTGGTGCCCCTGGTGAAGGAAAATCCCGCTGAGAACATGGAGGGAAAGAAACGTCTGACGGTGACGTCGGATCCGGGTTCAATCGAAGTACAGTCTCTTCAAAATACGATTTCACTGACATCGCATGCCGTTGCATCCGGATCTAAAGGCCCGGTATCAGCATCTCATGGCAGCAGAAATCAACTCGCCCATGTCATGATGGGAAATTCGCAAGAGAAAGCTGTGTCTGTTGCGGTGCCTAAGTACCGTGAAAATACTCACCCCGCCTATCCCTGGATCGCACGGCTGCGGGGCTATGAAGGTATTGTGCTGGTATCCACAGAAGTATCCGCTGACGGGAGTGTGGGAAGTGTACGGGTAAAGAAATCTTCCGGATATGCCGTACTTGACCGGTCCGCCCTGGATGCGGTAAAGACATGGAAATTTGAACCGGGAAGAAAAATGGGAACTCCCGTCAATATGTTGGTGGACGTTCCTGTGAAGTTTGTCCTGAAAAACAACGATCCCATGTAGATCGTTTGCGGAGCACACCACCGTGAGGTCTTTTCGAGGTAATATTTCCCTATGTCCCATCACCATTTAAAAGACAGGCTGGCCGAGATCATCCTGGAGAAGTCTTTTCAATACCGGGAGGACCCCCCGTTCAAACTCACTTCCGGGAAAACGAGCAATTACTACTTTAATTGCAAAACCACAACCCTCGATCCGGAGGGGATGAACCTCATCGGGAACATCCTTTTCGAGATGCTTCGCGATACAGAGGTGACGGCCGCCGGTGGTCTCACCCTGGGAGCGGATCCCATCGCGAATGCCCTTTCCCTTGTTTCTTATCAGAGGGGGAAACCGATTAAATCGTTTATCGTGAGAAAGGATGTAAAAGATCACGGCACAAAGAGCGCCATTGAGGGAAATGTCACAACGGGGGAGAGGGTCGTAATCATAGATGACGTGATAACGACGGGTGGATCGACACTTACCGCAATAGAGATTGTGACGAAAGCGGGCATGGTAGTAGATCGCGTCATTGCGCTGGTAGACCGGGAAGAGGGTGGCAAAGAAAATATCGAAAGGTGTGTGAGCAGGGTCGATGCGGTTCTTACGCGAACTGAGATCATGAATCTCTATAAAGAGCGCCACACCACGACCTACCCAGGCAGTTCTCAGGCCGGGAGTGGATGATGTCGTATACGTCGCACTGTTCGATCCCGGGAATAATGTATTTCAGCAAGAACTGAGGAATTTTGATCGCAGCCTGTTCACCGTGAGGTGTGCCAGTCTCACCGGTTCGGGAAGTCTGTAGCCCCTGCAACAGGAGAGAACCACGCGAACGGCTTTTGTCGTACTGATTTTGTGCCCCGGTGATATGAATACCGGTTTTACTTTCTTCTTCGTGCGCACGGCGGCACCGACTATCCGGCTGTCGAGAATTAAATCCGTAAAATCTCCTACCTCGTGACCGACATCGCCGTGAGTTCCCACGAGTCTTTTCTTTGCACAGCCTATGGTCGGGACATCAATGAGCAACCCCAGGTGTGAGGCAAGCCCGATCCCTCTGGGATGGGAAATGCCCTGGCCGTCTATAATCACAGCGTCCGGAACGTTACAGAGACGCTCAAATGATTTCAAAATGGCCGGTCCTTCCCTGAAACTGAGGAGACCCGGAATATAGGGGAATGGCACATTTTCGATCACGGAAGTTTCTTCAATGACATTCATGGACCGGTAATCCAGGAGGACGACCGCAGCAAAGAAGAGGCTGTTGTGTTTTGAATAGGATATATCACTCCCGGCGATGGTTCTGATCTCCTCGGGAACATCTCTGTCATCCAGAATCAGTTTTGCTCTCAATTCCTCCTGAATTGCGACAGCTTCTTTATACGTGACATCCCATCGGTGTAAGTATTGCACTCTCATGGGGGAGATACTCGGGAGGGAGGAACGGTACTTAAAAATACGGTTTCAGTATTTTCCTTGTCCGGTTAATGTCTTTTTTGATTTGTTCCGCCAGTTTTTCCGGCGTCTCAAATCTTCTTTCATTGCGAATTCTTTCGATGAAAAGGATGTTCAGTATCTTTCCGTAGATTTTTTCATTGAAGTCCAGGATAAACACCTCGATAGAAAGTTCATCGTCGGAAAAGGTGGGATTGTATCCAATATTCAGCACGCCCCGGTGACGGGCGCCTTCCATTTCGACGATTACCGCGTAGACGCCATTTTCAGGCAGTAACTCCTTGTCCGGTTTGATGTTTGCCGTGGGAAATCCAAGTGCTTCCCCGCGGTTCCTACCCCGAATTACCACGCCGCTGACGTTATATGGTCTTCCCAGGAGCTGGGCGGAAAGCTTTACGTTTCCCTCAAGAATTGTGTGCCTCAGCCGTGTGCTGCTCACGGTGTCAGCGTCAAGTTTCACCGCATCAATGGAATGTACTTCAAAGCCTAACTTTTTTCCCATGTCTGTGAGAAATGTTTCGTTTCCACCCTTGTTTTTCCCGAACGTATAGTCATGACCGATGAAAATTTTTCTGATACGCAGGGTATTCCACAGTATATCGCGAATGAATTCTTCGGCAGTCATTTGGGAAAAGGAGGTATCAAAAGGGATGAGCACGAGACCATCGATACCGATTTTTTCCAAAAGGGCGATTTTTTCTTCCATGGTTGTGATCAGGTAAAAAGGTCTGATTTCCGGATGGAGTACCGCTTTCGGATGAGGATTGAAGGTAATGACCAGGGCCTTTCGGTCATCCCTTCTGGCTTCTTCAAGGAGCTTTTCAAATATGGGGATATGACCCAGATGCACCCCATCGAAGTTTCCTATGGTAACGTACGCACCCAGGAATTCGGGGGGTATGGATGTTAAATTTTCAATAACTTTCATATGGTGAAAGGCATATCTGCTTTGTCTTGAAACTTCGTGTTAACATAGCATTAATGCCGTTAATTTCAAGTTCAATTTTACTTGACAATGACGAGAATGTCAGTGTAGACAACCATGGTATGATATCAGTTTCTGCACAATGAAAATATGCCGAAGTGGCGGAATTTGGTAGACGCGCTAGGTTCAGGGTCTAGTGGGCATTAGGCCTGTCCGGGTTCAAATCCCGGCTTCGGCACCAAGTGATACCGAGGGGTTAGGACTTTCATTAATTTCTTCTAACCCTTTTTTATTGCCCATTTCTAACCGATTTCTAACGGATTGGAAGGAAGTCTCAAGAAGATCGACTTGTCGTTTGGTGAAATCCACATCGTTGAACAGATGACCGTAACGATCCATTGTTATGTTTATGGATGAATGTCCAAGTTGTGTTGAGAGGTATTTAATATTTTGTCCTGCTTGAATACGCATTGAGGCGTTTGAGTGTCTTAAGGAATGAAAAGACACGTGCCTGAGTCCCGCACGCCTTAGCGCTGGGTTGAAATGACTCTTAATAACCGTATTGTGGTTTGTACGTTTTCCGTCTGTATTAGAAAACACAAGATCATCCTTGCTGATGGGACATGCCAGTCTCCATTTTTTTAATTCACGGGATAGGCTTGAAGGTATGTCAATCTTGCGGATTGAGGCCTTAGACTTGGGTGTCTGAAATTTTTCACCCCATAGAGATCGCCTGACATATATCTGATTTGAGTTCCAGTCAACATCGCACCATTGAAGACCCCATAACTCGCCTGCACGCATTCCTGTCATTATGGCCGTCAAGAAGGCTATCTTGTAAGCTCCGGTTGCATGCTTTAAGAGTTTGTCAATTTCTTCCGGTCCAAGTAATTCAATTTCCCTTTTCTCAATTCTTGGTCTTAAGACATGTTCAGTCTGATTTGTTTTGGTATAACCCCATTGATAAGCATGTTTGAACATCTGCTTGAGTAAAGCCACTTCGTTTCTAACGGTCTTCGGAGATACTTTCTTTAGCCTCTCAGAAGCATATGATTGAATCTGGGCGGCTTTAATATCGTTGAGTCTATAGTCAACCCATTGCGGAATCAAATGCTTGTCTATGATGATTTCGTAAAGGGCAAGAGTAGAGGGTTTTAAATTCGTCTCCGCATAGCTCTTTATCCATGTCTCCGCATATTCCTTAAATGTCATTTTAGGGATTTCTTTATAAGTCCCTTGGTTGATCTCAGTTATCTTTTCAGCTAAGACCCTCTCCGCTTCTTTCCTCTTACCACCTTTGAACCATTTCCTTTTTCCATTAAGGGCAATGACTGCGTAATACTTCTTGCCCTTCTTTTGGATGCTTCCTTTCATCTTTTCGGTCTCCTTTCCTTCTTTATTGTCTTATGATTTTTGATAATAATCGTCACCCCTTTCCTACTGTGTAAAGAAAAATATCGTTTAAGATAACAACTTCTGCGCCAGTTTATGCAATTCAGGATTTGCCAATGCTACTATCTTCTTTTTAACTACTCTTGAGAAATACTCTTGTTCTATCTTTGTGAGCTTTTCACCTCGCAATTTTTTCATTATTAAATTTTTTTGCCCCGATGGAAATATTTTCGATAACGCGTATTGCAGATCGTAAGAATCTTTTTCGGAAAGAAATTCCGTTAGCCGAAACTGCTTTTCACCAAAATAACTTTTAAAAGTATTTATTGTTCTTTCGCTCGACATCTTTTTGTCAGAGAGCATGAAATCTTCATGGTTCGTCATTTTTTTTAAGAAATAATTGAAGTCATTTTTTTCTTGTGGCTTATACCACTTCTGAAATTCGTCGATTTGTGGTGAACTCACATTTAATAATTTATATAGTGCAAAAGACCATGTAATCAATGAATCAACTCGGGTCGCGAGTTTTTTCGATTTTATGTATCTCTGGATATCAGTGTAATTGGACCACTGTTTATCAATGCAGTTTGCCAACATTACAGGAAATCCTTCCCATAGCCGAATATCTTGGCTCTTTGCTACGTCAATTAAAGTTGCATTCGCAGCTTGCTGCGGGCTTCTTTCAAGCATGGGATAACCTAACATGTTTAATCTTTCATAAAAATCCTTGGTAGGCATTTTTATGCTCCTTTGACTTTTTCAATTAATAGGGCAAAATTCCTGATGACCCTTTCTTCTGATATATCATATGACGCTGTTTCTCTATATCTTCTCTCCAGTTTATCTAAATCTATAGAGCCCTTTTTATACGTGATTAAATCAAGGCAGTCCTCAAGGTCTATTTCTGTACCTCGAAATATCTTCGTTATTATGAGATCGTAGTCATTAAGAACCCCTAAATATAAAGAACTGAATTCTTTGATTAAGGTATGGTTATTTTCATTGAGAGGTGATTCGAGCAACGCAGTCGAATATACATAATTACCTATGAAGATATCGAAAATAAATAAATCTCCTGATGACCATCCATATTGGGTTACCTGTTTGTATCCGATATCTTGTAGTGTCTTAATCAGGTAGCTGTATTCCACAGCATTTGGAATGATTAAGTCGATATCTTTTGTGCTGTCCTTAACTCCGAGAAGGGTGAGCGCGGTGCCTCCACATGCAATGATGTGGACTTTTCTTTTCAAATAACCGTTCCAGATAGCAAGTGTGTCATATAAGGCGTCTTTGTTTATTCGATAATCCATACAATTCCTTGTATATATATGTACAATATCTTGTATATAACAATACAATTTAAAATTAATTTGTCAAGAACTTTCTTGACCATTAGGCAACATGCCTAACATACGCATAAAATAATGAAAGATATTAGCTTGTTAAAGCTTGTTTCTAACGCTTTTCTAACCGTCCTGTGTTATTCTTAAGCCAAGTCATAATCTCATTTTTTGAGAATCTGAGAAGTCTGCCGGATTTGAGATAAGGAAAGGTGCTGAGTCCATGCTGAGATTGATTCACCCATTGATAGACCTGGGCTTTGCTTGTCTTTAGAAACATGGCCAGTTCATCAACGGTCAATAATTCATCTACTGCTGTATGATTACAAGTAAGAAGGGGTTTAATCAATTCCCTGACCTGTAACGCTATGCGCTCAATGTCTTGCGGTTCAAATTCTGTCTTCATTCACAGTTACACCCAATCTTCTTTAGGTGATCCATTTATGGTTCGTTGTATGGGGTGGCCTGGGGGGCATACCCCTAACTAAATTGGCTTATATCTGCCTAATATACCCCGACTTAATCATCAGGTTTATCTTCGATCATTTCCTTTTCCTCATCCCAACCACGAAGCTGGATTTCCTTGATTATTGCAACAATGTTCTGAACATAACTCATGTGTGCATCCTGATCGTCAGTTTTGTATTCACCCGTTAGTCGGTTGGCAATATCAAGACCCTTGCCAACGATAGATAAATCCGGACATTCAATCATAGCTCGTAATCTCTGAATGCGTCTACGCCTCCCGATTCCTTCCTGATGCAGGAGATCACTGATTGCCACGTTAACGTCAGGGTCTTTCATCAGGGCTGTTCCCATTGCTTTAGCACTCTCATTTGAAGTCACATCATAGGCGCATTTGACAGCTTCCACATTGCTCTTCCCCTCAGCTTTCGCTAATACAAATTTCTTCTTTTTCTCAGTCAACTTAGAAAACGATTCCGGTTCCTGATATGACCTCAATTGCTTAATTCGCTTGTTTATGTATTGAGGTGACACCCCGAAGTGGCGGGCAATGGCTTTCTGTTGCGTCCCATCTTGAAGCATCTCTATAAGTTTCTCATCATCAACTCTTCTCACTTTGATTTACCCTCCAATATTGAGTATTCCGGGCCAAATCGGCCACTGATTCCGATTTAATTCGGCCACCCATTCCGTTTGAAATCGGCCGGCGATTCCGGAGCAAATCGGCCACCCCCCTGTCAGAGCAAAAGAGACGCTGGATAATTCAATGGAGAGCCATTAAGACTCCTTGCAAAAAAGGAGGCTTGGAATGGCCAACAGGAGATTATCCATGCGAAAGATAAAAGAAATATTGCGGCTCAAGGGGGAGAACAACCTCTCCGCCCGCCAGATTGCCATAAGCTGTGACATTGCCCGCAGCACCGTTCAGGATTATCTTCACCGCGCTCAGCTGGCGGGACTTACATGGCCCGTTCCCGAAGAACTCGATGACACCGCCCTGGAGCATTTATTGTATCCTCCTGTATGCTCTGTATCTGCCGGGAGAAGGCCTCTGCCGTCCATGGAGGATATCCATCAGGACTTGAGAAAGAAGGGCGTCACCCTTCAACTCCTCTGGTATGAATATAAACGGGCTCATCCCGACGGGTATCAATACAGCCAGTTCTGCTATCATTACCACCGCTGGGCCGGCAAGCTCGATGTATGCCTCAGGCAGACCTACAAGGCCGGGGAGAAGCTCTTTGTCGATTATGCCGGCCAGACAATGCCGGTTGCCGATCCGGTCAGCGGCGAGATCAGGGACGCCTCGCTCTTTGTGGCCACCCTGGGCGCCAGCAGCTACACGTATGTCGAGGCAGGTTTTGCCCAGGATCTCCCTTCCTGGATTTCTTCCCATGTGAGAGCCTTTGCCTTTTTCGGTGGTGTTGCTGAGATCACTATCCCCGACAATCTCAAGGCCGGTGTCGCCAAACCCTGCCGGTATGAACCGGATATCAATCCCACCTATCACGACATGGCCAGACACTACGGGACGGTTGTCATCCCCACCCGGATCGCTAAACCTCGGGACAAGGCCAAGGTCGAGTCGGCCATCGGGGTCGCGGAACGATGGATCGTCGCCGCCTTGAGAAACCACACCTTCTTCAGCCTGGAAGAGTTGAATAAGGCGATCTCCGAAAAACTTATCGAGTTCAACAACCGCAAGTTCCAGAAGATGGACACCACCCGCAGGGAGTTGTTTGAGAAGATCGACAGGCCGGCGTTAAAGCCTCTTCCCCTTGATCCCTATGAGTATGCCGAATGGAAGAAAGCCAGGGTCAATGTCGACTACCACATCGAGATCGAAGGGCATTATTACAGCGTGCCCTACCAGCTTGTCAGAGAGCAGGTGGATGTGCGCCTCACGTCAACTACAGTAGAAATCCTGTTCAAAAACCGCCGCGTCGCCAGCCATAGGCGTGACGACCGCCGGGGCAGACACACAACCGTGGAAGAACATATGCCGAAAGCCCATCGGAAGTATCTTGAATGGACTCCGTCGCGCATCATTCGCTGGGCAGGGCAAAACGGACCCAATACCCGGAACTTGGTAACCTGCATCATGGAAAGCAGAACACATCCCGAGCAGGGTTTCCGCTCCTCTCTCGGCATCATGAGGCTGGGGAAGCGTTACTCACCGGAGCGGCTGGAAGCGGCCTGCGGCAGGGCCCTCGCGCTCAAGGCCTACAGTTATAAAAACGTGGAATCGATCCTCAAACAGGGTCTCGACCGTCAGGCCTTGCCGGAACCATATGCCGAGATAAAACCGGTCCTGCATTACAACATCAGGGGAAGAGAGTACTATCACGAAAAGGAGGCAGACCATGCTTAATCAACAGACAATCCAAAAGCTCCATATCATGAAACTCACCGGCATGGCGGAAGCGTTTCAGGAACAATCGGCACAGCCCGATATGGACAGGCTCTCTTTCGAAGAACGATTCGGCCTCATCGTTGACCGCCAGTGGACATGGAAGGAAGACTGCCGCATGCAGCGCTACCTCAAGAACGCCAAACTCAAGCTCAATGCCTGCGTCGAAGATATCGACTACAAGTCATCCAGGGGCCTTGATCAATCCGTCATGATGAAACTCATCGCCTGCGATTGGATCAGAAGGCATCAGAACATCATCATTACCGGACCCACCGGCGCCGGGAAAACCTTCATCGCCTGTGCGCTCGCCAACAAGGCCTGCCGGGAAGGATACCGCAGCTTCTACATCCGAAGCCCCATGTTCTCCTATCAGATGTCCCTGGCCAGGGGCGATGGCAGCTACGGAAAGATTATCAACAAACTCTCCCAAGCCCATGTCCTGGTGATTGACGATCTCGGCCTTGCCCCCATGACGGATCAGGAAAGAAGAGACCTCCTGGAAGTCGTCGAGGAAAGGCACGGACATGCCTCAACGATCGTCGTCAGTCAGCTGCCCATGGATCACTGGCATGAGCAGATTGGAGATCCTACGATCGCTGATGCTATCTTAGACCGCCTGATCCACAACGCCCATAAAATAAACCTTAAAGGAGGTTCACTGAGAAAAAAATATGCAAACTTGACCTGAAAGACCGTTTATGAGAAAGAACTAAAAAACCAGCGTCGCTTCGCTCCGGCAGGGCGGCCGATTTGAATCGGAACAGCCGGCCGGTTTGCTCCGGAACAGGTGGCCGATTTTAGCGGAATACACAAAAGAGAAAGGAAAGTGATTTTATATAGTTGTGGGAGGGTAAAATGGATTGCAGGCTTTGTGAGATGTATTCTTATGGTCGATTTGAAGGAGCGCAAGTGTCAGTTCACTTTTGCAAATATTACAATGATGGTTTGACGCCGATTCGTAGAGAGGGGGAAAAGTATCCAAAATTGTCTCTTTATAGGCCAGAACGATCTCCGGATATAGAGGTTAATGGCGCTTTAAATTGCAGATATTATAAAGACAAGGATTTTCTTTTTGACCCGAATACAAATGAAGTTACTTATCGAGAAAATCATTGGTCAAAATATATAGTTGATCGGATTCTGCCAGGTATGTTGGGATGGTTTGTTATTTGGCTTGTATATATAGCAGTTAAGGACTTATGGAATAAAATAGAAAACTTTTTTAATTGAGGATCACTGAACAAACCAATACAAAATAAATAAAAGAAGCAGTACATTAATAAAATTTGCAGGTAAAATTCCGGGGATACCGCATTTAATAATTTCTTAAGTACAGGGGTGATTCAGGATTGAATTATGTTTAATGTCCCTGAATTTCTTTCGGGGTTACCACCTTGCCGGCGCTAATAGGAGCGAATGCAAGAATTCACTCTGCACGCCATCTGTGGTTGCAGTACAATTCCGTCGTTAGACACTTGGAGGATATATGCGTTTCTCAACCACACGATTTATGAAAATAGACTTAGCGGGTGCCCCAAAGTTCGGTGCAGAGTTACAGGCGCTTACTTCCCTGCTTGGCACAGTTGCAGATGAGCCCAAACACCGCTGTGTTCTTATCACACATGTACTTGACACCGCTGTTGCGTATGTTGAGGCAGTAAACAATGTGTTTCCTGTCGTTCGTATAGTAGCCATCCCATACTCGGCATCTCCTTCTGCGGTGCGAACGCTACGATCAAGAGGCTTTAATGTAATTGTACCAGCATCAATTCCTGAAATCTTCACAGAATCAGAAAAGCAAGTTACTGAAGCACTTCAAGAGTCGCAGGTACCGCTTCTGGTTCAGGAGGTCGGCGGATATCTTGCTCATGCCTCTGCAAAACTTTCGACGTTTTCACATTTCCTCGGCGTAGTCGAAGACACAAACAACGGCCATTGGCTATACGAGAGTACTGGTCCTCATCCTATACCAGTTTTGTCGATGGCTCAGAGCCCGTTAAAGTCTATCGAAGATTCGATAATTGGGGACGCTGTTCTTTTCAGTATCGAGAGGATTCTCAGAGAGGATTTTGCCGCCATTTGTCAGGGGATGCGCTGTGCCGTTATTGGTTTCGGGAAGATCGGACGCTCTACTGCAGTTGCACTCAAAGGCCGCGAGGCCGTCGTTTCAATCTACGACATCAATCCGTCAATTGACATTAGCGCAAAAGTGGAAGGATTCTTCCCGATGCCGCTTCACGATCTTCTACCAACATCTGATTTAGTGGTTGGATGCACTGGGCAAACGTCTATACGTCTTGTTGACATGCCATTTATCAAAGATGGGGCCATTCTTGCGAGCGCAAGCTCAAAAGCCATCGAGTTTGCGCTATCCGACTTTGGACGTGAATGCACAGTTGAGAAGTTTAGTGATATTATATGGCGTTATTCTCAATACAATGGGAAAAAATTCTACGTTCTGCTGAAAGGAACACCTGTGAACTTCAGAGATGGAAGCATTCTAGGCACAATTCTCGATATGATCTACTGTGAACTATTCTTATGTATGCGGGAGGTGGCAGCAAGGAAAGCGCCACTTGGCCTATCTAAATCACCGCCACCAATTCAAGAGGAAGTTGCCAAAGCTTGGCTGAAACATCACTCTGATGATTTTATTAGGGCTATGGATGACAAAGTGTGGGAATACCCTGACAGCCTCAAGTTGGGACTACCCAAATTTTAACGATAGCCGCTTGAGAAAGAAGATATGCCAGTGGGAATTCGGTGACACCACTCTTAATTATCCTTGGAGCGCTGGAGTAATTCTGGATGTAATTATGTGTGATATTACCCCAATTACTCCATGGTACTAATGACTTCCTCTCTGAAAGCATTCATGTGTTTTCCTCAACAATTATGATATATATGATCCATTATGTGAGTGGCCTGAGGCCAACAGGTCCATTATTAAAATACTGCACCAACTCCAGGAAACTATGCGTAGTTAATGGAGAAAACAAATGTAAACCTGCGGTATTTGGAGAAACCGTTCTACTCGTCACAAAAAATATCAAAGGGAAGTATCCTAATGAACAAAGAATTTCGCGAATGTTGTTTTAAAACACTCCCTTCAGAGGGAAAGCGTCTGATATGGGAAATTACACATGAGTGTTCTATGGCGTGTGATTATTGTTTTCAAGAGAAAAAGAGAGCTGAAAGCTCTTTTAGAGTTATAGATAGTTCTGATCTTTTGAAGATATGTTCACTATTACCATGTTTGGACATTTCTGACGTTCTTATAACAGGTGGCGAAATCTATCATGCTAGAAATGTTATCGAGCCAATAACCAATAAACTAAAGGAACTAAATCTACCAGTGTCTTTTTCGACTTCGTTTTTTCGCAATGAATTTATAAATTTTCTCCTTTCTTTAGAACCCAAGAGTCTTAATATCAGTCTTGATCCAAAAGGTAAGGAAGGTGATGATACATATAATACCATGGTAGAGTACGTAAGGAATGTACTGGAATTGGTGGAAAGGAAAGAGATTCAGGTCAAAATTACAGGCGTGATAAATAAACACAATTTGCATAATATTGAATCCTACATAAAACAAATAAAGAAATTCAAAAGTAGGTATAAATGCTTAAAATCAATTTATATTACGAACCCATATGATATTGGGTTTATTAAAACAGATGTCCGAGCCAGCGAAGCGAGACTGAGAGAAGTGATAGAAAAAATTAAAATTAATAAAAAATATTCTGCTATTAAATTTGTAAATTTTCACAGATTCAATATGCCGTTACAAAGATGCTATGCAGGCATGAAATATATCCATATAGAACCTAATGGAGATGTTTATCCATGTCATTTATTTGCAAATCTGCGTAAGGAAAATTTTATGATGGGAAACATGTTGAAAGATAATGTTGAGGACATCAGATCGCATTTAGAATATTTTAGTGATCAAGCAGCATCTGCAGTAATTGAATATAAATCTAAAAATTCAAAATGTGAGGTATGCGAAGTAAATAAAGAATGTGGTGGTGGGTGTTTAGCCGAGATAATTTCTGTTGGTAATCTTATTGAGCCTAATCTAATATGTAAAGAAATACCTGCACCAAGACCTATGAAGCTTTATAAACCTGCCTCTCAAACATCATTAGAAATTCAGGCAAATGGAGATGACCTGACAAAAGATGAAAGCGAAAATATTTCAGATTATGTGAAGGCAAATCTGAGAAAACACCGTGATTTAGCGCATGGATATGACCATATTGAATGTGTTGTCAAGTTGGCAAGGTATATTGGAAAAAAAGAGGGGGCAAATCTAAGAATTGTAACCGCAGCAGCGTATTTTCATGATTTCGAACCCAGACAAAAGCTAATTTTTGAAAGC
>Ga0194112_10003808_pt1 | contig 20919 bp, 13 predicted proteins | sample TA2MahC400mmetaG_FD_146191 | JGI IMG/M metagenome (GOLD analysis project Ga0194112, IMG submission 146191) | Freshwater microbial communities from Lake Tanganyika, Tanzania - TA2015016 Mahale Deep Cast 400m | ecosystem: Environmental > Aquatic > Freshwater > Lake | place: Tanzania: Lake... | reverse complement strand
CAGCGCGGGATTGCCCTCGACGAGCACGGCGTCCTCCGGCTCGGCGGCGGGCTGCGGATGCGTGAACCCGGGCAGCGCGAGGATCGCGGCGGATACGAAGGCGATCGTGCATGGGAGGGAGCGAACCGGGCCCATTATGCCTCTACTGACGCTGCAAGGGCGTGCGTTGTTTCGCGGCCGACAACCGTATTCGACGAGGAAGAAGGAACTCATTCCCGGCGGAGGAAACTCGACCCGGCGCGCGTTGCACCGATTGTCGCGCAAACCAGGATACCTGAGGCTATGGCGATGGCACCGAAACGCATTGACGAACTTGTCCGCATGTCCCAACGACTTGGCGACCCCGCAAAGGAGTACTTGATCCTCGGCGAGGGCAACACGTCCGCGCAGTGTGACGCAGAGAGCTTCTGGGTCAAGGCCAGCGGCATGGAGCTGGCGACCATCGGCGAGGAGGGCTTCTGCCTGCTGTACTTCAAGCCTGTCCTCGACATGCTGATGTCGAAGGAGCCGCTCAGCGACGACGCGATCAAGGACAGCCTCGCGGCGGCGACGGTCCACGCCTGCCTGGTGCGCCCCTCGGTCGAGACCGTGCTCCACGCACAACTCCTGAACCTGCCAGACGTGCACTTCGTGGCCCATACGCACCCGCACGCGGTGCTCTCGCTGCTCTGCTCGAAGGACGTGAAGGAGGCGATCGCAGGGCGGATCTTCCCCGACGAGATAGTCGCGTGCGGCATCGCCCCCGTGTTCATTCCCTACACCGACCCCGGGCTGCCGCTCGCGCAGGCGGTGCACGACGGTGTACACGAGTTCATTGACACCTACGGCGAACGCCCGAAGGCCATCCTGATGCAGAACCACGGCCTTATCGCCCTCGGGGAGACCCCCAAGGAGTGCGAGAGCGTTACCGCCATGTGGGTCAAGACGGCCCGCGTGCTGCTCGGCACCGCCGCCTTCGGCGGACCCAACTTCCTCTCCCCCGAGCATGTCCAACGCATCCACACGCGCCCGGACGAGGAATACCGCCGCAAGATGATCGCGGGCGCGTCGTGAGACTGCGTTTCGAGGATCACTGTCATGTCTGCCATTGAGGACTACCGCGCCGCGCGGTTACCGGTTCCCCAGAAGATGCTCGCCTGGCATCTCACAGGCACGGGGCTGGAGAGCCTGCACTTGGCTGAGGTGCCCACGCCGAAGCCGGGCGCGGGCGAGCTGCTCTGTCGTATCGATGCGGCGGGCCTGTGCTTCTCCGACATCAAGATCCTGACGCTCGGCTCCGAGCACCCGCGCATCGCGGGCCGCGACCTGAAGAAGGACCCGGTCGTCATGGGCCATGAGGTCGCGCTGACGGTCGTCGGGATCGGGGAGGGGCTGGAAGCCAGCCACCACCTCGGCGACCGTTTCGTCGTGCAGGCCGACATCTTCTACCAGGGTCAGGGGCTCGCGTTCGGGTACGCGTTGCCCGGGGCCCTGGAGCAGTACGTCCTCATCGGCAAGGAGATTCTGCAGGGCGACGAGGGAAGCTACATCATCCCCGTCGAGCCGACCACGGGGGACGCCGAAGCCGCGCTGTCGGAGCCCTGGGCGTGCGTCGAGCGGTCCTACCGCGCGGGCCATCGCTCGACGCTGAAGCCCGGCGGGACGGCGATGGTCGTGGCGCTCGCGGGTGACGACTACTCGGGCCTGACCTGGGGCAAGCTGGCTGAGGGCCCGTGGCCTGCGAAGGCCGTGGTCGCGGGGCTGCCCGACAGCCTCCTGGGTCCGTTGACGAGGGGCGTCGGCGAGGCGAGCATCGAGAAGGTGGCCTGCCAGAACTGCGCACTCGGCACAGGCTACCAGTACGACGACATCATCCTGATCGGCGACCACGCGCCGGAGACCGTCGAGGCTGCGGGGAAGGCGCTCGCCAAGGGCGGAATCCTCTGCCAGGTCCGGGGCACGCCGCTGCCGCGCAAGGTGGAGGTCGATGTCGGCCGCATCCACTACGACGACACGCACTACGTCGGCACGAGCGGGAACGACCTCTCGCAGGGCTACGTGAGCCGCGAGTCGGACATCAAGCCCGGCGGCAAGGCGTGGTACATCGGCGCGGGCGGGCCGATGGGCCAGATGCACGTGCAGCGCGCCGCCGAGGACCCGAACGGTCCCGCGCTGGCGCTCTGCACCGATGTGGATGACGACCGGCTGGCGACTGTGCCCGCGCGCTACAACGACGCCGCGAAGGCCAACGGGACCGACCTCGTGCCCCTCAACCCGACGAAGCTGGAGCCCGCCGCCTTCGAGGCGAAGCTGGACGGACTGGCGCCCGAGGGCTTCGATGACATCGTGTGCCTCGCGCCCGTGCCCGCGCTCATCAGCGGCGCAATGGACCACATGGGTCAAAGTGGCGTGCTCAACATCTTCGCAGGCCTTGCGCGCGGGACAATGGCGACACTCGACCTCTCGCCCACCTTCCTCAAGGGCGTGCGGATGATCGGGACATCGGGCTCCGCGATCTCAGACCTGGAGTTCACCCTCCGCAAGACGGAGCGCTGCGAGCTGTCGCCAAACCGCTCCGTCGCCGCGATCGGCGGGATGAACGCTGCGCACCGGGGCCTGGAAGCCGTGAAGGGCGGCGAGTTCGCCGGCAAGATCGTCGTCTACCCGCAGATCGCCGACCTACCCCTCACGCCGCTTGAGGAGCTGAAGAACGTCCTGCCCGAGGTCGCCGCGAAGCTCGGGCCCCTGGACACGTGGACCAAGGAAGCGGAGATCGCGCTGATCGAGCACTTCTTGGGGTGATGGGTGATAGGTGCTGGGTGATGGGGACGGCGGAGACGGCGAAGGAGTGGGCCATGTCGGAGGTCAGGCCGCGCCTGTCAGGACGGAGTGCTGTCATTACCGGAGCCTCGCAGGGCCTCGGTGAGGCGTTGGCGCTGAGGCTGGCGGAGGAGGGCTGCTCCGTCTGCCTGGTCGATGTCAACGGGCCCGGCGCGGAGGAAGCTGCCAAGCGCATCGCGGAGCAGAGCGGCCGGCCGGCGATCTTCGCTCAGGCCGACGTGACGAAGCCGGAGGAGGTCGAGGCGGCCATTGGCAAGGCCGTGGAGGCGTTCGGCAAGCTGGACATCATGGTCTGCAACGCCGCGATCCTGATCTCGGGTGCGACGACTGAGTTCGACCCCGACAAGTGGCGCAAGGTCATCGAGGTCAACCTCTTCGGCTTCTTCGTGTCGGCTCAGGCAGCCCTGCGGGTCATGGAGAAGCAGGGCTCGGGCGTCATCGTGCAGATCAACAGCAAGTCCGGCAAGAAGGGCAGCGCGAAGAACTCCGCCTACGCGGCCGGCAAGTTCGGCGGCATCGGGCTCGTGCAGTCGCTGGCCCTGGAGTACGCCGAGCAAGGCATCCGCGTCAACGCAATCTGCCCGGGGAACCTGCTCGATTCGCCGCTGTGGGTGGACTCGCTCTACAAGCAGTACGCCGCGCGCTGGGGCATCACCGAAGCCGAGGTTCGGCAGAGGTACATCGACCAGGTACCCATGAAGCGCGGCTGCACGTATGAGGACGTGGCGAACGTGCTCGTTTTCCTGTGCTCGGATGAGTCGTCCTATATGACCGGTCAGGCGATCAACGTGACCGGCGGTCAGCAGATGGACTGAGGGCTCTCGGAGGCTTGCATGGCCCGCTCAGTACACGTCGATCTCGGAGTGAACGGGGCGTTCATCACGCGGCGGTGGGAGGAGCCGGACAACTGGATGCGGCTCACACGGGAAATCGGCTTCCGCAACCACTCCTTCTGCGGTGACGTGATCGATCCGTTCTTCTCGGGTGACAAGGCCTTCCAGCTCGAGCAGGCCGCGCAGGTCAAGGCCGCCTCCGAGAAGCACGGCGTGCGTATAACGGACGTGTACACCGGCGTTGCCACGCACCGCTTTCACGGCCTGTCGCACTCGCACCCGTCGCCCCGCGCGCGGATGCGCGAGTGGATCGTGGAGGCGATGGACCTTGCGCTTACGATGGGCACCGACTGCCTCGGCGGGCACTGGGATGCCTTCAGCATGGAGGTCATGGCGAGCGAGGCGCGCTACGAGGAGGCGTGGGTGCGGCTGGCCAACACGTTCCGTGAGCTAGCGCAGGTCGCTGCGCAGAAGGGCATGCACGCGATCTACCAGGAGCAGATGTACATCCCCTCCGAGGTGCCGTGGACCCTCGCCCAGGCCGAACGGTTCCTCATTGAGGCGAATCGCGACAACGCCGGAGCGGCGCCTGTGTACCTGACGCTCGATGTTGGCCACCAGGCGATGATGCACTATGGGCTGACCGGCCCGGACCTCGACTACCTGGAGTGGATCCGGCGCTTCGGCGCGTTCTCCGAGGTCATCCACCTGCAGCAGACGACGCCCGATGCCAGCCACCATTGGCCCTTCACTGAGGCCTACAACGAGCGCGGGCACATCGAGATGCCCAAGGTGTTGGAGGCGCTGGAGGAGTCCCACAAGCGCGCCGCCGATTCGCCGATCGCGCAGGTCATCGCGCCTGCGGATCGCTGCTGGCTCGTAGCGGAGATCATCCCCGGCTCGACGAAGAACGAGACGCTGCTGCTGGAAGAGCTGACGATCTCCGCCGAGTACCTGAAGCAGTTCGTGCCGGAGGGCGGGATCGACGTCACGGCTTAACAGGATACACAGGATGGGGCAGGATCACGGCAACGGTTGGCGGTCCGCGCTTGTGCTGATCTCGGCGCTCCCCTTGGGGGGAGCGCTGCTGGTTCTGACCGGAGGTGCGATGATGGCGGAGACGACCGACGTTCCGGGGCAGATCGCGCGGACGGAGGAGTTGCTGCGCAGCGCGCGGGAGCTGCGCGACCGGCTGATGGCCGATCCCCAGCGGCCCACATATCACTTCATGCCGCCCGCGGCCTGGATGAACGATATCAACGGCACGGTGTACTGGAAGGGGCGCTACCACCTTTTCTACCAGGCCTACCCCGACGCGGCTCACTGGCAGGCGATCTGCTGGGGCCATGCGTCGAGTGTCGATCTCGTCCACTGGGTCCATCACCCGATCATCCTCTCCCCCACTCCTGGCGGGCCGGACCGCGAGGGCTGCTTCAGCGGGATGGTGGTGATCCACGATGGCGTGCCGACGGCGGTCTATCACGGTCCGCCGGACGGGACATGCCTCGCGACCAGCACCGATGACCTGCTGCTCCGCTGGACGAAGCACCCCGCGAATCCGGTGATCCGCGTCCCCCGCGAAGGCGACCCGCACTTCGGCGAGTACATCGTCTACGACCCCTGCGCATGGCAGGAGGGCGACACGTGGTACGTCCTGTCCGGCGGCACAACGCCCCAGGGGCGGGATACGGGTTACCTCTTCCGGTCCGCCGACCTCGTGAACTGGGAGTACGTGCGGCCCTTCTACGAGCCGAAGCCGGAATGGACGGAACTCGGCGAGGACTGCGCGGTGCCCACCTTCTTCCCCCTCGGCCGCAAGCACATGCTCCTGTTCGTGAGTCACAAGTGCGGGTGCCAGTACTACCTCGGCCGACATCCCCACGAGCGCTTCATCCCCGAGGTCCACGGCCGGATGAACTGGGCCGGCGGGCAGCTCATCGCGCCGATGAACATGCTCGACGGGAAGGGCCGGCGGCTGATGTTCGGGTGGGTCTGCGAGGCGCGCCGGGAGGCCTCCTCGCGCGCCGCCGGGTGGGCCGGCGTGATGACGCTGCCGCGCATCCTCCGCCTGGGGCGCGATGGGACCTTGCGCATCGAGCCCGTTCCCGAGATCGAGGTGCTGCGTCAGGACCACCACTCGGAGGCGGGGCTGACGCTGCCGGCGGACACCGAACACGCGCTACCGCAGGTCTCCGGCGACTGCCTGGAGATCGCGGCGGAGTGGGAGGTCCGTTCTGCCGAGGAGGTCGGCCTGGCGGTTCGCTGTGCGCCCGACAACGCGGAGCGGACGGAGATCGTCTACTCGCCGAACGACAAGACGCTGCGGGTCGATACGTCGAAGTCCTCGCTGAGCAGTGACGTCGTACGGCCGTGGCCCTGCCCGTGGGGAGTGATGTATGACGACCCCTTGGCGACGCGCGTCCTGCCGTTCCACAGCGAGCCGTCTTCCATCGCCGACGTGCCGGTTCAGTCGGCGCCGCTGGAGCTGCCGCCCGGCGAGCCGCTTCGTTTTCGCGTATTCATCGACCGGTCCATCCTGGAGGTCTTCGCGAACGGCCGCCAGTGTGTCACCCAGCGCTTCTACCCATCCCGCCCCGACAGCCTCGGCGTGAACCTCTTCGCCCGCGGCGGCGAGGCGAGGGTCGTTCGGCTGGATGCGTGGAGGATGGGACCGGCGGTGGAGTAGGGCGAAATCAGGGACAGGCACCAATTTCCAACATGACGCCCGTTGGAAATTGGTGCCTGTCCCTAATTTCGCCAGAAGGAGGCGGCGGCGAGGGTGACGCACTGCTGGCGGTCGGGGCTGGCGGCCTGGCTGTAGTCGAGTAGCTCCCCGCGGCATTCCCCGAGCGCCTTGAGCAGGATGTAGATCGGCGCGAGGCCACAGATGTTCGTGTCGTTCCGGCGTGCGCTGACGACCGCGAACATCTCGTCCGATCGGCCGCTCACGGCGTGGTCGAGGACCGCGCGGTCATGCTGCTCGACTGACGCGAGGTAGGCCGGGCTCAGGGAGCGGTTATCGCCGAAGCGCGGGCCGACGTGGCTGAGGTCCGCGCTGGCGATCACGCAGACCTTGCGGTGCGTCTCGGCGATCAGCGCACGTAGGCAGTCGATCAGGCTCAAGACCTCCGCGTCCTGAGGTCGGCTCTCCCCCGCCTCGATGTCCTCGCCCAGGTTCCCGCACAGCAGCGGCACGATCTCGAACTCCCGCTTGCCCCCGAGGAAGCGCTGCAGCAGCACGGCCTGGAATTCGATGGTATGCTCCCCGAGGTGTTGCAGCTCGCCCTCGAAGAGGTCGCCCACGAAGGACGCCTGCAGGCGGTCGAGGGTCTCCACAGAGGTCTTCACACGACCGAGGGGCGTGTCGAAGTCGCAGCGGGTGGCGGCGAACTGCGTGTCGCCGTGGTGGTCGGTGCCGAGGATGACGAAGAGGTCGGCGTCACAGGCCTCGGCGAAGTCGCGGTAGGCATGGGCATAGGAGGCGCTGCCCCGCGCGAAGTCGATGTGCGGCGCAACCAACCCCACCAGGCGGCCCTCCGGTTGGCGGGCGCGCGGCGGCAGGGCCGCCAGCCACTCATCGACCATCTGCGCGAAGGCCGCCGGATCGGTGGGGTAGGCGCCCTCGGCGTGCGTACACGGACGGACGCCCGCGGCGCGGTACTCGGCAAGGCGCTGCCGGCGGTACTCGTCCAGGCGCGGAGTATCGAGCAGGAGCGCCTCGTCGAGTTGTAGGATGATCTGCTCGAGCTGGTTGGACATGACCAGCTCGCCGGTCTGCCGGGCGACCGCTGTCTGGATTTCGCGGATCGTGTGCTGCCCATCCAGCATCCGCAGGATCAGCAGCATCCCGCCGCTGACCATGACGGCGTTCTGGGTGAGACCCGACGGGTCACGCAGCATGAGCATCTGCCGACCGCCTTGCTGAACAGGTACGATGTCGATGCCCCGCAGGCGAGGCACGGGTTGGGAAGTCGGATCATCCGGCATCTGTGGCACTCCGACGACGGCGATGTAGGCCGCGTTCAGGATACCGGAGGGCGCCCGCTGCGTCAACGGTCGGGCCGACGAGCCGACAGGAATAGGCGCACGGACGGCGAAGTTAGGGATGGCGCGGGCGCCCAAGGTCGGCCCCGGTCAGTGAGGAACTTCACGAGATGACACGCGCGTTGCCGAGAGCGATCGCGGCCTTGGTTGGTCTGGGTTTGAGCGGCGCGCTGGTGTCGTGCGCGCGCGACAACCCCAAGGCAGGAGCGTCCGTGGCGCAGGTGGCCGGCGAGCCAGCTGCGCCCCAGGAGGGGAAGACCATGCGTGCTACCGCGGTTGCAGGAGCCTTCTACCCGGGCGACCCGACGGGCCTCAAGGCGCAGATCGACGGCTTCCTCGCGAAGGCGGAACTGCCGAAGCTCGAAGGCCGCATCGTCGCGGTCATGGTGCCCCACGCCGGCTATGTCTACTCGGCCCCTGTGGCGGCCTACGGCTACAAGGCCCTGCAGGGGAAGCCGATCACGACGGTCGTGATCATCGGCAACAGCCACCGGACGTACTTCAGCGGGGCGGCGCTGTCGCCCGATGACGCGTGGAACACCCCCCTCGGTCCGGTGGAGGTCGATCAGGCGATCAACCAGGAACTCGTGGCGGCGAACAGCGTCTTCACGTCTTCCCGGAGCGCGCACGCGGACGAGCACTCGCTGGAAGTGCAGGTGCCGTTCATCAAGACGGTGCTCCCCGACGCGAAGATCGTCCCGATCCTGCTGGCGGACGTCAGCGACCAGGACCTGACGAAGGTTGCGGACGCGCTCGCGCCGGTCCTTCAGCGCCCGGAGGTCGTGCTGGTCGCGAGTTCGGACATGGCGCACTACCCGGTCTACGACGCCGCGAAGCGCTCGGACACGGCCATGCTGGACGCGATCGTTACGCTCGATCCGCAGCGGGTCCTGAAGCGCGACCGGGAGCTGATGGGCGAGCGGACCCCGGAGCTGCACTGCACGCTGTGCGGGCTGGATGCGGTGATCACCACAATCATGGCTGCGAAGAAGGCCGGTGTCACTGAGGCGAAGACCCTCAAGTACATGAACTCCGGGGACACGGCCGGAGACAAGGGGCGCTGTGTGGGCTACGGCGCGGTCGCCTTCCTCGCCCCTCAAGGTGCGCAGCAAGCGACCGCACAGGCGAGCGGAGAGGAGCTGCCGCTCACGGAGACCGAGAAGCGCCGGTTGCTGAAGGTCGCGCGACAGACGCTGGAGGCGAACTTCGGGCTGGCCGACAAGCCCTCGCTCGACCCGGGCGACAGCAAGCTGCTCGCCCAGAAGACCGCGTGCTTCGTCACGCTGAAGCTGAAGGGTCGCCTGCGCGGGTGCATCGGGGAGCTTGAGCCGCGGCAACCGCTGATCCAGGCGGTCGCGAGCCGGGCCACCGCGGCGGCGGAGCAGGACCCGCGCTTCATGCCTCTCACTGCCGATGAGCTGCAGAGCATCGCCATCGAGATCAGCGCCATGTCACCGCTGAGGAAGGTAGCCGGCGCGGACGAGATCGTCGTCGGGAAACACGGGGTGGTCGTGAAGCAGGACTTCCGCAGCGGGGTCTTCCTGCCGCAGGTGGCGCCCGAACAGGGCTGGGACCGCGACACGATGCTTAGCATCCTGTGCACGGAGAAGGCCGGGCTCCCGCCCGATGCGTGGAAGCACGGCGCGGAACTCTGGGTCTTCACCGCGAATGTGTTCAGCGAGGAGGAGTTCGGGATGGCGCCGCCCGACTCCCTGAAGGGACGATGACCTCCCGCCGCCGCTTTCTCCAGATCGTCGCAGGTGCCGGCGCAGCGCTCGGCGGCTGTCAGCCCAGCTCTCCCAACCGCAGCGCAATGGCCCCGGCGGCGAACGGGCAGGGAGCGCCGACCGCGCCGGTCCGCATCCCGGCGAACCGAGTCGCGATCGCGCAGGATCCGGCGATTGTGTCCGCGGAGCGGATCGACGCGGAGGCGGTGGATCGCCTCCTGGGCCAGGCCCTCGGGAGGTTCGCCGGGACGGGTGACGGCGACGCCGTGCTCAGGGCGCTGTTCAGGCCTTCCGACGTGGTCGCGATCAAGGCCAACTGCCTCTCGGGCCCGCCCGTGTCGTCGCACCCGGAGTTGGTCGCGGCGGTCGCGCGAAGGCTGACCAAGTCGGTCGGGATCGCCCCGGACAACATCCTCGTCTACGACCGCACCGCCGGTGAACTGGAGGCCGCCGGCTTCGGGGCGCAGGCCGCCGACTACCGGGTGATCGGCACGGACCAGGTAGGCTACGACGACGAGCCGACCGTGTCCGGGCAGGCAGGCTCGTGCTACAGCCGAGTTGTCTCGGAGATGGCGACGGCGATCATCAATGTGCCCGTGCTCAAGGACCACGACCTGGCCGGGCTCACTGGGGCGCTGAAGAACCACTTCGGCTCGATCCACAACCCGAACAAGATGCATACCGATCACTGCTGCCCGTACGTGGCCGACGTGAACTGCGCGCCGCACCTCCGCGATAAGCAGCGGCTGATCGTCTACGACGCGCTCCTCGTCTGCTACGATGGCGGCCCGGGCTACAAGCCGGACACGACGCTCGCCCAAGGCGCCGTCATGGTGGCCGCCGATCCGGTGGCGGCGGATGCCGTGGCGTTCGACCGGCTGGAGAAGCTGCGCAATCACCACGGCCTCCCGCCGATTGCGGGCACCGAACGTGCGCCGAAGTACATCGAGGTCGCGGCCGACGCGGAGCACGGTCTCGGCGTCGCCGACCTGAAGCGAATTGAGGTCTGTTGAGGATGCGCGCAAGGGTGCGCGCGGTCCCAGGGAGGGCCGGAGGATAGGGACATGGACCGACGAGAGGCATTGAGGCTGATGGGCTGCGGGCTCGCGGCAGGCGCGGCTCTGGGCGCGCTCCCGAGCTGCGCCAACGCGGCGGGGTACATGAGCGAGGCGCGGTACTATGACAAGCTGGCCGGGCTGAAGGTGCGGTGTCAGCTCTGCCCCAAGCAGTGCGTGGTGGGGGATCGAGAGCGAGGCTTCTGTGGGGTGCGCGAGAACCGAGGCGGCAAGTACTACACCCTCGTGTACGGCCAGTGCGCCGCGCTGAACCTGGACCCCATCGAGAAGAAGCCGCTCTTCCACTTCCTGCCGGGCAGCGGCGCCTTCTCCATTGCCGCCGCGGGCTGCAACTTCGACTGCAAGGACTGCCAGAACTGGGAGATCTCCCAGGCCCGGCCCGAGCAGATCACGAGTGCGACGCGGATGCTGCCGAACGACGTGGCCGCGGGAGCCAAGCGCTACGGCGCCGAGTCCATCGCCTACACCTACAGCGAACCCGTCGTCTTCTACGAGTACATGCTCGATTCGGCGCAGGCGGGGCATCGGGTCGGCGTCAGGTCGGTGATGATCTCCAACGGCTACATTCGCCCCGACCCGATGAAGGCGCTGCTCCCCCACCTGGACGCAGTGAAGATCGACCTGAAGTCGATCTCCGAGAAGTTCTACAAGGACTACTGCGTCGGTGAGCTTGCGCCCGTGCTGGAGACGATCAAGCTGGTCAAGCGCAGCGGCAAGTGGCTGGAGCTGGTGTACCTCGTGGTGCCCACCCTCAACGACAGCGATGCGACCGTACGCGAGATGTGCCGGTGGGTGCGCGCCAACGTCGGCGCCGAGGTGCCGCTGCACTTCTCGCGCTTCTACCCGAACTACCAGCTCAAGAAGCTGCCGCCGACCCCATACGAGACGATGGAGCGCTGCTGGAAGCTCGCGCGGGAGGCGGGCATGAGCTTCGTGTATGTCGGCAACGTGCCGGACACGCCGCACGTCAACACCATCTGCCCGGGATGCGGGAAGGCCGTCATCAAGCGCAGCGGCTACGCCATCCTCGAACGGAACCTGCGCAACGGGACGTGCAGGTTCTGCGCGAGGAGGATCCCCGGTGTCTGGGAGTAGAGGGCGAACGGCCTCGGGGCTGAAGCCCCTCCCACGGACTGCCCGTCGATGTCTCGCTCACTCATCGGCTCAGCCTTCCTCCTCGGCTTCACCTCGCTGCTGCTGCAGATCACCCTCACGCGCGAGCTTCTGACCTCGTTCTTGGGGAATGAGATCAGCATCGCAATCGTGCTCGTCGTGTGGCTCGGCTGCGTGGCGCTCGGCAGCGGGCTGCTGGGTCGGTGGTACGCACGACGCCCGTGTGATGCGACCGTTGCGGCTCGGCACATCCTGCCGCTGTCGGTCGCCGCGTTCTGGGGCCTCCTCGTCGCTCAGCTGTGTGGCTCGGTCGGTCAGTTCCCCGGTCAGGTGATAGGGCCGCTGAGGATGCTCGTCGCGGCGGCACTGGCGCTGGGGCCCCTGTGTGTGTACGTGGGCGGCCTCTTCGCCGGCCTCTGCCGGGCCGCCGAGGCCGAGACGGGCGCAGACCGGGCGACAGAGGTCTACGCCCTCGAAGCCGCAGGGGCGGTGGCGGGCGGGATGATGTTCCACCTCTTGCTCGCCGAGTGGCCGGCCGGGTCGGTGGTCCTGTCCGGGATCGCCCTCATCTCGGCGGCCGGAGCCGCGCTCTGGTTCGTCTGCCGACGATGGGCGAACGCCGTCGGCGTTACGCTGCTCGCCGCAGCCGCGCTGGCCCTCGCGCCCGTGCGGGGAGGGCTCATTCCCTCGGGGCAGACGTTGCGGCTCCGCCTCCTCAAGTGCAGTGTGGTCGCCGAAGCCGAATCGCGCTATGGGAGCATTGGTGTCGTCCGCGACGGTCAACAGATGACGTTCTACGAGTCCGGTCTCCCCGCATCCACCACGGAAGACACGCAGGCGAACGAGGTGGCGGTGCACCCGGCGCTTCTCGCGCACCCCAACCCTCGGCGGGTGCTGATGATCTCGGGCGGCCTGGGCGGCGGGCTGACCGAGGTGCTCAAGGAGCCCGTCGAGCGCGTGGACTATGTCGAGATGGACCGCAAGCTGGTCGAGCTCGCGCGGCAGTATCTTCCCTCCCGCCTCAAGCGGGCGCTGGACGATCCCCGCGTCCGGGTGATCCTGCGAGACGGCCGCGAGTATGTGCGCACCTGCACGGAGCGGTACGACGTCGTGCTCGTGCTCGTGCCGGACCCGGCGACGACCGTCATCGGCCGCTACTACACGCGTGAGTTCTACGAGGAGGCGCGGCGGGCCCTGGCGCCCGGCGGCCTCGTGTGCGCCGGGCTGTCGGCGGCGCAGGCGAGGCTGAGCGGCCCGCGCCTGGAGTTGCACGCCTCGGTGTACCACGCTCTGCAGAGCGTGTTCCCGGCGGTCGGCGTCATCCCGGGGGAGCGCACGCAGTACATCGCGGCAGTTGAGGGCGAGAGCGTGTCTCTCGATCCTGGTCTGCTGGCGCGACGGCTGCGAGAGCGGCAGGTGCACACGACCTTCATGAACGACACCTGGCTCCGCTTCGAGGCCGGCCCGCTGCCCCGCGAGATGCTGCTGCAGTCCCTCGACGCGGCGAGGGACGTGGCGTCGAACCGAGACGCGTGGCCGATCGCCGCCCACTTCTGGCTGCGGACATGGCTCGGTGAGGTGTCGCCCAAGGCGGTCGATCTGCTTGCCGCGGCGGGCCGGGCGACGCGCGGCTCGTGGTTGCTTATCCCCCTGTCCCTGGGTACGTTCCTACTGCTACGACGACGCCGGGGCCTGCCGCGGATGGCCGCGAGTGCCGGCATCCTGGGAGCCGGACTCGTTGGCATGGGGGCCCAACTGGCCCTCGTGATGGCCTACCAGGCGGTCGCCGGGTACCTCTACCATCGCATCGGGCTGCTGATGAGCCTGTTCATGCTGGGGCTTGCCCTCGGGGCGGCCGCAGGACGGCGTGTCGCGGCGCGGCGACCGGCACGGGTGCGTCTCGCGCTGATCGGGGTGCTGGCGCTTCAGGCGGCCGGTTCTCTCGGCCTCCCGGCGCTGTTCGCACTTGGCGGGCTGCCCCAGGCGGCCGTCGATGCCCTGTTCGCTCTGGCTTCGGGAGCGCTGGGTTGCCTCGTCGGTGCGAGCTTCCCGCTGGCGGTGGGCCTGGCTATCCGGCCCGATACGGGAACGGCGCAAACCGCGGCGCGCCTGTACGCGCTCGATCTGACCGGAGCGGCGTTGGGGGCGGTGCTGATCGGTGCGATCGCGATTCCGGCCGCAGGCATCGGACACGCCTCGCAGGTGCTCGCAGCCGTGGTGCTCGCCGCGCTGGCGCCTCTGGCAGTCACGCGAGGCCCGTCCACTGATCCGGGGTAGGGGCCGGACGTAACCGATGTCGGTGAACCCTCAGGGCGTTCGCCGAGCGTGCTAGCCTTCCACAACCTCCATTGCGATGGCGGCCCAGTCGCTCAGACGCTGCGGGTCGTAGCGGACCGTGCTGATGTCCTTGAGGATGATCTCCAGCACGCAGCCGTGGCGGCGGCAGACTTCGCGGCTGGCCACGAGGTCCGCTCGCGCGTGCTCGCCGTCGAACGTATCGGTCGCCAGCACCGCCGGATTGGGCTTGCGCGAGTAGACGTAGTCGCCGCCGATCTCCGCTGCGCCGCGCTCCTCGTCCACCCACGCGCTCATGGAGACCTTCCGCACGTTCGGGATCATCCGCACCTCGGCCATCTTGCGGTCCAGCGGGTCGCAGCAGCCGTAGTACACCAGCCCGAAGCGCGCGCACAGGGGGCTGACGTAGTCCACCTCGAACTCCCGGAACATCCGCGGCGAGACCGTCGAGAACATCTGCGCCAGACCCATGGCCCACAGGTCCTTCGTTCGTGGCCGCGCGGGATCGTAGCCCGGCGCGGGCAGCTCATCGGTGTAGGCCCCGGTGCAGTGGACCGTGCTCTGCGGGCCGCACAAGAGGCCCTGCTCTTCGAGCTGGTCCAGCATGGCCGCGTAGCCGTCCGCCACGCGCCCCACCAGCGCGTGCATGTACTCCGGGCGATCGGCAAGCCCCCACAGCGCGCCCTCCACGCTCATCCACGTGCTGATCGGGTCCCACAGGGACAGGGAGGAGTCCGCACCCTCGGCCCGCACGTCCAGCAGCCCATCGAACAGCTCGTGCGCGACCGCCAGCCGGCGCTCGGTCTCCGCCGGGTCGTGGCTGATTCGCGGCGTCTGAATGCGCTCCAGGTCCTTCTCGGTCTCGAACTGGTTGATGAACCGGTGGCCGACCACGGAGTTCGTGGGGTCGGTGACCGCGATGTCCTCGCGGGCGCCGACGCCGAGCCCGGTGTTGTGGATCGCCTTGTACACGCGCACGAAGGGCTCGACCACCATGTCCACGGGGAAGTGCCTCCACTGGAACAGCGTGCGCCGCAGGAAGCCCTCGTACCCGCGGCACTCCGCATCCTCACAGCGCATGGTCAGCTCGTCGCCGATGTTCATCTCGTTCCAGCACACCTGGTCGATCATCACCATGGGCCGTACCGGGCGGAGGCCGTTGAGCCGCCGCCAGAGTTCACGCTTCTCCTCCTGCACGGGGAGGGCGGCGATCTCCGCCACCTGCTCTGCCAACTCGCGTACGACGGTCACGTCCTGGGGGTTGGGCATTGGTGGGTCCTCCGTCGGAAAGGTGGGTGTACTACGGCAACAAGGGACAGTCCCTGTCTCGGCTACTGCCCGGCGTGGGCGACCATGGCCTCGAACAGAGCGTCGGCGATTCCGGCCATGCCCTTGTCGCCACTGTTCCGATGCGCCGGCGGGATCAGCGCTTCTCGTAGGCAAACACGGCGGCGCCCGGCGCTTCGTCGATGTCGGTACGCAGGCCGCGCTGCAGCAGCTCCTCGCCGGTCAGCGTCTGCTCCCGGTTCGCGCCCACCTGGGTCACGCGGTAGGTGGCTTCAGGCGCCACCCCGCGAAGCCGATAGCGGACGGCCAGAAACGGGCTGGCCGCGCGCCGGAAGACCATCACGACTCCGCGCTGCTCATCGGCGCAGTGGAACTGCCAGGCCACCCAGGCCGCGGGGTCCATCGACGCCGGAGTCAGCGGGTAGAAGTCCCCGGAGAAGCAGTCGATGATCTGAGCCCGTTGCGCGTGCAGGGCCTTGAGGGCGGCGTAGTCGTTGTCCGGCGAGCGCACATCGAGGGGCCACCCATTGGCCGGGGCGCAGGTGCTCCAGAAATCGTACGGCACCACCGGCGTCGCGCCGGAGCCGTAGTAGCTTCCGGCGAAGGCGAGGTTGCCCGTGCCGTAGTAAGGCACCCACTGCGAGAGCCCGTAGGTCAGGCACTGGTTGCCGATGACCTCATAGGCATGGTCGGAGCGCCACAGCGGCACCGCACGCCTCAGCGTCTCCAGGTCCATCCGCCGGCCACCCGAGGCGCACGTGTCGATGAGCATGTCGGGATGCCGGCGCTTCAACTCGTCCCAGTACGCCAGGTACCCCTGGACGTGCAGATTCTCCGTAATGCCCTGCCGGTCCTCGGCATCGGCGCCGCGCCAGAAGGTCAGCGGGTCCATGTTGAAGTCCTGGCGGTAGAGGTCGATGCCCTGCTGGGTCAGCACTTGGTCGATGTGGTCGGTGAGCCATTGCCTTGCCGCGGGCAGCCCGAGGTTGAGCAGCCGGTTCCCGTTCGGGTCGGCCGGGTTCGTCAGGAGCCACTCGGGGTGCTGCTCGTAGAGCCACGTGCCGGGGGCGACGCGCTCGGGCTCGAACCACACGAGCGTCTTGAGGCCCTTCCCGTGCGCGTAGTCGCTGACCGCACGCAAGCCCCCCGGGAAGCGCTTCGTGTCCACCTCCCACGTGCCCACCCACGGCCACCCGTGCTCGACCGCGCCGACATACCAGCCGGCGTCCATCCACCAGTAGTCGATGTGGATGCCCCGATCGAGGTAGCAGTCGATGAACTCGCGTTGGTTCTGCTCGTTGGCCTCGATCATCTCATTCAGCTGGCGGTTGCTGCCCCCGAAGGCCAGAGGCGGCGGGGGAGCGCCATTGACGCGCGGCATGTTGTGCGCCCGCATCCACGCCCGCCAGATGTTCTGCGCCCGGACGGGGTCGCCATCGTAGAACTGGAGCACAATGCGCGGCGTTCGCATCGACTCGCCCGGGTGGAGGACGAAATGCGTCAGCTCTTGCCCCGCGCGGACCCGGAGTCCGGTCTGGCCGTCGCGCCTGAAGCTCGCCGACCACTGCGCGGGCCATCCGACGGCGAGGATCACCGAGTTCGTCCAGCACTCGAGGTTGTAGTAGGGCCACTCGCCGTCGGTGCCGCGACCCGCAGGCGGCGCGAAGCGTACGTTGGCTCCGGGCTTGAGTGTGATGGCCTCCTGCGCGAGGCTGCCCTGTCCCAGTCCCTCGCCGCGGTAGTGGTGAAGCACGAACTCGCTCAGGTCCTCCGGCTTCCCGTGGCGCTCGAACACGGCGTCGATCCCCTGGAGGCCCTCGATGAGGGGCGTGTCGGCGTCACCCGTATTGGTGAGCCACACGGTCCACTCGACGGTCGGGAAGTCGGTGAAGTAGACCGTCTCGCAGCGCACCTGTAGCCTCGTCTCGGGGTCGGTAAGCGTCAGCGTGTGGGCGAGCCGACCCTCATCAAGGCGCGTGGTCTCCGCCGTGCGACTCCAGCCGGGCAGCAGCTCCGCCGACGGGCGTCCCCCGTATGTGAACGAGAAGGGCAGCTCGCGCGCGATCGGCGGTCCGTCCTGGCCCTCGACGATCGGCATGTCGCCGACCAGCAGCGTGCGCCCGTCGGCCAGCTCGACCCGCGCATCCGCCCAGCAGCCCTGGTCACACGAGATGCCGTCGCCTGAGTCGCTCACGCTGATCGCGAACTCGGTGGCGCCATCCAGCTTCACGTTGACCTCACAGCTCGCGCCCTCGCGGATCACCGGCGAGGTGAAGCGGCGCTCGCCTCCCACATCGACCCCGAAGACCACGCTGCCCCGGCCGCCGCTGGTCATGAAGTTCGTATCGACACCGGCGATCGCCGAGAACGACTTCCCCGGGCCGGGCAACCGAACCGTGATCCGGCTGTTCGCGTGGGCGAACAGGCCTCGATAGTAGGTGCGTCCGCCGATGGCGAAGTGGCCGGCACAGAACGTGTTCCGGAGTATCCAATCGTACCGCTGCTCGACGACCAGTTCCCCCGCGGGCGGGCGCGTCGGCATCTCGAACTCGGGGAACCGGGCGGCCATCCAGCGGTCGCGCTCCGCCAACTCAGCCGGGGACGGGCCGGCCCCCCAGGCCGCCGAGGGCGCGATGACTGTGAAGGCTGCCGCGAGGAACGAAGGGTGGCGCATGGCAATCGCCTCCGTGTGAGCCTGACCCGCACCGGCTGACCGGCGGGTCGGGGAGGAGCGGGACGCCCTCAATGGGAATCCCCATTCCGCAGTCTCGCGCGCAGACCTGCGCTCCGGAGGGAACGTGTTCGCCACACGCAGACCTGCGACGATGATCTTGCTGGCCCTTGCCGGGCTGGGCCGGGGGGCGGTCCACGGACGGGACGCCGCCGCCCAGAAGGAGGCGAACGCGATGGGCACGGCTGCGGTCGTTGTCGAGTCGCCAGCCGACTGCCGCGTGGAAGTGGATGGCGAGCGAGGGACGTGGTCACTTGACGTGGCAGGCAGGCGCGTGATCTCGCAGGCAGCGGTGGGGGTCGTGGTCCCGCGTCCTGTCGCGATACCGGAGGGAACCCGCTTCCTGAAGTTCCGGCTGTTTCAGCGCGGCGGCGACTGGGACGCATACATCGGGTACCTGGAGTTCCGAGCTGGAGACCGGCCGCTCTACAAGGATGGCTTCACCTCCCAGACGCCCCGCGAGCAGTACGTCCGGGCGGACAACCTCCTTTGGCGCACCGAGACCGAGGGCGGGCTGATCTGTCCCGATGCTCGCGACGTGTGGGCCGAGATCGTCTACGAGACGCGGGCGACAGAGGTTCGGTGGGTCTACCAGGTCGTGCACGAGGATGATGCCATCGAGGTGCAGGCCTCTCCCGATGGCGCGCAGTGGATGACGCTGGTGCGCAAGAGCGGCGAGGGCGGCATCCAGCCGCACTTCCGGGATGAGGACGCGGCGCCGCTCGCGGCGACCGTGACGGAGTCGCTGGGCCCGGCACGCTGCCGGACCGAGGCGGTACAGGACCGCCTGGGCGAGGGGCGGCAGGCGACGCTGGAGCGGACACTGCCGGACGGGCTGCGGCTGCGGGCGGAGATCACGCTCCTCGACCGCGAGCCGGTCGCTCTGCTCGACCTCAGCCTCACCAATCCGACGCACGAGCCCCTTGAGGTGCTGAGCCTGCACCCGGGAAGCGGCTTTGAGGTGGATGTAGGCGGCCCGGCGGAACGGTGCACCGTGCTGTCCAACGACTACTGGTTCGCCCCGCGACAGATCGTGCAGTTCGGCCGCGAGCAAGAGACCACCGAGTGGTGGAGTACCGCCGTCATCGACCGCAGCACCGAGCAGGCGCTCATCCTCGGGATCGCCGAGGCAGCCAACGCCGGGGTGACCTTCCGCGTGCGGCGCGAGGGCGCGCGGGTGTGCGCAGACATCGACGCCAACCTGTCCCCTACCGGATCGCAGGCGCCCCTGCTCATGCCCGGCGGGACGACCGTCAGGCTGTGCCGCCTCGCCTTCCTGTTCGCGGACCAGTTGCACACCGGCCTCGAGCGATACGGTGACTTGGTCGCCGCGAACGCGGAGGTGAAGCTGCGGCACCCGGCCTATTCGGGCCTCTTCACCGGCTACAGCTCATCCCCGGACCTGACAACGGTCGTCCGGCTGGACGAGCCGCGCGTCATGCACCTACTCGAACTGCTCAAGCAGAAGGTCGGGCGCTACGGGATCGACTTCGTGAAGATCGAGTTCGAGCCGTGCGGTTCGCCAAACCTGCTCGACCCGACCCAGTACCGGATGGAGGACTACTTCCCGCGCGGGCCACAAGCGCTCACGGACGCGATTCGCAAGCTGGGCTTCCGGCCCGCCCTCCAGTCGCGGACCTTCGCCTACGTGCAGGCCGGGGATCCTGAAGAGCAAGAGAAGACGAGGGCACTCTACCGGCGCTTCACGCAGGAGTGGGGCTTCGAGTACCTGATGCTCGACTTCAACGAGACCGATCTGCAGAACGCGGATCGGACCCGGCCGCGCATCCAGGCATTCCGCGACCGGTTCCGGATGATCCGGGAGGCGGTCGGCCCGGACGTGTTCATCGAGGCCTGCATGATCCCCTATGGCCCGGTCATCGGACTGGCGGACGGCTACCGGGCGAGCCAGGACTACCGTGGGGGGAACGAGGACTCGCAGCTTGGGAACTTCGCCACGCGCTACTACCTGCATGGGCGCGTGTTGCAGCTCGACACGGAGTTCTTCGACCTCGCGCAGCGTCCGTTCGTCTGGTCCGCGCGGAACGTCGTCACGCCGACCGCCGGGACACGCGCGTGGGTGTCGTTGTGCGGACTGACCGGCTACAGCTTCCTGTTCGGGGGGGCAATCGAGGAGACCTCGGACGAGCGTTGGCACATCGCCAGCCGCGCGCTTCCCGTCACCGGAGTCGCCGCGCGCCCCATCGATCTCGCAGAGAACGCCCTCCCCGAGGTGTGGTCGCTGACCGTGCCCAGCGGGGGGCCGCGCAGGCAAACGGTTGGGCTGTTCAACTGGGACTACGAGGGCGCGAAGACCGTCGAGGTGAGCCTCGCGAAGTGCGGCCTCCCGCCGGGGAAGACGTTCGCAGCCTTCGACTTCTGGCAGCAGCGCTTCCTCGGCGAGGTCACCGACCGACTCGATGCCCGCCTGGTCGCTCGGAATGGCCAAGTCGTCTGGCTCACGGAGATCGCCGACCGTCCCGAGATCATCGGCGCCAGCCGCCACCTCACCGGCTTCTTCAGCGGTAAGGTCACGGGCTGGGACCCGGCGGCGCTCCGGCTGGAGGGCGTCGTCTCGGGCCTCGGCGACGACCGCGTCTCGCTGTTCATTCACGTGCCGCAGCGCCTCGGCGTCCGCTCCGCCGAGGGCGCGACCTGCGAGCAGGTCGAAGAGAAGGTCGTGCGCCTCGACGTGCCCGCGCCCGCCGGTGAGGCCAAGTGGTCAGTGCAGTTCGACCGGGACGCGAGCGTGAGGTGAGCCGGTCACCGCGTCAGGGCGCCTCAACGGTGACCGCCGCCAGCACCGGCGAAGCCGGCGTGCCGGTGTCGCGGAAGATGATCTTCGTCAGCTTCACAGGCCGCAGTTTCACCGCGAGCACCGACAGGTGCCACGGGTCGCCGCGCAGGCCCACCTCGGTCAGCGTAGCCGTCGGCGGCGTCGCCCAGTCATCCACGGTCTGCTGGCTGATGAGCGGAACCACCTGCCGCTTCCC
>Ga0194112_10003801_pt1 | contig 20930 bp, 19 predicted proteins | sample TA2MahC400mmetaG_FD_146191 | JGI IMG/M metagenome (GOLD analysis project Ga0194112, IMG submission 146191) | Freshwater microbial communities from Lake Tanganyika, Tanzania - TA2015016 Mahale Deep Cast 400m | ecosystem: Environmental > Aquatic > Freshwater > Lake | place: Tanzania: Lake... | reverse complement strand
GCGGCGCTCGAGGGCGGCGCCGATCAGGCCGCGAAAGAGCGGGTGCGGACGGTTCGGGCGCGACTTGAACTCCGGGTGGAACTGAGAAGCGATGAAGAACGGGTGCTCCGGTAGCTCGATCATCTCGACCAGGTCAGCCTGCGGCGAGGTGCCGCCGAAGACCAGCCCGCACTGGGCGAGCTGCTCGCGATAGGCGTTGTTGACCTCGTAACGGTGTCGGTGACGCTCGGAGATCTCGGTAGCCCCATAGAGGCGCTCGGCCAGGGTGCCTGGCGCCACGGCGCACGGGTAGGCCCCGAGCCGCATCGTGCCGCCAAGGTTCGTCTTGTAGACTTGGTCCTTCATCTTGATGATGAGCGGATGGGGCGTGTTCTCGTTGAACTCGGTGCTGTGCGCGCCGTCCAGGCCGCAGACATTGCGTCCGAACTCGATGACCGCGGTCTGCAGGCCCAGGCACAGACCCAGGTACGGGACGCCGTTCTCGCGGGCGTACTGAATCGCGCGGATCTTCCCCTCGATCCCGCGCTCGCCGAAGCCGCCCGGCACGAGGATTCCGTCAGCCTCGGCCAGCATGGAGGCGGGATCGACCGCGTCGGGGCCCTCGAACTGCTCGGAGTCCACGTAGGTGATGCTCACCTTCGCGTTGTGGTGGATTCCGCCATGCAGCAAGGCCTCGGTAACGGAGATGTACGAGTCGTGGAGGTGCACGTACTTGCCGATCATCGCGATGCGCACTTCGCGGGAGGGGCTCACGATTCGGCCGACCATCTCCCGCCATTCGTCGAGGTCCGGCGGCGCGGGCTTCAGGCGCAGGCGCCGGCACACGAGGTCCGCCATGCCCTGCTCCTCGAGCATGAGCGGCACCTGGTAGAGCGACGCGGCGTCGAGATTCTCGACGATCGCGTCGGGGGAGACGTTGCAGAAGAGGGCGATCTTCTGGCGCTCCTCCTTGCCGAGGGGGAGTCGGCTGCGACAGACGACAATGTCGGGCTGAATCCCGACGCCCAGCAGCTGGCGCACGCTGTGCTGGGTGGGTTTGGTCTTCAGCTCCTCGGTGATGCCCAGATAAGGCATGAGGGTGACGTGGATGTAGCAGACGTTGTCGTGGCCCTCCTCGTTGCCCATCTGGCGGATGGCTTCGAGGAAGGGTTGGCTCTCGATGTCGCCGACGGTGCCGCCGATCTCGGTGATCGCGATCCGCGCCCGGTGGTGCTTGGGGCAGCGACGGATGCGGGCCTTGATCTCGTCAGTGATGTGGGGGATGACCTGCACCGTCTTGCCGAGATAGCGCTTGCCGCGCCGCTCGCGGTGGATGACCGCGCCGTAGACCTGGCCGGTGGTGACGTTCGAGCGTCCGGTCAGCGCCTCATCGACGAAGCGTTCGTAGTGACCGAGGTCGAGGTCGGTCTCCGCGCCGTCGTCGGTGACGAACACTTCCCCGTGCTGGAAGGGGTTCATCGTCCCCGCATCGACGTTGATGTACGGGTCGATCTTGAGCATCGCGACCCCGAAGCCCCGGGCGCGCAGCAACCGCCCGAGCGAGGCGGCGGTGATGCCCTTGCCCAGCGATGAGACGACGCCGCCGGTCACGAAGATGTGCTTTACCTTAGCCATGAGCTGCCTCTGGTTCTGCGTCGTCGATCCCCACGAGAAGCCGGCGCCTTCGCCCGCCGGCAGAGGGGTCAGTCTGCTTCCGGTGTCTCGTCCGGCGCCGCCGCGGGCTCTTCAGCAGCCGCCTCGGGACTTTGCTCTTCGGCCTCGGGCTCGGCTGGCGCCTCGCCTTCGTCGTCTTCCGCGGCCTCGTCCAGCTCGGACTCATCCGCCAGCTTGGCCTCCGTGAGCACGCCCGTGGGCTTGGGCTGGGAGAGGTCGCGCACCTGGGCATTGAGCGCGTCGATGCGCTTGCCGATCTCGTCGATGCGGCCGCACAACGGCAGGATGTCGGCGTTGCGCACCTTGCCGCGGCCATACAGGGCGTGGACCTTGCGGCCGATCTCGATCATCACGCGGTCGCGCTCACCCACGAGTTTCGTGATCTGCTTCTGCAGACCGCGGACCGCCCGGTGCGTGCTCAACGACGTGGTGAGATCCTCCCACTTCTCGCCGGCGTATTCCTTGGCTTTCGACAGTGTGTCGGACATGGTTCACACTCCCCTTCGTCCGGTTCCCCTACTCGAGTCCCATTCGGTGCAGCGGTCTCGCGTCCAGTCGCGTCAGCCCCGCATCCCTCGCGGCCTGCACCGCCGCCCGGTACTCCTCGAGCTTCAGGCCGCGCGTGAGCTTCGGTTCCTCGTAGGCGCGGTGGCAGGGCCGGTACTGCGCCATGACATTCACGTACGTGTTCGTGCTCAGGCTCGCGAGGAACTCCATCACCTTCGGCGTCGCCGCCAGATCGTGCGGCAGCACGAGATGTCGCACCAAGAGGCCGCGCGTCGCGACACCGCGCTCATTCAGCTCCAGGTCGCCCACCTGCCGGTGCATCTCGCGGACTGCTGCAAAGGCGTGGGTCGGGTAGTCCTTGATCCCTGACAGGCGCTCGGTGGCCTCGGCGTCGCCGTACTTCACGTCGGGCATGTAGATGTCCACGATCCCGTCCAGCAGCTCCAGCGACTCCAGCGACTCGTACCCGCCGCAGTTCCACACGATCGGCACGCTCAGCCCCTTCTCTACCGCCTCCGGCAGCGCCTCCAGAAGCTGAGGCATGACGTGGGTGGGTGTCACGAAGTTGACGTTCTCGCAGCCGTGCTCCTGAAGCGAGACCATCGCCCGCGCCAGGAAGGCCGCGTCCACGGGCCGACCGTGGCCGAGCTGGCTGATGTCGTAGTTCTGGCAGAAGATGCACGCCAGGTTGCAGCTGGTCAGGAAGATCGTCCCCGAGCCGCCGTCGCCCACCAACGGGTCTTCCTCGCCGAAGTGCGGCCCGACGCTGGAGACCATCGCCTTGCGCCCGACGCGACAGTGTCCCCAGCGGTCCGCCGCGCGGTCCACCGCGCAACCCCGCGGGCACAGGCGGCACTCGCGCAGCAAGGCGAGAGCCGCGTCCACGCGGGCTTGCAGCTCACCGGATTCGTGGAGAGCGAGGTAAGCGGCGACGGCGTTCCTACCCCCCTACCCCCCTTCCTTCAGAAGGGGGGAAAGGCAGACGGCTCGCAAGGCTTCTGTCAGCGGGTCGATGTCAGCATGGCTGGTCAGGTCGAAGTGCAAGGGGGTGATCGAGATCTTGCCGGCCCGGACCGCCGCGAGGTCGGTGCCGGGGCTGGCATCCTGCTCGGCCGGCTCGCCGGCGAACCAGAAATACGGCCGGCCGCGCGGGTCCTCCCGCTGGCTCATGCGATTGACATAGCGCCGACGGCCCAGCCGGGTGATCTCGATCCCGGTGATCTCCTCGAGGGGCAGGTTCGGCACGTTTACGTTGAAGAAGCAGGCGCGACAGGCCGCCTGCCGCGGGAAGCCATCGACGATCCACTGCGCGAGCCGCGCCGCGACATCGAAGCGGGTCGGTTGCTCGTTGCGCACGACGCTCAGCGCGAAGGAGGGAAGGTCGTACATCGCGCCCTCCATCGCGGCGGAAGCGGTGCCGGAGTAGAGCACCTCCTCGGCCAGGTTCGCGCCGTCGTTGATGCCGGAGAGGACCATGTCGGGGAGATCGGCAGGATCGATGGTCCCGAGGGCGACGCAATCGGCCGGGGTCCCGCTGCAGGCGTAGGCCTCCACGTCGAGCCCGTTGAGCTGCGCGGGCACCAGCCGCAAGGGCTTGTGCAGCGTCACCGAGTGGCCCGCGGCGCTCTGTTCGCGCTCGGGAGCGATGACCTTGACCTGCCCGCGCGTCGCCAGAGCCTCCGCCAGCGCTCGCAAGCCGGGAGCGAGTATGCCGTCGTCATTGGCGAGAAGGAATCTCATCACACGGCCTCAGTCGAAGTTCACAACCATCGCGTTCGTCAGGTCGGGAGAGGAGCGGACGTCCTGCAGCGTCTGCTCGTCGATCGGGTTGTCCAACATGAGGGCCATGACCGCCGGGCCGCCGACGCTGGTTCGGCCGACCTGCATGCCGGCGATGTTGACCCCGCGGTCGCCCATCAGCGTGCCGACGCGGCCGATGACGCCCGGCCGGTCGTGGTGCCAGATGAACAGCACCGTGCCCCGGGGCGCGAGGTCGATGCGGTGGCCATCCATCTCGACGATCCGCGCATCCTGGGCGCCGAAGACAGTTCCCGAGACCTCGCGCGTCTGGCCGCCCGCTCCCACCCGCGCGGCAACCAGGCTCGCGTAGCCCCGCGTGGAGGTGCCGGTCCCCTCGGAGAGCCTGATGCCCCACGATTCGGCCTCGACGGGCGCGTTCACGATGTTGACGGGGTAGCTGCGCAGCGGACTGAGCAGGCCCATCAGGAACCACAGGCCGAGCGGCTGCGTGTCGCGCTCGGCGATGTCCCCGGCGTAGAGCAGCTCGACCGTCTCGATCGGCCCGGCGAGCAGGTGGCTGTGCAGTCGGCCGATGCGCTCCGCAAGGTTCAGGTAGGGCGCCAGCTCCCGCAGGGCCTCGGGGGGGATGGCCGGGGCGTTCACGGCGCTGCGCGCCAGCTTCCCCTCGAGGATGTCTGCGATCTGCTCCGCGACATCGACGGCCACGAACTCCTGCGCCTCCTCGGTCGAGGCGCCCAGGTGCGGCGTGAGCACAACGTTCGGGAAGGGCGCGAGGTGTGAGGGGGGCTCGGGCTCGGCGGCGAACACGTCCAGCGCCGCGCCGCCCAAGCGGCCCTCCCGTAGCGCCTCGACCAGCGCCTCCTCATCGACCAGGCCCCCGCGCGCGCAGTTGATGAGCCCCGCGCCGTGTCGCATCAGGGCCAGCTCGCGCCTGCCGATCAGCTCCATCGTGCCCGTCGTTTTGGGGGCATGGATCGAGACGAAATGCGCCTCTCGCAGCAGCTCGTCGAGGGGCACCAACCGCGCACCGAGTGCCTCGGCGCGCGCCTGGCTGAGGTAGGGGTCGTGGACCAGAACGTCCATCCCGAAGGCCTGGGCGCGTCTGACGACCTCCGAACCGATCTTGCCGCAGCCCACGACACCCAGGGTCTTGCGGTAGAGCTGGCGGCCGACGAACTCCTTGCGGGACCACTCGCCCTGGCGCAGCAGCGCGTCGGCGGCGGGGATCTTGCGCGCTAGTGCCAGCAAGAGCGCCATCGTGTGCTCGGCGGCGGAGACCGTGTTCCCCTCGGGCGAGTTGATGACGATGATCCCGCGCGCCGTCGCGGCGCTCAGGTCGATGTTGTCCACGCCGACGCCCGCCCGCGCGATGGCGCGCAGCTTCGGCGCGGCTTCGATGGCGGCGGCATCGACGATGGTCGCGCTGCGCACCACCAGCGCGTCGTAGGGCGCGATCCGCTCCCGCAGCCTGGCCGCCGTGAGGCCCTTCGGCTCGACATCGACCTCCGCAACCTCGCGCAGGATCTCGATGCCGCGGTCGGCGATGCCATCACAGCACAGCACTCGTGGCGTCTTGCTCACAGCCGTTCCGTACCTCCGTCGCGGTCGCCGGTTCTACGTCCTTGCCGCCTTGAGCGTCTCCTCCAGCGCCGCCAGCACCCTCTCACACTGCCCACGGTCGATCGTGCCCAGGTGCCCGATGCGCAAGAACCTGCCGCGGTATGCGCCCTGGGCGCCGGTGATCAGGATGTTGTGTTTCTCGCGCATGTGGCCGATGATCGCCTTCGGATCGACGCCCTCCGGCGGGCAGAAGGCGGTCACCACGTTGCTGGCGTAGCGCCGGTCGCCGAAGGGCTTCAGACCGAGCCGCGCTACGCCGTCCCGGATGATCTGCGCACACTCGGCGTGGCGCCGCCAGACGTTCTCGATCCCCTTGGCGCGGATCAGGTTCAGCGACGCCTGCAACGCGACGAAGAGACTGGTATTGGGCGTGTAGGGCGTCTGGCCCTTCTCCAACGACGCCTTCGCTTTCTTCAGGTCGAAGTAGAAGCGTGGCATCGTCGCGGTCTCGGAGGCCAGCCACGCCTTCTCGCTCACGCTCACGAAGGCGAGACCGGGCGGGAGCATGAGCGCCTTCTGCGATCCGGCGACGACGACATCGAGGCCCCACTCATCGGTCAGCACCGGCGTGCCGCCCATGCCGCTGATGGCGTCCACGATGGTCAGGGCGCCGGCTTGCCGGGCGAGTGCGGACAGCTCCTCCACGGGATTCGTGATGCTCGTCGAAGTCTCGTTCTGGGTGAACAGGAGCGCCTTCCAAGTCCCTGCTGCGAGGGTCCGTCCCACGAGGTCCACATCTGCCGGTTCGCCCCACTCGGACTTGATCCAGGTGACATCCGCACCGAAGGTCTCGGCGATGGCGCCCAGCCGCTCCCCGAAGTTCCCCACCGACACCGCCAGGACCGGGTCGCCCGGGGACAGGAAGTTGGTGACCGCGGCCTCCATGCCGCCCGTGCCCGAAGCGGTGAGGATCAGGAGGTCATTCGTAGTCCGGAACAGGTACTGCAGGCCCGCGGTGCAGTCGGCGATGAGCTCGGCGAACTCCGGCGTCCGGTGCCCCATTTGGGGCCGCGCGAGGGCCTCCCGCACCTCCGGCGGGAGCCCGGTCGGCCCCGGAATCATGATGAGCAGGTCTTCGTTCATGCGTCCGGCGTCTCCGTCACGGCGTTGGCGACGATGGCCGCGCCTTCACAGCTGATGACCGTCCCGGCCGGTACCCGGCAACCCGGCCCGACGATGGCACTGGCGAGCCGGCAGCCTGCCTCGACGATGGCGCCCGGCCACAGGAGGCTGTTGGCGACCGCCGCGCCCTCCCCCACCTCGGCGCCGGCGCCCACCGCAACACCCGGCCCGATCTGCGCAGTCGGCGCCACGTGCGCTCCGGGCGCGATGTCCGACGTGCGCTCGGGATCGGACGGCGGGTCCGCCCAAGGCAATGCGCCACCGAGAATCCGACGGTTGGCGTCGAGGTACTTCACGGGCGTGCCTACATCAGCCCAGTACGCCTCGCTTAGCATGGGGAACGCAAAGACCCGCGCCCCCGCCTCCACCAGGCCCGGGAACAACTCCCGCTCGTTCGAGTACGGGCGGCCGGCGGGTATCGCGTCCAGGACGCTCGGCGAGAACACGTACAGGCCCGAGTTCACCAGGTTGCGCCCCGTCGGGTCGTCCGGGCGCTTCTCCAGGAAGGCCTCGATGCGAAGCTCTTCATCGCAGCGCACCAGACCGAAGGCCGACACATCATCCACTCGTCGCACGACGATCGTCAGGTCCGCCCGATTGCGCTCGTGAGAGTCCAGTAGCGCGCGGACGTCCACATCCATGATCTGGTCGCCGTTCATCGCGATGAACGAGGCGTCGGCCCACGGCAGGGCGTTCTTCACGCCACCGGCCGTGTCCAGCAGCTCGGGCTCATCCACGCAACGCACCAACAACCCGTCCTCCCGCTCACCCGCCAAGGCCTCCCGCAACCGGTCCGCCATGTGACCGGAGGCCAGGATCGCCTCCTCAACACCGCCACGCCGCAACATGCGGAGCGAGTAGCTGATCAGCGGTCGGTTCGCCACTGGCGCCAGGGGCTTGGGTACCGCGTAGGTCAGCGGCCGCAGCCGGGTGCCGAGTCCGCCAGCGAGAAGAACGGCGCAGGTGGTGGGCATCTAGGCCTCACCCCCGACCCCTCTCCTGAACGGAGAGGGGAGAACGACTTGGCAAGGCCGAGCGGCATGCAGGCGTAGCTGCAGCGTCCGGTATCCTTCGAAGTCGTTCATCTGCGGGACGAAGCACAGGTCCACCCGGTCCGCCTGTCGCAGCTCGGGTTCGAGCCGCGCCATCCCAAAACCGATGCACTCGTACGTATGCTGCTCGTCGGTCACCCAGAGCTTCAGATGCTGGGCATCGCGCCCGACGAGCGTGCGGTCCACCACCCGCACTCCCGTCACCACCAGCAGCGGCTCCGGGTTGCCCTGCCCGAAGGGCTCCATGCGCTCAAGCTCGGCCACGAGGTCAGGCGTCACCTCGGAGAGCTGCACTTCCGCCTCGATCGGCAGGCTCGGGCACAGCTCGGAGGGCACCAGGCTCTCCGCGGCGACTGCGCACAGGCGCGCGCGGAATTCATCGAGCCGCGCCCGGTGGAGTTGCGCGCCGACCGCCATCGCGTGGCCGCCGTGGCGCTCCAGGAGGTCCGCGCAGCGGTCGAGCGCCGCCGCGAGGTGAAACTCGGGGATGCTCCGCCCCGACCCGCGATAGCTATCGCCCTCCGCCGCCAGCAAGAGCGCCGGCCGCCCGTACATCGACACCACCTGGGAGGCGGCGATGCCTACCACGCCGACGTGCCACGCCTCCGAGGCTAGCACGATCACCGGCGTGCGGTCCAGGTCGATCTCCCGCTCGACCATCGCCCGTGCCTCGTCCAGGATCGCCGACTGCTCGCCCTGACGCTGGCGGTTGAGGCTGTCCAGGTACAGCGACGTGCGGTTCGCCTCGGTCTGGTCCTCGGTCAGCAGCAACTGTAGCGCCGGGTTCGGATCGGCCAGACGCCCCGGCGCGTTCATCCGCGGCGCCAGCCGGAAGCCCACGTCCGTCGCGCGCGGCCGGCCGTTCACCTGACACAGGTTCATCAGCGTCCGCAGGCCCAACTTCTTCGTCTGCGCCAGGTGCCTCAGCCCCAGCGCCACCAACGCGCGGTTCTCTCCTAGCAGCTCCGCGACATCGGCCACCGTCCCGATGGCCGCGAGGTCCAGGAACGCGCGAAGCACGTACTCGTCTCTCAGGTCTCTTGACCGCGCCACCGCCCGCGCGAACTGCAGCGCCAGCCCCGCACTCGTCAGCTCCCGGTTCGGGTAGGTCGAGTGCGCCAGCTTCGGGTCCACCACCGCGCCCGCGCACGGCAGCTCGTCACCCGGCTCGTGGTGATCGAGCACGATCGCGTCCATCCCCAGCTCGCCCGCCCGCGCGACCGCCTCGTAATCCCGGATGCCGCAATCGACCGCAATCACCAGCGACGCGCCCTCACCCGCCGCGCGCTCGATCGCCCGCGCCGCGAGACCATAGTGGTCGTGAACCCGATGCGGGATGAAGTACTGCACATTCACGCCCAGCTTGCTCAGGAACCGCGTCAGCAGCGCCGTCGCCGCGAGGCCGTCCACATCGTAGTCCCCGTGCACCAGCACGGTCTGCCGCCCGTCGATCGCCCGGGTCACCAGGCGAACGGCCGCCTCCATGTCCGGCAAGCCGAACGGGTCGCAGAGCTGTTCCACCGAGGGGGAGAAGTACGCGCGGGCCTGCTCGACCGAGGTCACGCCCCGGTTCGCCAGCAGCGCCGCCGTCACCGGCGACACACCCACGGCCTCCGCCAGGAGCCGTTCCCGACCGGCATCCCGGGGCCGGATCCGCCACACCGCACGCTCCCGCGCAAAGCACGACTGGTCGGCCATCCTTCAGTGCCCGCCGATGATAATACGGGAAAGGAGAGGGCGATGTCAAACGGCGGGAGAGCAGGAGAGCAGGAGAGGTGGGGAACGGCGACGACCCAAGCCGGCGCACCGCGCAGGGACGGCGGAAAACACGCGTGTCTTCTGAAGGATACGCCATACTCGCGCCGAAACTGGGGTCAGGCCCGCGGGGCTCTCACGAGTCAGGACGCTTGCCAAGAAGAGGTGAGCCGGAATGCCGAAGTACACGGACAGAGCGAAGCAGCGCATTGCGCAGGAGTTGACGCGCTACAGCAAGATCCTGGCGGGGGCGGCTGATCGTGGCATCAACGAGGCGGACACATCGGCAATCGTGAAGGACATGCTCGGCGACGTCCTGGGCTACGACAAGTACCTGGAAGTCACGTCCGAGTACCAGATCAGAGGTAGGTTCGCAGACTTCGTCGTGAAGCGAGACGACAAGGCGCTTCTCGCGGTCGAGTGTAAGGCCATCTCCCACGAGCTGCGCGAACGGGACCTCTTCCAGGTGGTCGGCTACATCGCCAACCTCGGTCTGGATTGGGCTGTGTTGACGAATGGGCGGCGCTGGGAGTGCTACCGGATGCAGAAGGGGCAGACTGAACTCCTCTTCTCCGTGGAGGTGCCGACAGGGTCACCGGCTCAGGAGACGGTGGACCACTTCTACCTCCTTGCGAAGGAGGCCATGTGGAAGGGCGAACTCGCCGCGGCTTGGGAGGAACGCCAAGCCATGAAGCCTGCCAATATCGTCCGCGCAATCCTCACCGCGAGGGCACTCAAGGCCATCCGCCTTGAGCTGAAGGAGATCGCGCAATACCCCATCGACGACGAGAAGCTGAGACAGGCCCTGGCGCACGAGGTCCTGCGCCGGGACGTGTACGAGCAAGTCGCGGACGCACTGTCCCCCGCCCCTTCGCCGGGCGGGCGGCGCCGGGGGACGAAGTCGGGTCGGGGCCCGGAGTGCCATGCGTATGTCGGAGACCCCTCGCGGAAGTCAACCTGGAAGCTACCGTACCGCCTTGCGGACGGCAGTATCGACGTGCCACGACTTGAGGCGGCCACAGCCGCCCTCTCGCCGGGCGGGCACCGCGGACGGCCCGTGGAGCTGCCCACCGAGGCGCTGGCCGAGGTGCGTCGGAAGCTGCGCGAGGCCTACGAGGAGTTGGGGCGTCCGGTGCCCGCGGGGCTGCTACCCGGGGCCGAGCCGATATCGCAATCCGCGCCGTCAGGCGGCCCGGGGAGCGCCATCTAGTCCGGGACGGGGGTCAGCACGGCCACCCGGGCTTGCTGGCTCGCTGCGCCTCTGTCACTGCTCCCGCTCCAGTCCCAGCACCTGCCGTGCCCACGCGACGACCTCCTTGCCGAGTTCAAGGGCCCTTTCGGCTTCCGCCAGGGAGGGCCAAGGCACCTCGGGGTAGCGCACCTCTACGGCATAGTCCTCAAGAACCGCCAGAGGTGCGTGGGGGGCCTGGGCGCCCCCAAGTGCGACGACGCGTTGGGCCAGTTCGCGCAGCCTGTGGTGGCGAGGCACACGCTCCTCACTGAGCCATACGATGTACGCCTTCAGTGCCTTCTCTGCCGCCTGCTCAGCATGGTAGCAGACCATCTCCGTGATGGGTGGAGGCTGCAGGCCACGTGCCGCCATCGCGAGGTCGTTGTCCGCGTAGGCGAGCCACGCTTCTGCGGAACGGGTGGCGTCGTCAGGCCGCTCGCTCATGGAGCCTCACCCCGAAGCGGTCAGCTTCCCAGGCCACCATCCCACGGATCCTCCGCGCCTCCGGCCAGTGCTCTCGTGGCATCACCAGGAGGTCCAGGCCGCGATCCCCCAGCAACGGTCTGATCTCCTCGCGCAGCCGCGCCGCCAGGAGGGGGCAGTCGTCGGTCTCTGACACCACCATCAAGTCCACGTCGCTGTCCTCGCGCGCATTGCCCTCGGCCCACGAGCCGAAGAGGATGACGAGTTCGGGTTGCGCGATCTCGACGATTCGCTGCACGGCCTTGTCGAGGGCGATTCGCAGGTCGTCCGGAAGGTTGGGAGCCTCAGTCGCCATCGGGAGACCTCCGTCGAGACATACTGTTCGCGCCCCGGTCGGGTTCTCCTGCCGGGAGGCGGTTGCCGTCCGGCGGCGGGAGTGTCTCAGAACCGAACGGGGGCCTGCGGCTCGAGGGGGATGCCCAGTTCGTGCATGAGGGCGTCCCAGTCCTGTGGTTCGGGGGCGAGCAGGTCATCGAGGGTGACGAAGCGGAAGCCGAGCTGCTTCAGGGCGAGGATGACCCAGGGGAGGACGTCCACCGTCTGCCGGACGCAGTTGTGGAGCAGGATGATGGCGCCGGGATGCGCCTCGCCGAGCATGCGCCCGCCGATCTCACCCGCGAGAGGGCGGCCGCTGTCGGCGGTCAGTACGTCCCACAGAGCCACGCGGTAGCCCAACGCGCGCGCGACCATCCCGACGCGGGTGTTGGTGCCGCCGCCGGGCGGCCGGAACCAGTGGGGCGCCTGGCCCGTGATGTCCTGCAGGGCGAGGCCGCAGGCCTTGATCTCCGTGGCAACCGTCCCCGCCGGCAGGCCGGGAAGGCGAACGTGGTGATACGTGTGATTGCCGAGGCAGTGACCGTCGGCCGCAGCCCGGCGGATCAGGTCCGGGTGCTTCTCCGCCATCTCGCCGACCACGAAGAACGTAGCGGGAACCTGTTGCTCCCAGAGGATGTCGAGTATCTGAGGGGTGAAATCCGGGTGTGGCCCGTCATCGAAGGTCAGGGCAATCGCGTTCCCCGACGAGGGCCCGTGGCTGATGCAGTACGCGGATAGCCCCTTGCGCAGTTCCGCCCCGCGTTGCTGCAGCGTGGGGAGCACCCCGCGATGGACCTCGGCCCTGGCCGCCTCCCAGGTGGAAACCGCCTTGGCTGGCGCCGCCTCGGCCGGTCCCGCCTGGGCCGCGAGCACGCCCGACAGAAGCACGATCGCTGGACTGATGCGGCCGGGCAGCGCTTCCGTAGTCACGCCAATATGGACGTTTCGCGCACCCGAAGGGTTCTCCCGTCGGCACGGCCCGCGGATTGACGAGCGCGGGATAGGCGCTATACTCATGGGAGCACGCTGACGATAGCTTGATGCGAGGGCCTCTCGGACACCGCAGACAATGATGAACCACCGCGTGTTGGCCGCGACAAGCAACACACACCGCACCAGCCCCCAGGAAGAGGCCCGCGACGGGCTCCTTGCCGAGGTCCGCGACGAGCGCGAGCGCCGCGCCAAGGCGCGCCAGCGGCGCCGGCTGAGGCAGAAGCGCCTGCGGCGATTGATGGTGCTGTGCGCGATCGTGGCGCTGCCGGCCTTGGTGGTCGGGGGCGTCGATCGGCGCCCCGTGAAGGCGACCATCGGCGGCGTCGGGGTCTGGACCTGGGGCAATCGCAGCGTGGCTTACGCGATCGGCAAGGCCGGCCTTACGCCGCCCTTCGGGGACCTGGTCGATGTTCGCGGGCGCGTGCTGGACGCGGGAGGCGGAGAAGCTCCGATCCCGTTGGTCGGCGGGCGGCCGGTGTCGTACGGGGCGCCGGTGCGGGAATGCCGGAACGTCACCTTCGAGCGCGGCCGCGACGTTCGCGAGCCCCTCGCGGCGGAGGCTACGCTGATCGCCTCGGCCGCGGGCGAGGAGTGGCGCGCCTCCTGGAAGCCGGAGTACCTGTCGAGCAGAACGTCGGTAGCGGGGGTGGAGCGAACCGAGCGAGGGGCGTTGAGCGGGGCGCCGTACCTGTACGACCGCAGTTCGGCCGAGCCAATCGACGCGACCACAGGCGCGTACACCTCTCAAGCGAAACGCCTGGCCCTCACCTTCGACGATGGACCGAATGGCGAGACGACCCGCGAGATTCTCTCGATTCTGAACGCCCACGGCGCGCGGGCGACGTTCTTCCTGCTGGGTGATTGCGTCCCGGGCCATCCGGACGTTGTGCGCGAGGCGCTGGCAGCCGGCCACGAGATCGGCAACCACTCGTGGGGGCACAAACAGATGACGCGCCTGGGGCCCGAGGGCGCCCTCGCCAACATGGCGCGCGCGGAGAGGCTGATCGAGGCTGCGGGCGCGCCGCGCTGCCGCTGGTTCCGGCCGCCCTACGGCGCGACGAACGCGGCCGTGCGCAAGGCGGTCCTGGAGGCCGGCTACAACATCGCCCTGTGGTCGTGCGACACGAACGACTGGCAGCGCCGGGGCGCAGACACGATCCACCGGCGGATCATCGCCGGCGCGAAGCCCGGCGCCAACATCCTCTGCCACGATGGCGGGGGCAGCCGCGAGCAGACGATCGCGGCCGTGCGGCGGGCGGTGCCTGAGCTGATCGCGATGGGCTACGAGCTGGTGACCCTCTCCGAGATGACGGCGCAGGCAGGCGCCGGCGACGCGGGGATGGTGTTGACCACGGACTCGGGCACCTGGCAGGCGCACGTGCCGGAGGAGCCGATTCAAGTGACCGTGAACGGTCACGACTTGGGCGACGCCGGCCCGATCCTGGTGGCGAACGGAAGCGTCCTGGTGCCGGCGCCGGCGATCCTGCGGGACCTGGGCGCCACGTGGGACTGGGACACCAAGGGGCAGACGGTCACCGTCACGTCCCTCCGCGGCACGTTCCGCTTCCGGCTGAACAGCCCGCTCGTCTGCTGGGACGACCGCGAAGTGAGGGTCGATGTGCCGCCGATGCTCTACCACGACACGCCGCTCATCCCAGCCGGGGCGCTGGCCCGCGCGGCCGGGGCGCGGCTCGATGAGCAGCCTTCGCCGCGAACGCTCCATTTCGTGTCACTCGGCAACTGACCATGGCCTACCACGATCTCCGGGACTTCATCGCCACGCTGGAACGGGCCGGCGAGCTCCGGCGCGTGACTGCGCCGGTGAGTCCCGAGCTCGAGATCACCGAGATCACCGACCGGGTCTGCAAGGCGAACGGTCCCGCGCTGCTCTTTGGGAACGTGCCCGGCTACCAGATGCCCGTCCTGACGAACGCCTTCGGCTCGTTCCGACGCATGGCGATGGCACTGGGAGTGGACAGCGTCGAGGAGGTCGCGGAGGAGATTCGCGGGCTGCTGAGACAGCAGCCGCCAACGAGCCTGGGCGGCAAGGTCCGCGCCGGGTTCCAGCTCCTGAGCCTCTCCCGCTACCTCCCCAAGACCGTCTCCTCCGGGCCGTGCCAGGAGGTCGCCAAGACCGAGGGCTTCAGCCTGCGGGAGCTACCCGTTCTGAAGTGCTGGCCCCAGGACGGCGGCCCCTTCATCACGCTGCCGATGGTGATCACGAAGTGCCCCGACACGGGCGTGCGCAACGTCGGCATGTACCGAATGCAGCTCTTCGACGACACGACCACCGGCATGCACTGGCACGTGCACAAGGTGGGCGCGCGCCACTATCGCCGGCACACGCAGCTCGGCACACGGATGCCGGTGGCGGTCGCGCTCGGCGGCGATCCCGCGATCACCTACGCCGCGACCGCGCCTCTTCCGGAGGACGTGGACGAGATGCTCCTCGCGGGCTTCCTGCGGAAGAGCCCGGTGGAACTCGTCAAGTGCGAGACGATCCCCCTGGAGGTGCCCGCGGACGCGGAGATCGTGCTCGAAGGGTACGTGGAGCCCGGTGAGACGCGCCGCGAGGGTCCCTTCGGCGACCACACGGGGTACTACTCGTTGGAGGACGACTACCCCGTGTTCCACGTGACCTGCATGACCCGTCGTCGCGAGCCGATTTACCCAGCGACGATCGTCGGGCGGCCGCCGATGGAAGACTGCTACATGGGCAAGGCGACGGAGCGCATCTTCCTGCCCCTCCTGCAGATGACGTTCCCGGAGATCGTGGACCTCAACCTGCCGCTGGAAGGCGTCTTCCACAACCTGGCGCTGATCTCCATCCGCAAGCGCTTCCCGGGACACGCGCAGAAGGTGATGCACGGTCTGTGGGGCATGGGGCAGATGATGTTCACCAAGGTCCTCGTCATCTGCGATGAGGGCGTGAACGTCCAGGACACTTCGGAGGTCGTCTGGAAGGTCCTGAACAACATCGACCCGCAGCGCGACGTGACCTTCGTGCAAGGGCCAGTGGATGTGCTCGACCACGCCGCGCCGCAGCCGACCGTCGGCACGAAGATGGGGATCGACGCCACGAGGAAATGGCCCGAAGAGGGCATCCGGAGACCATGGCCGGACGAGATCACGATGACCGAGGACGTGAAGCGCCGGATCGACGAGATCTGGTCGAGCCTCGGTCTGACGTAACCGGCGCGGAGCCGCAGGTCATTCAGCGCCTGTTCGACGACGTCGCGCCGACATACGACCTCCTGAACCGCGTGCTCAGCGTCGGCCTGGATGAGCGGTGGCGGGATCGGACCGCCGCTCTGCTCAGGCCGAAGGCCGGGGACCTGCTGGTGGATGTGTGCGGCGGCACAGGTGACCTCGCACTGGCGGTCCAGCGGCGGTACCCGGAGTGTCGGGGGCTGCTGACGGACTTCGCGCAGGAGATGTTGCGCCTCGGGGTGCCGAAGATCGAGGCGAGCAGGGGACTGCTGGTCGTTTCCGCCGACGCGTGCCGCCTGCCGCTGCCGGACGCGTCGTGTGCCGGGTTCACCGCGGCCTGGGGTATCCGCAACCTGCACAGCGCGCGGGCCGGGCTCGAGGAGGCGCACCGTGTGCTGCAGCCTGGCGGGCGGCTGGCCATCCTCGAGTTCTTCCGGCCCACGGGCGCGTTCGGCCGGGCGAGGTCCGCCGGGCTGCGGGCGCTCGTGCCGCTCGTGGTGTGGTGTGTCGCGCGACGACACGCGGGCGCCTACCGGTATCTCGTCCGTTCGATCATGCGCTTCCTCTCCGTGGCAGAGATGCGCGCCCTGCTTGAGGAATGCGGCTTCACGGACATCGAGGTTCATCCGCAACTGCTGGGGATCGCCACGATCGTGGGAGCGACACGCCGATGACCGTCTTCGTCGCAGTGACCGGGGCCTCCGGGGCGATCTACGCCGACCGCGCCATCCGGGCGTTGGCGGAGAAGGGCGTGGAGGTCTGGGGCACCCTCACCCCGACCGCGGGCGACATCGTGCGCCACGAACTCGGCATCGACCTGCGCGAGCTGGGCGGGCCCGACGCAGGGGTGAGGTGGTACGCCTGCGACGACCTCTCCGCGCCTCCCGCGAGCGGGTCGTCCTGCGCCGATGCGATGCTCGTGGCGCCCTGCAGCATGGGCACGCTCGGCCGCATTGCCGCCGGAACGGCCGAGAGCCTCGTGACCCGCGCGGCGGACGTCTGCCTCAAGGAGCGACGGCCGCTCGTCCTGGTCACGCGCGAGACGCCCCTGAGCCTGATCCACCTGCGCAACATGACGACACTCACCGAGGCGGGTGCGGTGATCTTGCCGGCGTGCCCGCACTTCTACACTCAGCCGACCACCATCGACGACCTCGTCGCGACGGTCGTCAGCCGCGCGCTCGAACACCTCGGCGTGCCGAACGTGGACCAACCCCGCTGGTCGCCGCCCCCGGAACCATGAGCCGGCTCCGCGACTACCTCAGCCTAGTGAAGTTCGAGCACTCCGTGTTCGCGCTCCCCTTCGTGCTGAGCGCCGCCTTCATCCACGCTTGGGGCTTGCCGACGGCCTGGCAGCTCGGCTGGATGGTGGTCGCCGCCGTCTCGGTGCGAACGGCCGCAATGGCCTTCAACCGCGTGACCGACCGCGAGATGGACGCGCTCAACCCGCGCACGCAGGGGCGCGAGCTGCCCGCCGGCCGCGTCCGCCTCGGCAGCGCCTGGGCGCTGACGCTGCTCAGCAGTGCGCTGTTCGTGCTCGCAGCGGGGATGCTGAACGGCCTCTGCCTCGTGCTGTCGGTCCCCGCGCTCGTCGTCCTGCTGGGCTACTCGTACACGAAGCGCTTCACCGCCTGGTGCCACGTTGCGCTCGGTCTCTCCCTCGGGATCGCCCCGATGGGCGCCTGGCTGGCGGTGAAGCCGACCTTCGACTACCCGCCGATGGTGCTCTCCCTGGCCGTCATCTGCTGGGTGGCGGGCTTCGACATCATCTACGCGCTGCTCGACGAGGACTTCGACCGCGCGCACGGCATCCACTCCGCGGTCGTAGCCCTGGGCCGGCGGGGGGCTTTGCAGGTGTCATCGGCGCTCCACGCAGCGTTCCTCGTACTGGTGGTGCTGTTCGGGTGGCTGACGGGCATGGGCGCCCTGTACTACGCGGCGGTCGGGATCGTGGCACTTGTCGTGGTCGTCGAGCACGCGATCGTCTCGCCCGATGACCTATCCCGCGTCAACGCTGCCTTCTTCACCGCCAATGGCATTGCGAGCTTGCTGATTCTCGTCGGCGTGTGCCTCGAGGTCTTCCTGTGATCGAGTCCATCCGCGCGAAGGTTGAAGCCGACGAGCGCCTGACGGCGGAGGAGTGTCTCTTCCTCTACCGACACGGCGACATCCTAGAGCTTGGGGAGCTGGCGAACCGCGTCCGCGAACGCAAGAACGGGAACGTCACCTACTTCATCGTCAATCGGCACATCAACTACACGAACATCTGCGTGAACCGCTGCCGCTTCTGCGCCTTCAGCCGCGAGCAGGGCGCGGAGGGCGCCTACGCGATGACAGTGGACGAGATCGTGGAGGCGGCGAGCTGCGTCCCCGGGCGCTTCACCGAGCTGCACATCGTCGGCGGCCTGCACCCCGACCTCCCGCTGTCCTACTACCAAGAGATGCTCTCTGCCCTGAAGGCCGTCCTGCCTGAGGTTCACCTGCAGGCCTTCACCGCCGTCGAGATCGCCCACATGGCGCGCCTCGCCGGGCTGTCGGTGCGCGAGAGCCTGCAGAGGCTCATCGAGGCCGGCCTCGGCAGCCTGCCCGGCGGCGGAGCGGAGGTGTTCGCGACGCGGGTGCGCGAGGCCGTCTGCCCCGTGAAGCTCTCCGGCGACGACTGGCTGAGCGTGATGCGCACGGCCCACCACCTCGGCCTGCGCTCGAACGCGACGATGCTCTACGGCCACATCGAGACCCCCGAGGAGAAGGTCGATCACCTCCTGCGCCTGCGCGCACTCCAGGATGAGACCGGCGGCTTCATGGCGTACATCCCGCTCGCCTACCACTCGGGGAACACCGACCTCGGCGGCCGCCCCTCAACCACGGGCACCGAGGACTTGCGGGAGGTCGCCATCGGCCGCCTGGCGCTCGACAACTTCGACCACGTGAAGAGCTTCTGGATCATGCAGGGCCTCAAGCTCGCGCAGGTCTCGCTCTGGTTCGGCGCCGACGACCTCGACGGCACCGTCACCGAAGAGCGCATCACCCACGCCGCCGGCGCCACCACACCGCAATCCCTCACCCGGGACGAGCTCTGCGCCCTCATCTGCGAGGCGGGAAGGGTTCCGGTCGAGAGGGATACCGTGTATAATGTAGTCTGCGCGGATGCGGCGTCTGTGGCTCCAGGCGACGGGCCAAGATCCTAGACACCGGAGGGCAGCCCTATGGACGCTGTGGCCGAGTTGGCGGGGGACGTGGCACGGCTGCGGGATGAGGTGTCGCGTCTCAAGGAGCAGCACGCCCGGATGCAGCAGCAGATGCAGCAGGCCCAGGAGTTCGGGGGCTCGCCCATGGGCGAGTTCACCGCGCCTCCAGGCGCGGGTGGGCAGGAGGACCCCCTTGGGTTGGCCCTCGAGGGCTGGGAGAGGCGGCCGCCGTCGGAGCAACTGAGGCTTGAAGGACAGGCAGCCACAGTCGCCTTGCGCGAACTCGATCATCTACCGCCTTCCCCCGAGCGTAGGCCGGATTACCTTGTTGTGTGTGGTCGGAACCCCGACGGCAGCCTTCGAGTCGTCTGGAGCGGCGACGAGTTCCCGACCCGGGAAAGGGAGAGGGCTGCGGAAGCGGAGTATGGCCTCAAGGCTTGGCGCGTAGCGACCTTTGGGCCGGGGGAAGCGGAGGAACAGGATCCGATCGGGCACCAGAGAGGCCCTGGTCCAGGGCGCGGAGCCGGGCTCCGATGGGCAGCGGGTCTGCGCCGATGGGCGTCGCGCGAAGGGCGCGAGGTCCCCGAGCCCTCGCCCAACGATAGGTACCCGGTAGTCCAGGTGCGCGTCTCGTGGGCCGCGGAGCCTGCGGACCGGGCAGCCCTGTTCACAGCGGACCTCGACACCGGGGCGCCGCACTGCGTCTTCCCGCTTGAGCATCTCCAGGACGCCCTCGGGGACACGGAGGTGCTCGACCACGCCGTCGCACAGGGGCTCCAGGCGCATCTCCGAGGGCACTGGCTGTGCTGGGCGCTGAGTCCCAGGGCCTTTCGCTTCGAAGTGCGCACTGCGAGTGGGTGGCGCGAGTTCCAGCCCGAACGTGGCGAGGCGTGCGCCACGCCGATCGCGGACTGGAACGACCAGACATTCTGCCGCGTCCGTGCCGGTAGGCAGGCCTTCGTCGGCCGCCCGATCTGGCGCGGCCAGGTGAAGCTGACGCTCGGATCGACGAGCGCCGACTGGGAGTCGGCGCCACCGGTGACGTACTGAACCCCCGCGCTCGCGCGTCGCCCACGCCGTTTCCCGACCGAGACCGTGCACACGCCCCTACGATACCCGCGACGAGCTCTGCACCCTCATCCGCGAGGTCGGACGGCTTCCGGTCGAAAGGGATACGGTGTGTAATGAGGTCGCACGGGATCAGGCTTGTCGAGACAGCCTCCCCCAACCCGCAACGTAGCGGAGGTGGTTGCCAATGGTCAGAGAGACCGTAGCGCGGCGCCCCACCGGCGCGCGGAGGACTACCCCGCCGACCCCAGAGGAGGTGCAGAGCCTCATCGACCTTCTGCGCTCTTGGCAGGAGGGCGACGCTGAGGAGCAGCGCGAGACCCTGGAGTTCCTGATGAAGGCTCTCGATGAAGACCGCATGTCCGCGCGAAAGCTGTTCCCGTGAGCACGATCGCCTTGCCCGCGCAGTTGTGGCAGGATATCCGATAGAGCCCCGCGCCGCTCCCCTCTTCTGACGGGCGTCCTCCTCAGACCTTGTAGATCTCCGGCGGCAGGTCGATCAGCCTTCGCTGGTTGATCGACGCGTTCGCCATCAGGCAGGCCACGTCCGACTCGAAGGCCACCATCGCGTTGCAGCGCGGCGTGTCGCCCTCGCGGATGCAGCGCACCCAATCCGCCATCTCCAGGTAGTACGGGTTCGCGTCGGCGCCCTCCAGGGCCTCGCTGCCCGCCTTCTCGCCCTTCGCTCTGCCCTTGGTCGCCTGGCTGTCTAGCACCACGCCGCCCTTGTCATCCTTGTGCGCGAACTCCTCCCAGTCGAGCTTCTCCGCCCGCGGCTCGCGGAACAGCAGGCCCTGGTTCTCATGGGTCAGGATCAGCGTGCCCTGGTCACCCATGATCTCCTCGTAGTAGTCGTCGTGGGCGTTCTGGGTGATTGAGGTGTAGACCATCTTCACGCCGTTCGGGTACTCGTACAGCACCTCTACGTCGTCGTGGATCTCCCGGCCGTCGTTCCAGTAGCCCTTGGTGCCC
>Ga0194112_10003793_pt1 | contig 20952 bp, 16 predicted proteins | sample TA2MahC400mmetaG_FD_146191 | JGI IMG/M metagenome (GOLD analysis project Ga0194112, IMG submission 146191) | Freshwater microbial communities from Lake Tanganyika, Tanzania - TA2015016 Mahale Deep Cast 400m | ecosystem: Environmental > Aquatic > Freshwater > Lake | place: Tanzania: Lake... | reverse complement strand
ATGAAGCTCATAGTGCATATATTATGCACTACAATTATAGATTTGCCAACCCCGCAGTTCTTTTTTCCCCTGGAAATCGAGTCCCTTCCTTGTAGTGTGAAAAATCAGCTAAAATTCAGGTAATTTATGAGGAGAGAAAGATCGACGGCGTGGCCCTTCAACCGCTCGTTCCCCGAACCGTTTTCGCCTCGCTCTCCGAAAAATATACGGCCCAAACGGGATTGCCGCTCATCCTCGTGAACGCTAAAGGGGAGATCGTCTCCGGTCTCAACCGTTCCTGCAAGATCTGCGGCCGGTTGCTGAAATCCCGGGCGTCGGCGTTCGATGCGCCCTGTCGGCTGAGGAGGATCCAGGCGATCGAAGAAGCCTTCCGTTACGGCGAAGGATACATCACGACCTGTCCTCTCGGATTGATCATCTTCGCCGTTCCGCTCGTCCGGGACAATGCGCTGCTCGGCGGCTTCTTGAGCGGCTTCGCCGTCTTTCCGGAAATGAAAAAAGACATCCGGGACGAAATGGCCGGCCACCTGAGGGCCTTCGGAGAGGCGGTCAGCCGATCCCGGTTCGATCGCCTGAAATTCAAGGTCATTTTGATGGAGGAGGTCCGGGATGATGTGGCCTTCCTGTGGACAATGACCAAGAAGTCCGGTCTCAATGACCTCGGCGTTCTGAGGGCGAGAAACGAGAGCTATATCCAGCAGTATAAAATCGCCAATGTTCTCGAAGACCTCAAAAAAAGCAATTCGGACGCGGAACGAAGCTTTTTGAACAAGCATGAGGCCATCATCGAGAAAGTCAAATTCGGCGACAAAACGGGAGCGCGGGAAATCCTGAATGAGATTCTGGGCTCCATCTTCTTCATGAGCGGGATGAACTTCGAAATCATCAAGGTCCGGGTCATTGAGCTCATCGTCATCCTGTCTCGGGCGGCGATTGAGGCGGGCGCCGAAGCCAAAGAACTGCTCGGATTGAATTATTCGTTCCTGACGGATTTGAACAGCGTGACGGAGACCGAGGCCTTGCTCCCCCGCCTGAACGAGATTCTGGAAAATTTCATACAAAAAGTCTATCTGATCAAAGCGAAAAAAACCCAAGGCGCCGTCGGGCGGATGAAAGAGTATCTTCGGCATCACTACAAGGGAAAGCTGCGGGCCGGCGAGGTCGCGAAGGCCGCCGGCTTGAGCAAAAGCCGCGCCTCCCACCTCTTCCGCGAAGAAACGGGATCGTCCCTCCTGGAGTACCAAAGGAAACTGAGAATTGACCGGGGAAAACACCTCTTGATGAATTCCGACTTGAGCCTGGCTGATCTGGCGGTCGAACTCGGCTTTTTCGACCAAAGCCACTTCACCCGCACGTTCAAACAAACGGAGCGGATGCCGCCCTCTCATTTCCGGCGAAAATTCCGGGACGTCCGGCCCCAAGACGGCGCCGGCCGCCCCGGCTGAACTCCGGCCGGCCGCTCCTCGGGTGATCTTCTCCCGGCCGAGCCCGCGGGCTGGCCCCGGATCAGATCGAATTCAGAACGCTGGGTTCGGCCAAGATCGAAGCCAGATAAGCCTTCCGGATATGGAGAAGATTTTCCGCTTGGTCATAGACGAGCGAATGCGGCCCGTCCACGATGCTGTCATCCACTTCGTTGCCCCGATCGAAAGGCATGACATGGATGAAGCGGGCTTGATTGGTCCGTTTGAGCAAATCTTCCGTCAATCTCCAGTCCCGATACCGGGCCGCCCGCTTGAGCTCCTCCTCGCGGGAGTGAACGTAGAAATCGGGCGAGACCCAGGTTCTGGGGAAAATGAAGTCGGCGCCTTCGACGGCCTTGTGGAGATCATGGGAAATCTCGAAGCGGCAGCCGGTTTTCGCGGCTTCGGCCCTGATCAAGGCTTCCATGTCCGGATCGAAATCATATCCCGGAGGATAGGCCACCGTGACGTCCATTCCGTAGGTGGCTGCGATCAGGGCATCGGCCTGCGTCGACGTGTAGTGCCGGACGATGGGCGAATAGGCCCAATGGGCCACCAGTTTTCTCCCTTTCAGCTCGCCAACGCTCTCCTTCATGACCATGATATCGGCCATCGCCTGGGTCGGATGCTGCATGTCGCAGGCCAGATTGATGACCGGCTTGGCGGAAAAGTCCGCATACTGCTTCGTGATGGCGTCGCCGAGCCCGGGCCGGAGGACTCCGTTTTTGTCCGGAATGGGACCGCTGAGACGAATGCCGACGCAATCGACATAGCGGTCCGACACCTTGGCCGTGTCCTTCAGCGACTCCCCCACCCCCGGCTTGTCTTCGATGCTGAGGCGCAAGCCTTCGGGTTCGGGGACCTGAACCATGCCCCCCAAATGCTCCATCGCCGCGGTGAAGGAAATCCGAGTTCGGGTCGAACCCCGGAAAAACAAGAGCAGCAGGGTTTTCCCTTTCAGGATCTCGAGCGTTTTAGCCCGGTCCCCCCGGGCCTTCAGCCGGAAGGCCAGGTCGAGCACCTGGTCCAGCTCCTGTTTTGTCCATTCATGCGTCGACAGAACATCACGTCCTCTGAGGTCAATCATCCGATTCTCCTTTCCAAATCCAAGCGGCGCCTTGGTCTTGGGGAACAAGGCGCTCGCGGGCTCAACGGGCATCCCGCCCGCGGCCCGATTGTCAGCTCTTCCGAAATTGCTCTCCGGGGTCCGAAGACCGGGATGGCCGCCGGGTCCGGGGCGGACTCTTCGGCCTCAAGCGCCCTCCTCTCCCATGAATTTCCGGCGGGGCAGATACCGGCCCCGGACCGCCTCGGCTTTCCACGCGCCATCCTCAACCAGGACCTCGCCCCGTTGCATGACGAGAACGGGGAGTCCAAGACATCTCCGCCCCTCGAAGAGGCTGTAATCGACCTTCAGGGGACGGGACACGCCCTTGATCTCATGGGGCATCCCCGGGTCTAAAATCAGGACATCCGCATCCGATCCCGGATTCAGGAAGCCTTTCCGAGGGGCAAGCCCGAAGATCCTGGCCGGATTCTCGCACATCAACGCGACCAGCCGGGGAAGGGTGATCCTCCCCCTGTTGACGCCTTCGTCATAAACGACCGGAAACAGGGTATTCACCCCTGGGCTCCCGTAAGGGCTGTCGAAGATCTTCTCCCAAAGAGGCTCTTTCGTTTTGATCAGATGGCCGGCCGCGTCCGAACCGACGACGTCGATCAATCCTTCGCCGAGGGACTTCCACAAAGCATCGAGATCCTCCGCCTTCCGGAGGGGCGGGGCCATTTTAGCCAAGGACCCTCTCCGGATCATTTCCTCCTCGGTGAGAACGAGATAATGGGGGCATGTCTCGGCGAAAAATTCCGTCCCTCCCCACTTCTTGAAAAGCCGGATCACGTCCAGGGATTCGTGGGCGCTGATGTGAGGCAGATACAACGGGCATTTCGCGATTCTCGAAAGCGTCAAGATGCGAAAGACGGCTTCGGCCTCGGCCAAATTGGGATGCGTCGGGGGGTAATCCTCCGGAGCGGTCCTCCCGGCGGCCCGAAAACGGTCTTCCAAACCGTCCAGAATGCTTCCATTTTCCGCATGGACGGCCAAAAGGGCCCCGCTTTTTGCGAGGATGTCCAGGCAGGTCATCAGCGCCCCGTCCGAAAGCATCATGCCTCGTCGTTCATAGGCCATGAAGGCTTTGAACGAAGTCACGCCCATATCGATCAGACGGGGGATCGCGGCGGCGAGGCCCGCAAGATCATCCGGCATCAAAGAGCCGTGAATTCCGAAATCGAGGAACGAATCCTTTTCCCCCTGGCGGATGAAATCCCCGACCACATCAAAAAGGGTTCCCGAATGACTCCAGGCTTTGACCGCGCCGATATAGGGAATCAGGGTCGTCGTCCCCCCGAAGGCGGCGGCTTGAGAAAGGGTCTCGATATGATCCGCGTAGACGGGATGAAGATGGGCGTCGATGATTCCGGGAAGGACGTATTTACCGGACGCGTCGATGGTCCGGACGGCCGGCCGAGGCGACTCGGGGGATTCGAGGCTGTCGATGGTTCCGCCTCGAATAAAGAGATCGGCCTTTTGAAAACCCCGGCCGTTCACCAGAACGCCGCCTCTGACCGCTAGATCGGCAAGTCCGGATTTCATGGGGTCGGCGTGGTGGGGACGGCGGCCGGCGGGCCCGCTTCCCGAATGGCCGCCTCGGCCAGCATCATCAAGGAATCGAAAAACGGGACGGCGAGATCCTCGCCTTTGAGGACGAGCGGGATTTCCGTACACCCGGCGATCATCCCTTGGGCGCCTTTCTGGATCAACCGTTCGGCGACGCCGATCAGATCGGCCCGGGATTCACGCCGGGACGATTCGGCCGGCGAGCTTTTAATCCTGTAAATCGCCCCGTTGACCCGGTCCAGGTCCTCCAGCTCGGGGGTCATTACGCTCAAACCCCGTTCCCGGATTTTCTTCTCGAACCGCCCGCTGCGAACTGTCCCTTTGGTGGCGAGTAGCCCCACCGTCCGGACGCCCGGATATCCGCTCTTGATCGCCTCCGGAATCACCTCAAACGCCGACAGGATGGGCAGGGCGAGCTGGGCCCGCAATTCATCGATGAAGACATGCGCCGAGAGGCACGGGATAACGATGAAATCCGCCCCCGCCCGGGCCAGAGCGCGTCCGCTTTCGACCATCATCGGCACCGGGCTTTCTCCCCGGCCGATAATCGCTTCCATGCGGTCGGGGATCTGAGGGTTGTTGTCGATGATCATCCGCAGATGATCCTGGTCCCGGGCGGCCGGCGTCCCGCGGATGATCTTTCCGAAGAAATCCAGGGTCGCCTCCGGTCCCATTCCGCCCAGGACGCCGATGATTTTTCTGGTCATGTTCCGATGCCTCCGCTCTCTGTCTTCTTTCACTCCAGAAGTTCGCCGATGGTCCGGGCAACGAGCGTCCGGGGGAGAAGGACGGGCTTTCCGGTCGCCGCCCGGATCTCCCGCGTCCAGGCGCGGGTGAATCCCAGACAATACATGACGATCAAGTCGCAATCGGCCTCCACCAGAGCTTTTGCGGCCAGAGACAGCCGGCTCCCGTCCGAATAGGGAGAGACCGCCGTCACCGTGAGATGGGGCGTGATCGGCGCAAACGTCCGCCGGGCCCACTCCTCCTGTTCGGGGATGGGGAGGACGAGGCCGAGACGAGAGGTCCTGTCCAATAGGCCGTCCACGCAGCGTTCCACGATTCGATGGGGGGAGATCACCAGGCTTCCTGACGCCCAGGCCGGAAACGAGCCGACGCAGAGCAGGAGAATCAGGGAGGCCTCCCGGTCGTTCAACTCCACGACGGCGCTCTCCATCAGGGAAAGAATTTTTTCCTCGGCCAGGATGACTTCTCGGCCGTCCGCAAGACGCGCGACCAACGGCAGCATGCCCTTTTCCGGGGACAGCGCCTTGATCCGATCCCCCGACAGTCCGTCCAAGGCTCCCCGTTCCAGGATCTGAACATCCTCCCCTATAAACGGCGAAATGTCCTGGACGACATCCGGCCGAGGCGATTGCCCGATCGTCACGATGCCGAGGATTTTTTTTCGCTTCGGATTCATCGACGTCCGCGCTTCCCGTCCTTTTGACAGTAAGTTCATCCCCGTCTCCGCCGGCCCTCCGTCCCGGCCCAGCTGGAGACCGCCGCTCTCATCGTTTTTTCAGGGCGTTCAGGACGCGTTCCGAGTCAGAGGCAAGTCCGGAATCCCGGCTCCGATCGCATCCCGGACCGCGTTAGCCAGGGCGGGGGCGGCCGAGACCAGAGACGGCTCTCCCACGCCCTTCGCCCCGAACGGCCCGATCCCGTCCCCCGACTCGATCAGGATACAACGGACATCGACCGCGTCCAGGGAAGTGGGGATGAGGTATTCCGAAAAGGATGGGGTCAGAGTGATCCCCTTGTCCAAAATGACGTCCTCGAGGAGAGCATAGCCCATCCCCTGAATCGTCCCTCCTTCCAACTGTCCTTCGACGGCCTGGGGGTTGATGGCCTTGCCGACGTCGAAACAGGCTGCAAGCTTCAGGACGTCGATCTTTCCCGTCTCCACGTCGACGGCGACTTCCGCGGCATGCGTCCCGAAGGTGAAATCCGGAAATACCTGCCCCTGTCCTTTTTTAAAGTCCACCAGCTCCCGGGCGGGAGCGTTGAATTGGGCGATGTGAAAGAGCGAGATCCCCGACGAGGCGCAGGCCCTCACGACAGTGTTCAATGGGACCGACCGGCTCGGGTCGTTCATCACCGAGATGATCCCGTCTCGCAGATCGAGGTCGCCGGGTTCCGCCCCCAGGATCTCGCCCGCTTTGTCCAGAAGATTTTTCCGGACTTCCTTGGCCGCCATCGAGGTGGCATTGCCCGACATGTAGAGCTGCCGAGTGGCCGTCGTCGTCCCGGCGATGGGCGTCAAGGCCGTGTCCGCGATAAAAACCCGGGTATCGGCCATGGACACGCCGAGAATTTCGGCGGCGATCTGGGCCAAGGAGGAGGCCTGGCCTCCGCCGAGATCCTGGACGCCGCATCGAACGGTGACGCTTCCGTCCAATTCCATGCCGACATAGGATCGGGAGGTGTCATGGAGAAACACCATCCGGCCGTAGCTGGTCATCGAGGAGCCGATCCCCCGGCCGATTTTCACGGCCGGCGATTTCGATTTCGTTTTTTCCCCCAACGCCTCCAGCGCTTTCTCGGCGGCCTCGGGAGAAGCCGCGTAATGCTCCAAGACGTAGCCCGTGGCCGTCGCTTCGCCTTTCCGGAGATAGTTTCTTCTCCTTAATTCCAGGGGCGAGAGATGGAGACGTTCGGCGAGCTCATCCATCTGGGATTCGTAGGCGAAACAGACCTGGGGAACGCCGAATCCTCGAAAGGCGCTCGAGAAGGTGTTGTTGGTCAGGACCGTCCGGGCGTCGATCTTGACGTGGGGGATTTTATAGGGCCCGGCGGCGCCCACCGTCGAGTATAGGAGAACCCAAGGGCTGAGATAGACGTAGGCTCCCGCATCGGAGACAAGTTTCGCCTCCAAGGCCATGAGCTTGCCCTCCCTGGTCGCGCCGGTCTTGTAGGTCATGATATAAGGATGGCGCTTGCCGTGGCAGATGATGGATTCTTCCCGAGAATAAGCCATTTTCACCGGCCGTTTGGTCTTCCAGGTCAGGAGGGCGAGATACGTCTCCACGGTGATGTCTTCTTTCCCCCCGAATCCTCCACCGATCCAGGTTCCCTTGACCCTCACTTTGTTGTACGAAAGCCCCAGCACGTCGGCGATCTCCCGGTAATGCTCGATCACCTGGGTGCAGACTTGAATGTTGATGACCCCGTCGTCGTCGATCCAGGCCAAGCCGGCTTCCGGCTCGATGTAGGCATGTTCCTGGAACGGCACCCGATAGGTGTTTTTGACGATGACATCCGAGGCGGCGAAGCCCTCTGTGATGTCCCCTTGCCTGACCTTGTAATAACAGACGAGGTTGCTCGATTCCTCGCCCACTCTGTGAGCCCCGCGTTTCAAGGCCTCGAAAGGATCGAAGACCCCCGGCAGGGGCTGGTAGTCCACCCGGATCAGTCGGGCGGCCTCCTCCGCGATGGCCGGCGTATCGGCCGCGACCAGGGCCACGCCCTCGCCCATGAATCGAACCTTTTTATCCGCGAGAATCCGGTAGAGTCCTTCGAATCCACCCACGGTATGGGTCTGGCCGAAGCGGGTGATGGTTTCGTTATGGGGGACGTCTTTGGCGGTCATGACCGCTCTCACGCCGGATAGCTTTTCGGCGTTCCGGGTGTCGATCGAAAGGATTTTTGCCGCGGCATGTTCGCTTCTCAAGACTTTTCCATAGAGCATCCCCGGCAGAAAATAATCTTCGGCGTATTTCGTGTTGCCGAGGGCTTTGTCGGCGGCGTCGCAACGCGGGAGGGAACGGCCGACGACATCGACCGGAGGATGATCGTTCGCAGGATGTTGTTTTTCCGGCATGGAAGACTCCTTCAGTCCGAGGGGGAGCATTTCGGAGCGGCGTCGGAAATGGCCTCGATGATTTTTTTATACCCCGTGCAACGGCAGAGGTTGCCCGAGACGGCTTCCCGGATTTCATCCGGGCTGGGTCGAGGATTCTCGTCGAGCAGGGATTTGGCGGAGACGATCATCCCCGCGGTGCAGAATCCGCACTGAATGGCCCCCTTCCGGATGAAACTTTCTTGAAGCGGATGGGGGTCGTCCTCGTTTCCCAGCCCTTTAACGGTGACGACCTCTTTGCCGTTCGCCTGAACGGCCAGAGTGAGACAGGAATTGACCGCCCGGCCGTCCAGAAGGACGGCACAACAGCCACAGTCCCCTTTGCCGCAGCCGTTCTTGACTTCCGTCGCCCACAATTTATTCCGGAGCGTCTCCAGGAGCGTGTCTTGGGCCGCCACGTCCACTTCGACCGGAGTTCCATTCAAAAGAAAACGAACCGGGTAGGTTGTCATGGGGTTCCTCCATTTACAGCGGCCTGGATAGCCCTTTGGAAGAGCACGGCCACGACGCGTTTTCGATAATCCGCCGAAGCCCGGATGTCGCTGATGGGGGAAATCTCTTTCGTGATCAGCTGAGCGCAGGCCTCGATATTTTTTGGGTCCATCGCCCCGGAGGCGAGTTTTTTTTCGACCAGGTAGGCGCGGACGGGCGTCGGGGCGACGGCGCCCAGCCCGATCCTCGCCCCTCCAAAGGAGGATCCTTCCGGTTCCAGCGAGACCGCGAGGCTGGCGACCGAAATCGTCATGGCATTTCGCAATCCGAGTTTGAGATAGCGTCCCCGCGACGGATCTTTCGGCTTGGCGAAAGTGATCCGGGTGATGATTTCGTCCTTCGCCAGGATCGTTTTATTCGGCCCGAGAAAAAACCGATCGAGGGGAATCGTTCTTTCCTTTCCCCGGCGGCGCCTGGTATGGACCATCGCTCCCATGGCCAATAGGGAAGGCGCCGTGTCCGCCGCCGGGGAGGCATCAGCCAGATTTCCGCCGATCGTCGCCCGGTTCCGGGTCAAGGGGCTGCCCAGATGACGGGCGGCCTGGAAGAGAAGAGGGGCTTTATCGCAAATGACCCGCGAGGCAAGGATATCGGAAATGGTCGACAAGGCGCCAATCGCGATCTCGCCCTTCACCTCCCGGATGTAGGCCATCTCCTTCAAGCCGCTTAAATCGACGAGGAGCCTGGGCGAAATCGTGCCGGCCCGTAGGTCCGGGACGACATTGGTCCCGCCGGCGATGAACCGGAGGGGCCCCTTCGCGGACTCGAAGATGCCGTCGAGTTCTTTAAAACTCCGAGGCTTCGCATATTCCATTTGAGTCATCAAGAATCTCCTCCCTGTTATCGAGATTTCTTCATGGGGGAAGGACGCGGGGCCGGCGCGCCCGCCCGATCCCCGCAGCTTTTGATGGCCCGGACGATGCTCAAATATCCCGTGCATCGGCAGAGGGTTCCTTCGATCTGCTCGCGAATCTCCGGTTCCGTAGGATGGGCGTTTCGGTTTAACAGATCCTTGGCCGTGATCACCATGGCGGGGGTGCAATACCCGCATTGGATCGCCCCGTGATCCAGAAACGCTTCCTGAATCGGATCGAGCGATCCATCCGGCCGGGACAATCCCTCGACGGTGACGATGTCCGCGCCGTCGACGGCCACGGCGAGGGTGAGGCAGCTCAAGACCGCCCGGCCGTTCACCAAGACGGTGCATAATCCGCATTGGCCCGTCCCGCAGCCGTATTTGGCCCCGGTCAGTCCCAATTCGTCCCTTAAGACATTGAGGAGAAGGGCGTTCGGGCTCAAGCCCAGGTGGTGGGTCACGCCGTTGACGGTCAAACACACCTCCGTCTTCTTCATGGTTCGCCTCCGGCCCGCGTCCAGGCTTTTTGGAAAACGTCCCTAAATAAGACACCGGCCACCTGCTTTCGATATTCCGCGGTCGACCGGACGTCCGTGATCGGCCGGATCTCGTCCGAGATCATCCGTCCGGCCGTGACGAGCAGCGACGCCGTGACGGTCTTCTCCTGGAGAAATTCCGGGACGCCCCGGATCATCAAGGGCACGGGGGCGACCGCGCCCATAGCCACCCGGCAGGACACGCAGACCCGGCCTTTTCGTTCGACGGCCACGGCGCAGCTGATCTTCGAAATGTCCGCGCCCACACGAGCCAATTTCTGGAACGCGCCGCCGACGTCCGGACGGGGGGCGGGGATCCGGATTTCGGTCATGATCTCGTCGGCGGCCCGGGCCGTTTGCTGAACGCCCAGGAAGTATTTGTCCAGAAGAAGAGTCCGCCGCCCCCGGGCGCTGACCAATCGGACCCGGCTGTCATACACGAGAAGCGCCGGCGCGGAATCGGCCGCGGGCGAGGCCGTGCAGAGATTGCCACCGATGGTCCCCATCCGACGAACCTGAACCTTGCCCAAGCATCGAACGGCGTCATCGAGAGCGGGGTAGGATCGATCCTCCGAACCGAAGGCCAAGATCCGGTCCCACGTGACGGCGGCGCCGATCCGCAGAAACCCCTTTTCCCTTTTCAGGACGCTGAGCTCGGAAATCTTCATCAGGCTGATCAGACAACCGGGAGCGACCGTTTCGAGCTTCATCTGGACGAGAAGATCCGTCCCGCCGGCGATGAACCTCGCCGTCGGGCCGTTTTGAGCGATCAAGGCCAAAGCCTCCCCGATCGAGGCCGGGGCGAAATAATCGAATTCCGCTTTGAGGATTCTTGTGTTCACGGCGATCACGCTCCCCGTTTCTCCCGAAGATAGTCGGTCCATCGGGCCAGGACTTTCTCCGGCAGCATCGGGGCGTCCGTGAACCGAAGGCCGAGAGCGTTGGCGACGGCGTTGGCGACGGCGCCGGCCGTGCAATTATTGGCCGCCTCGCCGACGCCTTTGGCTCCGAAGGGGCCGGACGGCTCCTCGGTTTCTGCGAAAAACGTCGCGACATCTTCGGTCAGGGGCATTTCAAGGGCGGTAAAGATCTTGCAGTCCGTGATGTTCCCTCCGCAGGTCAACGCTCCGCTCCGGGGATCATAGTCCGTGTCCTCCAGGAGGGCCAGGCCGATGCCCCGGCACAGCCCCCCTTCCAGCTGACCGGCGGCCAGATCGGGATTGATCACCGTCCCCGCGTCCACCGCGGCCACGGCCCTCACCGGGCGGATCCGGCCGGTCTCCGTGTCCACTTCGACTTCGATGAAATTCGTGACGAAACAGGGAGGACAATTCACCTGACGATGGCTGACCACGGCGATGGCCGTTCCCCAGCTTTTAATTTGGGCGGTTTTCGCCACCTCCCCGACGGTGATCGATTTCCCCTTCGCCCCTTCCAAGTAGATGACGCCCTGGCCCAGGTCTTCATCGGGACGAATCTTCAACGCCTCCGGATTCACTTCGAGAATCCGGGAGGCGAACTGCAGGAGAATGCCCCGGGCCTGTTGGGCCGCCCGCCTGGCACTGGCGCCCCCGCAGTAGACGCCCCGGGTCGCGTGCGTGCAGACGTCATATCCCGTGGAACGCGTATCGGCCGGGGAGATCTCCACTTTGCTCAAGGGCACGCCCGTTTCTTCGGAGACGATTTTCGTCAGCGCTTCCAATGTGCCGCCGCCGTGGCACATGAGGGGGGTCAAACAATCGACCGACCCGTCCTCGTTGAACTTGACCAGCGCCGTCGAATAGTCGATGACCTCTCCGGACATGGGCGCCCCCGTTCCCGAGGTGTGAAAACTCCGGCCCACGCCGATGCCCCGGCGAAAGCGTCCGCTCCGGGCTTCGGGACGATTTCGGCTTTCCCATCCGATCAGGTCTTTGCCCTTTTGGAGCATCTCCTCGACGCCGCAGCTGCGGATCACGGACCGGACCGTCGGGCCTTGCCCCCAGAAGGTCTCACCCAATCCCACGTAATTTTTCAGCCGGACGTCGATCGGGTCCATGTTCAGCCGTTCGGCGATGACGTCGATGAGGGATTCGACCGCGAAACTCACCTGGGGATTTCCGTAGCCCTGCATGGCGCAGGCCGGGGCTTTATTCGTGTAGACGGCCGTCCCTTGAAAATGCATGTGCGGCATGCGATAGAGAGACACGAACCAGCCAGCCATGCAACCCAGAAGAGGGTAGGCTTGGATGTTGTGGGCGCCGATATCCACGACCGTCGTCATCTCGCCGGCGACGATCGCGCCGTCCTTTTTCACTCCGAACTTGAGCCGGATGAGGGAGGGATACTTGCAGTGGTCGTACAGATCTTCCTCCCGGGTCAAAACGAGGCGGACCGGCCTGCCCGCCTTGAGGGCCAGAGCCGCGCAGATGGCGATGCAGGTGTTCATCTGGATGCTGGACCCGAACGACCCTCCGATGGGAATCCGGTGGACGTTGATTTTGCTCAAGGGGATGTTGAATATCCGGCCGAGAAGCTGCCTCACGTTATGGATCGACTGGGCCGTCGGCCAGACCGATATCCCCCCGTCGGGCTCGGGTCGGCAGACTACCCCTTTCGTCTCCATCTGGTGGTGATAAACCCGGCCGGTCCGGAATTCCTGTTCGACGACGACATCAGACTCCCGAAAGCCCTGCTCCACTTCTCCTTCCCTCATCTCCCGAAAACAGGCGATGTTCCGCTCGATGGGAAGGACGACATCCCCCAGGAAAATGTCTTTGTACAACCGCGGGGCCTCGGGCGCCATCGCCTCCCAGGGGTCAAAAACTGAGGGCAGAGGCTCGTATGTCACGGCGAGTTGGCCGAGCGCTTGCTCGGCCAAGGCTTCGGTTTTAGCGGCCACGGCGGCAATCCCCTCGCCCACATGCCTGGCGGTTTCGGGCAAAACAGTCCTGTCCCGATAGGTCTTCTCGGGGATGCTGACTTGACGTTCGTTGTACAGCCAGGCTGGACAATCCGACGGTGTGAGACAGACCGCGCCCATCGCCTCCGCCTCGGCGGTCGCAATCGAGACGACCCGGGCGTGAGGATAAGGGCTCCTCAGGACTCGGGCATGCAGCATCTGGGGAAGGACCACGTCGGACGCGAAAATCTCCCGGCCGGTCACTTTGGAGACGCCGTCCTTCCGCCGCGTCGTCCGTCCTATGGTGGAATAGGTTTTCCGGACCATGCTTGGGTTCCTCCGCGACCGACGGTTACCAAATGGGAGGGGTGAAGATAAAGAGGACTTCCGCCCTCCCTTTCGAACGATTCTCCCAGCGATGGGGAATCTCCCCTTTGAACAGTAGGGTGTCCCCTTTGCCGAGGCGGATCTCTTCGTCATCGATCGTGAACACGAGATGGCCCTTGAGAACCAGGACGAACTCCTCTGTTCCGGCCGGATGGGTCATCTTTTCCCCCTCCCCCGAAACCCCGCCAGGCTCAATCACGCTGAGCAACGGCTCCATCTTTTTCGCCGAGATGTTCGATGACAAGATTTGGTCGGTAGTTTTCCCGTCCGGATATTGGACGATTCTCCGGTCCTTTTTGCGCAGGCAAAAGTGCTCCCGATCGAATCCCGATTCCTCGGCCAACAGCTGGCTCACGGAGATATCCAGTGCCTCCGCCAGCTTTCCGACCATCGACAGGGAGGGTAAGGCCGTTCCCTTTTCGATTTGGGAGATGAACGACGGAGTGCATCCGGCTTTTTCGGCAAGCTGCCGGGTGTTCAACCATCTCTGCTTCCGATACTTCAAGACGCTTTGTTGAATACGTGTTTTCATCTTTGGTTTCCCCCTCCTCACGAATGGAAGATTTGAGGAGTGAAGATCCGCTCCGCCTCGAGCGACTTCCGAAAAGCGAACGGCCGGAAATCTCCGCGGGAACCGCCGAGACACGCGGCGCTCGTCGCTCATTCCTCCTCTCTGCCCATGAAACGGTTGACTTGAGCTTTATTAATATTTACCTAGATTTAACACTGGCGACCTTCCATAAAATATGAAAGGTCCGGCCGTTTGTCAATCGATTTTTACGGCGGGCGAACGGCGCAATAGCGGCCCCGCCAGCCCTCCCAAGCCGAATCCGGCGAGGATACAGGCCGACACCCCGGCCTCCCGAAGCAAGAGAACCAGCAATTCGAAAAAACTTTCTTGCCAGACGTCAATCCGGGGATTATGGCGCAGTCGATAGAATCGGATCAAGGCGTTGAACACTTGGCAGCCGGTGACTTGAGCCAAGGCCGTGGCGACAGGGATCGAGGCCGCCTGTCGGAAGGAGGCCCAGGCTTTGACAACCAAAGACATGGTCGTGCGCTGGGATTTTCGGAGAGAACCGAGGAGGGTTTGGAGGACCTCCTTCATTACCTGAATTTACCCCCCCTTTTATACACTACGCGGCCGCCTGAAGGGAATCGAAAAGTTTGGACAACTTCTTCTCTAAGATGACGTCGGTCTTCCAACTATAGCCCGATTTCCGATCTTTAAGGTGGATCCGATAGCCGCGGCGGAGTTTGTAAAGAAAATCGATCGCGGAATATTCGGCCTTGCGAAGGTGATAGTCCAGATACGCCAAGATCGCGTAAGCCAAATAGCAAACCCGGACATGTCCCTCGATGTGCTCCCGTTGCCAAACCCGGATCGGACGTAACGACAACGCCCCCTTCATCTTCTTGAACGCCCGGTCGACGATCTCTTTTTCATAGTACTGCCGCGTGACTTCCTCGGATGATAAGCCGGTATTGTGATAGATCAGGGAGTAGCCTTCGTCCCGAACCTCTCGGTCTGTCCGGCCCGCCTCATAGCCGATCTCCCGGCGAACGACTTCCATCGACGGATTATAGACGACGATCAGCTGGCCCCGCAGATACGGAAAAGCCTGGACGTACACTCCGGCACTCTGGAGTTTGACCCGATGATCTTTTTGATAAATCGCCTCCCGACGAATCCGCGAGATGAACCGACGCCGCAGCCCCTCGCTTTTACGCAGGCCGCTGATAAGTTCCATCTTGGCTTCGAGGACCCGTCGGATGTTGTCCTCGCAACCCATTCCTCTGTCAACAATTACGGCTCTATACCCCTTCTCCACAACCCGGGTGAACATATCCTTGAAGATCATGATGTTGGAGGTGGTCCCCGGATACGTCCTCATCAGGATGGGAAAACCGTGGTTCTGGGTGACCCCCAGGCCGATTTGGAGGAGCTGGCGAACTTTGCCGTCCTTGCCTCGTTTCGTCCGTTCCCCCAAGCTTCCTCCCTCAAAATACGTGTCCGTGACATCGATGATCGCCGAGTCCGATTCCGGCTCATATTTCCGCAGCCGGGCCAGAATCGCATCCTCCACCCGGGCGAATTCCAGGCCGCTGAGATGGCCGAGCGTTTCGTACAACCGGCCCGTCGAGATCTCCTGGAGTCCCAGAAGCGCGGGAATCTCGGTCCCTCCAAACCAGTCCTCCAGTTTGCGGATGCTGGGCCGTTCGAGAAGATGCGAGTAGACAAACGACAGAATGTAGGAGCCGTGTTCGCCGAAGAGGTCAGCCAGGCCCAAGCGTTCGGCGACGCGGTGGACGGCGAGGACGTCGGCGCAATGGCGGACAGCCTCGACCTGGACGTCGGTCGTGACGACCCGCCGTTGGATCTGGCCGTTGATCTCTTTGCCGACATAACGGAGGACTTTTTGGACGACCTTGCCTTGGACGCGACGGTTTTCGACCTCGGCGAGGTAGACATGGGGACCCTTTTTGATTTTTCTGATGAAGCTCATAGTGCATATATTATGCACTACAATTATAGATTTGCCAACCCCGCAGTTCTTTTTTCCCCTGGAAATCGAGTCCCTTCCTTGTAGTGTGAAAAATCAGCTAAAATTCAGGTCATTACTCCCGCTCCTTCTCATCACAGATGGCTTCGGAGACCTCCACGATCGGGGAGGAAAAGCGACGAAAAGCGTGGAAGTTTTCTACCTGTTGTTCGAGGCGGCGAACTTCTTCGGGATCGCGCAACCGCCGGGAAACGCTCATGCCGTTTTTTTGAAGGTGAACACGGGATAGGGACCAGAAAAGACGGGTTCTGAGGAATCCTTGCGTCGAATTTTGAGAAACTGGCGAATGACCGAGCCTCGACGCCTCTCTTCGAGGGAGCCGATGTGTCGGAGCAATTCAGAACGCGTTTGACGGAGCTTGGGGAGACGAGACATGAGACCTCATAATGTCGTATATTGACTACGATTATTGATGAAAAATCTGTTCTGTCAATCCCTCTCAATAATCCTTGTTCAAAAGTGAATAATCGTCAGGCCGTTCCCCTTGACATCATCCCCGGCGGCGGAATAATATTTAAATAATGTTTAATATTATGAAATTTCATTTATTGACAGCCCATGGGGAAGGGTCGGATATCCCTCGCTGTTCGGTGATGGACGGCGATCCGATAGCCCTCCGAAAGGGGCTGCGTCTTCGAGGGCCGAGCGGGGAGGGGCGGCGATCTCCGGCCCTGTCTCCGCGGATTCGGAACACGGCCAAGCCGGAGTCGTCTTGGCAATTCGGAAGCCTCAGAGGAGAGTGACATGTCGGACCTGTCGAATCTCGCGACGAAGCGTTTAGATACGCCCCTGCTTCTTTCGGCCAATCAAGCCCTGGCCAGGGGGGCGATCGAAGCGGGCGTCGCTTTTGTCACGGGATATCCGGGAACGCCGAGCACCTATGTGATCGAAGCGCTTTTAACCGTTCCAGATCTAGGGTTCAAAGTCGAGTGGTCCATCAACGAGAAAGTCGCCTTTGAGGTCGCCACGGGCGTTTCTTGGGCAGGTCTACGGAGCCTGGTCACGATGAAAATGTCCGGGCTCAATGTCGCCTCCGACGCCGTGGCCTCGGTCCAATACAGCGGTACCAACGGAGGTCTGGTCCTCTACGTCGCGGACGACCCCAATACCTATTACGGGATGGTGGAGCAGGACTCTCGCCATTATGCCCGATTGGCGGTCGCTCCAATGTTGACCCCGTCCTCGCCCCAGGAGACATTGGATTTCCTGAGGCGCGCTTTTGACATCTCCGAGGAGATCGGAAGGCCGGTGATGATCCTCCTAACCACGGCTCTGGCCAATACCTCGGAGATGGTGACCTTGGGAGACATCCAGTCGATCAAGCGGCAGCCGGGATTCAATTTCGATATCGACCGATACGCCAAGGCGGGCCCCGCGGCCTGCGTCCAACAGCATCTGGATACGGTCGCCTCTCTCGAGAAATTCGGGGAATTAACGGATGATCTCAATCCCCTCACCCTGTCCGGGAGCCGGGTCGGGATCATCGCCGCAGGCATCACCTGGAATTATCTCCGGGACGTCGTCCAAGCCCACGGCTTGGATCCCTGCACGCTGAAACTGGGAGTCGCCCATCCATTGCCCAAAGAGAAAATCCGGAACTTGCTCGACCGGGTCGATACGGTCGTCGTCCTTGAGGAGCTTGATCCTTTGGTCGAAGAGACCGTCCTCGCCCTACGGGGCGAGGTGGGTCATCCGGTCCGGGTGATCGGCAAACAGAGCGGACATCTCTCCCTGGCGGGAGATTATAACGTCGATGTGGTCTCGTCCGTCCTGCTTCCGTTGTTCCCGGACCAAGCCCCGGCCTCCGGTCATGTTGAAAATTTTTCCTCCCAAGCTCAGGCGCTCAAGGTCCGGCGTCTGGTGACCTTCTGCTCCGGGTGTCCCCATCGGGCGTCGTACCACGCTTTGAATCAAGCCATTGAACAGCTGGGATACCGCAAAAGCGACGTCATTATCACCGGAGACATCGGCTGTACGATTCTGGGCATGAACGAACCCTTTCAATCATGCTGGACGGAAATCTGCATGGGATCGAGCATCAGCCTCGCCCAGGGGTTCAAATATGCGGGCATCGACAAGCCGGTCATCGCCACCATCGGCGACGGGACCTTTCTCCACGCCGGAATTCCCGCCTTGATCAACGCCGCCCACAACAAATGCAACCTGACCGTCCTCATCCTCGACAACCACTGGGCCTCGATGACCGGCATGCAGCCCAATCCTGGAACCGAAATCTTCGCCGCCGCCCAGTCCAAACAGCTGATCAACGCCGAGGAGATCGTGAGGGCGGCCGGGGTCCGCGAGATCCGCAGAGCCAACCCCTATCAAATCAAAAAAGCGATCGCGATGTTGAAGGAGGCCATCTCCACCCCCGAGATCTCGGTCGTCTTCCTGGAAGCCGAATGCGCGATTCAAAAAAAAAGAAGAATCCCGGGCGGAGGGCATTTAAACGTCAAGCCGGAGAAGTGCGTGGGTCTCGATGCCTGCGGGCCCAACTGCATCAAGCTCCTCGGCTGCCCCGCTCTGGAGCGGGGAGCCGAGGGGAAGGCCTTCATTAATCCTCAGGCGTGCACGGCCTGCGGCCTCTGTCACCATGTCTGTCCTCACGGTGCCATTTAAGAAAAAAGAGGTTAGGATGACACAGTTCAGTTTGGCGTTATCCGGTTTGGGCGGTCAGGGCATCATGACGGTTTCTCAAATTCTGGCCGCCGCCGCGGGCCGCGAAGGCGTCCGAGTCCTGCTTTTCGAAGGGACCGGGATCTCCCAGAGAGGAGGAGGGGTTTTCGGTTTCGTGAGGCTGGGAGACTTCTCCAATCCGAAAATTCCCCTCAACGGGGCGGAGGCCTTGATCAGCCTCGAACTCTCGGAAGTCGCCAGCATCTTCGCCTTCCTGAAGCCGGGCGGGGAGGTTTGGATCAACGCGGCGAGAATTCCGGGTTATTATTCAAAATTGCGTCCCGAACTCTATCCCCCGGAGGGAAAAATCCTCGACTTGATCCGGCTGAAGACTCCGCGGGTCCGCTTTATTCCGGCCGATCGCCTGGCCCGGGAGGCAGGATCGGCCCAGGCGGTGAACATGGCGATGTTGGGCGCATTCATAAGGCGGAATCCTCTTTTTTCCAAGGAATCGCTCATCTGGGCGATCGAGGAATCCAACAAGAAATTCGCCGAAAAAAACACAAACGCCTTTCGGCGGGGATTCGATTTCGTCCAAACCGAGGAAACGCCGGAATGACCGGTCATCCGTTGGACTCTTTTTTCGCCCCCTTGGCGGTCGCTTTCGCCGGCTCGGTCAAGCCGGGTAAAATCGGTTTTGAGCTGATCCGGAACATGAAGGAGGGGAACTACGAGGGGGAGATCTATCCGATCAATCCCGCTGGCGGAGACGTGCTGGGGTACCGGGTCTATCCCTCCGTATCGGCGCTTCCCGGAAAAATCGACCTCATTGTCATCTCGCTCCCCCACCAGGCCATCCTGGATTCGCTCGATCAAGCAGGAGCCCGAGGAATCAAAGCCGCAGTGGTGATTTCTTCGGGATTTTCCGAGGTCGGCAACGATCAAGCGGAGAAAACTCTCGTTGAAACGGCCCGGCGATGGGGGATCCGCCTCATCGGCCCGAATTGCGCCGGGCTCATGAATCCCTGGGCCCGTCATTTCCCGAGCATCGAGGTCCGGGCCCTGCCCGGCTACACCGCCCTTCTCACCCAGAGCGGCGCGTTGGGGGGGGCCGCCCTCGCCCTGGCCGAGGAGCGCGGGTTCGGATTCAGCAAATTCATCTCGTACGGAAACCGCTGCGATCTGGGAGACATCGAATTGCTCGCCTACCTGGCTGACGATCCGCAGACCCGGGCGATCGTCGTATATATGGAAGGGGTTGATCGAGGCCGGGAATTTCTGCGGGCGGCGAAATCGGCAAGCCTCCGGAAGCCCGTCGTGGCCATTAAGGCGGGCCGAACCCGGGCCGGGACGAGGGCCGCCTCTTCCCACACCGGGACCATGGCCGGAGTGGACGAAGTCTATAATGCCGCTTTCCGGAAAGCCGGGATCCTCCGAGTCGAGGGCGTTGAGGAAATGTTTGATCTCTGCCAGGCCATCTCTCATTGTCCCTTGCCCGAGGGCAACAAGGTTGCGATCGTAACAAACTCCGGCGGGCCTGGAATTCTGGCGGCGGATAAGGCCGAAAGCCTCGGTTTAAACGTAAATGAACCGTCGCCGTCGCTGGTCGAGTCTCTTAAGCCGCGCCTATCTCCCCACGCCTCCCTGAAAAATCCGGTCGATTTGACCGTCGAATCCGGATACGAAGAATACGCGGCCGCTCTGGAGGCCGTCCTTTCCGAATACGACGCGGCCATCGTCATCAATGTCGCCACCCCCTACCTGGACTCGACGGGCATCGCCCGCGGCGTCATCGAGGCGGCGGGGCGGCGGCGCAAACCCGTTCTTACCAGCTTCATGGCCGGCCGGATCGTGAAAGACGCCGTCGGGCTCCTCGACGAGGCGCAGATCGTCAACCTGGCCACGGGAGAGCGGTGCGCTTTTGTCCTCTCGAAACTCACAGAACGGACGAAGATCCTGGAAAGGAGCCCCTTTGCATTGCTCGATTGAAAAAGCCCGAAGGGAACACCGGCATCTCTTGGAGCCCGAGGTGTTGAGCCTGCTCAGAGACTACGGCCTCCGTGTCCCTCCCCACAAGGTGGTCCGCGAAGAACCCGAAGCCCTGGATGCGGCCCGGGCCATGGGGTGGCCCGTGGTGATGAAAATCGTTTCCCCCGAAATCCTTCACAAGACCGAAGCGGGAGGCGTCATCCTCGACATTCAGAATGAAAAACACCTGCGGGACGCGTTCTCCCGGCTGTCTTCCCTGCGGGATCAGGGAAAACGCGTCGAGGGCTTCATCATCTATCCTTTTCAAAAACATCAGGTGGAATTGTCCGTCGGCTTGATTCGGGATGCCCAGTTCGGTCCGGTGATCACTTTCGGGTTAGGCGGCATCTGGATCGAGGTGTTCCGGGATCTCGCCTTCGGCCTTGCGCCCTTGTCCCCGGAAGAGGCGGAAGAAATGCTCGAATCCATTAGGGGACGGGCCCTTCTTCGGGGATTCCGGAAACAACCGCCGGCCGATCGACAGTCCCTGACGGAACTCCTTGTCCGCGTATCGCGGATGGCGGAGAAAGAGGAGGCCATTCAGGAGATGGATTTAAATCCGGTCTTTCCCCTGGACCAGGGCTACTTCATCG
>Ga0194112_10003789_pt1 | contig 20963 bp, 16 predicted proteins | sample TA2MahC400mmetaG_FD_146191 | JGI IMG/M metagenome (GOLD analysis project Ga0194112, IMG submission 146191) | Freshwater microbial communities from Lake Tanganyika, Tanzania - TA2015016 Mahale Deep Cast 400m | ecosystem: Environmental > Aquatic > Freshwater > Lake | place: Tanzania: Lake... | reverse complement strand
ATGGACAATGTGCCCATCGACATACTCCTTAAGCGGCCATATGCCGGTCCGGACGGCAAGATTGCCGATCATGACGCTTTGCGCAGGTTCAAAACCCCAGCCCGTCGGACACGGAGAGAGAGAGAGAGCAAGAAGCATTCTCGGGCCACGCAGTGACCTGAGTTTTTCAATCTTTCTGGCAAGATCGAGAGGTTCCGATGCGCTGACCGTCGCTGCATATGGAGGATGATGGGCAGTCCAGAGGGAAAAAAGATCTTTTTTGCCGCGGTCGATGGCTCCGGACGTTGCGGAAAGACCCATACCGTAAGCCGCGCCGTCACCCGTCAGCACGACGACCTGGAGGTTTTCCTCACGACGCAGACAATCCGATTCAAGCAGGATATCAAGACCGTCGCGTACGCCCTGGGCACCTGCCGGAACGGAAGCCATTGCGGTATAGAGCCACGATCCTTCAAGAACGGAAGGAGCAAGAAACCCGAGTTCCTCTCTTACCGCACGTGCAAGTGTGCTTTTCGGTATGGCGCCGCAAAGCCTCGCGGCGAGAGCCGCACAACAGATACCCGCCACTCTCTGCCCGGCATACCCCCTGATGGCCTCAGGTCTGGGGATACTGACTATTTGCGAATCGAGATTGAGGCGGCGGCGCCACGTTCCCTCTGGTACTTCGCTCAGAATCGCCATGACCGTATCACCCGTGACGCCTCCAAGAACGTCAGCTTCGGGAAGACCGGCAAGCGTATCGTCGGCAACAACCACAAGAGAGGGACGACGTACCACTCCACGCTCAAGAATGAGGGTCCGAGAAGCCCGGACAGAGGCGAAAATCGGTGCACCGCGACGTTCAGCGCCATAGCGGGGTGCATCCTGCACCTCGAAACCTTCCATGAAAAAAGCCGTACCGAGGATGCGCCCGGCGGTTTTCATGCCCTGACCGCCCCGACCATGAAACCTGATCCTGTATATCGAAGCTGCATTTTCCTGTTCAGAGAAAACCGGGAGCCGAGGAAAACAGGGAATACCTGCGCAATCCCATGGCGGTTCTGATACGTCCGAGAGCAAGCTGCATTGCCGCTTCACGAGGTGCGAGGTTCCTCCGGAAAGCATCGCCGAGAACCTGACGGGTATTCTCCCTGATCTTTTCCCCGAGCACCCTCATGGCCTGCTCTTCGGAAGCTCCGTGATATTCCATCGCAGCACAGATCACCCCCCCTGCATTGGCAATGAAATCCGGGATGGAAAGAACTCCTTTGCGATGCAGTTCGGCTTCGGCCCCCGGCGTCACGGGAATGTTCGCGCCCTGAACCACCATTTTCGTCCTGAGCCTTCCGACATTGCCCTCATTGATCACGTCCGGCCTCGCGGCCGGAATCCAGATATCACACTCCACGTCGATCAGGTCTTCACGCCCGACCGGTATGCCACCCGGGAATTCGGCTACACTCCGCCCTTCGTCCTTCAATACCATGAGTGACTGAACATCGAGACCATCGGCATTCATGACAGCGCCCCTCGAATCGGATACCGCAACCAGCACCGCTCCCTGTGCGGCAAGCAGGCGTGCGGCATGCTTGCCTACCGCACCGAATCCCTGGACAACGAAGCGGGAGCCCTTCAGGGAAAAACTGCTGAATTCCAGGGCAGCTTCGAGGGCATGGAAAAGCCCGGCCCCGGTCGCCCCGATCTCGTCGAGCGGAATACCGCCGAGATCACGCGGCAACGCCACAGCCCGGCCGATTTCATCCTTCACCCAGGCCATGCAGGTTTCGTCAGTGCCCATGTCGGGACCGAAAATATACTCGTCGATATTGCGCAGGGACTTCGCCAGGGCCCTGACAAGCACCTCCTTCCGGGATGCCGGCATGGCCGGATCTGCGGCAATCACCGATTTTCCTCCTCCATGAGGCAGGCCTGCCGCCGCATTCTTAAGCGTCATGGCTCTTGCAAGACGCATGCACTCGCCGACCGAAACATCGGGTGCGATCCGCAACCCCCCGATCGAGGGGCCTCTTGCAACATTATCGACAACAAGAATACCCTTCAGACCGACAGACGGCTCATACACATATGGATTACCTTGGAAGGCCCCATATCGTCAACGAGACTGAAAATATCCGGCATAAGCATCCTGTTGTTTTCGCGGTTTCCGGCTGAAAAAGGGTGATGAGCGCTGCAGATGATGAAGAGCATGAAGATTCAAGCCGCATCGCTGTGGCGATCAGCCCTGTATTGAACCTGACCGGTTCTTTAACATATACCCGTTCAGAAGGCTTAAAGGTGCCGCAGCAGCGGAGGAAAGCACAAGTTGCCTGAAGGGGGGGGTTACTGGAGCATCGCTCTGAACCCGTTTTCATCAATAACTTTCACGCCGAGTTTCCCGGCCTTCTCAAGCTTGCTGCCGGCATCCTTTCCGGTAACGACGACTGATGTTTTCCGGCTTACCGAGTTCGTCACCTTGCCGCCTCTTGCCCTGACCATTTCCGAGGCCTCATCACGGGTATACCAAACAAGCTCTCCGGTAAAGACGACCGTCATACCCGCAAAATTCCTGTTGATCAGGACTTGCTGTTCTGCCACCCGAAACGGCAAGCCGGCCTCCTGCAACTTCCGTAACAGCTCCTGATTGGATGGAATGGCAAAAAAAGAGAGGATACTCCGGGCTACTACCGAACCAATATCCGGCACGGATGCAAGCTCCTCCACACTTGCCGTGCGGAGATCATCGAACACAGGATATGCCCTGGCCAACTCCCTTGCCGTGGCTGCACCGACGTGGCGGATGCCGAGGGCGTAGAGCAGGCGTTCGTAGCTCCGTTTGCGACTCTCATCGAGTGCATGGAGAAGATTCAATGCGGATTTTTCCCCCATGCGTTCAAGCTGTGCAACCTGATGCAGCTCGATCGAATAAAGATCGCCTGCATCCCTGACCAGACCGCTGACCACAAGCTGGTCGACCAGCGCACTGCCGAGCGACCGTATATCCATGGCATTGCGGGAAGCGAAATGCAGAATCCTGCCCCGTATCTGTGCCGGGCACCTCTCTTCGTTAGGACAGTACCAGCTTACCTCGCCTTCCGGTTTTACGAGTTGCGTACCGCATGAAGGACAACCTGAAGGCACCGGTATGGGCTCGCTGAAGAGGGTTCGCTTTTCAGGCAGGGCGCGGATTATTTTCGGAATCACCTCACCGGACTTCTCGATCACGACACGGTCATGTACCTGTACGCCGAGCCGCTTGATCTCGTCGAAATTGTGAAGGGTGGAACGCGAAACGGTGGAACCGGCCAATCTTACCGGCTCGAGTTCCGCAACTGGAGTGATGGTACCGAGCCTTCCCACCTGAAACACCACGCCAAGCAGTACGGTTTCAGCCTGCTGAGCCGGATACTTGTATGCGATGGCCCATCGGGGACTTTTCGAGGTGGCTCCGATACGGTCCCACAGATGCACGGCATTGAGCTTCAGCACCACGCCATCGGTCTCGTAAGGAAGCTCCCATCGTTTTTCAGCCCAAAAGCTGATGAAATGATTAATCTCGGAGAGATTCGTGCAAGGAGCAAAATTGTTACCTTTTTTGCCCGTATAAAACCCGAGTTCTCCGAGCAACCTGAGTCGATCATATTGAGTTACTTCTTCATTGTCAAGTCCTTTGAGGAAATAGGCAACAAAGGTCATCCGGCGACGGGCCACCTCTGAGGAGTCCTGCAATTTGAGGCTCCCTGCCGTAGCGTTGCGGGGGTTTGCGAAACGATCCTCCTCCGGACGCCCCTCGTTCAACCGTTCGAAATCGTCCTTCCGCATGAAAACCTCGCCCCTGATCTCAAGTTCCCTCTTGCTGCCCGGTAGGGATTTTGACCATAACAAATTGAGGCGCAGTGGAATAGTCGGAATAGTCCTGAGATTAACCGTAATATCATCACCCTGATAGCCATCACCTCTTGTAGCGCCCCGAATTAAAAGGCCATCACGATAAAGAAGACTGATAGCAACACCATCGTATTTTTGCTCGGCTACGATATCCCGCTCCTTTACCCCTTCATCGTCCAGCAGCTTGCCGAGACGAGTGTAGAAATCGGCGACCTCTTCAAGCGAGTAGGTGTTGGAAAGGCTGAGCATGGGTTCACGGTGGACGACCGTCGGAAACTCTCTGGTGATCTGGCCACCGACGCGCTGGGAGGGACTATTGGGTGTCAACAAATCAGGAAACTCGCGTTCCAGCGAGATCAGCCGCTCGAGCAACCTGTCGAAGTCGTAATCGGATATTTCGGGTGCTGCCCGAACATAATACAGAAAGTTATGGCGCTCGATCTCCGTGCGAAGCCTCTCGATCTCGACGGCGGCTTTTTCTCTTTCCATCTTCCGCTCTCCAGTCATTTCGTCGATGAGAATGCCCATCCGGCAAGGTTCTTAAGAAAACCCGCAGAACCCTGCACACCGAGTTTCTGCCAGGTTGCCAGGATGATTTTCGGATAGCGTACGGCAACACGCAGCATCACCGTCACCAGTTCGTCGAGCCTCAGTTCGTCACGGAACATCGCTTCACGGTAACGCGGGGGAAGCTGGTCGAGCACGATCATCACCTCGTTCATCATCTCGTTGACGAAATTGGGTTCATCGGTTCCGGGATTGAAGCACATGTACTTCATGAGGTTGGCCATCGATGCGACATTCGGCTCGTAGGCACTCACTCCGGCAAGATTTTCTTTTCCAAGAGAATCCTCCCGCAATGCCCTGTCAAGCCCCTCCGTCAGCCGCTGCATGTTTCGCACCATCGAACCGAAACCGCAGAACGTAAGCGGAGAGGCAAGCGAGGCGGAATCACCGAGCAGGATGATGTGGTCGTCGGCGATCACCCGTGTCCGGTTGAAGCCGTCATGAAAATAAGCCGGTATGATGCCGTACACCGGACGATGGATAACGAACTGTTTTCCGGGACGCTTGTACTCCGGGAGCGTGCGAAAGTAGGTTTCGAAAAGACCGAGCAGGGTCTTGTCGTTGGGTGAATCGACTTCGTCATAAAAAAACAGGTAGGTGATGTACTGCTCCCCCTCGGCGGGAAATCCTTCCCAGATCAGCTGGCGCCCCTTGCCTTCAGAAATTTCGGCAGGACCGATGCTGGCAAGAATCTCGCCGGTATCGAAATCCGCATTCTCGAAACCGCTGGCGAGTGTTCCCACGGTCGGGCAGACATGGGTCTGCGGACGCCCCTCGTTGAGCTGCCTGGCAACCGGAGAGAGAACGCCCATCACATCGACCAGCACTTTGGCTTTGTAGTATAACCGTTTGCCGGCCCTGTCTTCGACCTCGACCACGACGTGACCGGGAAAGCGGTAACAGCAGAGAAAGGTTGTCCCGTCAAGCACACTGTTTCGAACACCCGAAAGAACCTTCTCTTTCGAGATGCCGAGCAACCGGTCGGCATCAACGGCGCAGTCGAGCACATTCTGCATAGAGAGCCGCTTCTGGTTTCCATCGGGCAGGTAAAACTCCACCCATCCGGTTTTGTAGCTCCGGACAATCACTGAATCAAGCTCCGCAGCCGTGTATACACCGGTTTCGGCAAGCCGCTGCAATTCGTTGCGCGAAATGTTCCAGTCCCTTGTAGAACGTGCCGAGATATACCTGTCGAACACCAGAACAGAGCGGCCATACCGTTTGGCCATCACCGCGGCATGCAGGAAGCTCAGGGTTCCTCCGGCATAGACAAGATCGAACTCACCGCTCACCACCGCATCTGCCGGCAATTCACCTCCCGGTTTGATGACCGCAGGCGTGCCCTGCAGGGGTGTCTCCCAATAGCTGTCGAGATCCATGATACGCTGCAGATGGTGCTCGCCGTCTGCAAGAACACTGAAAGCCCTGAAGACATGCGGATGGGAATTCGCTATACGATCGAACAGTGAAGAGGGCATGGCGGAATGGTTTGATTACTGGCGCATTACAGGGGAAAGTCCCGGGCTCTTCAGCATGCTGTCGCTCTCGATCATACCGTCAACCAGATGAATTCTGCGCCCTGCCCTGGATGCAAACTCCTCATCGTGAGTTACCACGATCACGGTCTGGTTCAGTTCCCTGTTGAGCCTGTCGAAAAGTTCATAGACGTTCCGTGCGGATTTCGAATCGAGATTTCCCGTCGGTTCGTCACCAAGCAGCACCTTCGGATCGTTTGCCAGAGCGCGGGCAATGGCTACCCGCTGCTGCTGCCCGCCGGAAAGCTGACTGGGCTTGTTGGTATACTTGTTTTCAAGACCAACCGTATCGAGCAGTTTTCTTGCCCGGTCCCGGATCTCCTGTTTGCTGAACCGCCCGCTGATCATCATGGGCATACTGACATTCTCGACGGCGTTGAACTCCGGCAACAGAAAATGAAACTGGTAGATAAATCCGATTTTTTCATTACGGATACGGGTCATCTCGGTTTCGTTCTTTTCGGTGATCTCGTCACCGTCGAGCCAGACCTTGCCGTAGGTCGGCTTGTCGAGTCCCCCCATGATATAGAGCAGAGTCGATTTACCCGACCCGGAAGGACCTGTAATGGCTACGAATTCCCCTGCCATGATCTCCATCGAAAGATTCGGAATAATGGTCTGGCGAACATCGCGCGACAGTTCGAGTTCCCTTCGGATATTTTCAAGTCTGAGGATTTCCGTAGGCATCAGCGGAACATTCAATTAAACATTTCCTGCATGATCACTGTTTCCGGTTGCCTGTAAGTATAACAAAAAAACCACTGAAACAACGGACTCTAAAACTCGGGGGAAGTTACGGATCGAGCAGGGTTCTCCTGTCAGCAGGAATGGCTGGGTACTCACCTGCCCAGTCCGGACCGTCAGAAAGAACATCACCGGAATGCTCCGGAATCCAGGTCGTCATGTTCCGGATTCACCACCGAAAAACTTTTCCCTGAACCAGAGCGCCACATTCACCAGACCGATCAGCGCAGGAACCTCCACAAGCGGACCGATCACCGCGGCGAACGCCTCTCCCGAATCGATGCCGAACACCGCCACGGCCACGGCGATTGCGAGCTCGAAGTTGTTGCTCGCGGCCGTAAAGGAGAGCGTGGCTGTTTTGGAGTAATCCGCTCCGACCTTCCGCCCCATCCAGAAAGAAACAAGGAACATGATGATGAAGTAGCCGAGCAAAGGGATGGCAATGCGAACGACATCCATGGGAATTTTCACGATATACTCACCTTTGAGCGAGAACATCACCACGATGGTGAAAAGCAGCGCAATGAGCGTAAGAGGACTGACGCGCGGCACGAAGACGGTTTCGTACCACTCCCTGCCTTTGAGGCGGAGCATGACGAACCGGGTAAGAAAACCCGCTATGAAGGGAATGCCGAGATAGATGAAGACCGACGAGGCGATTTCGGCGATGGTGATATCGACCCTGAAGGATGAGAGGCCGAGCCAGCCGGGCAGCACCGTGAGGAAGACCCATGCGTAGACGGAGAAGAACAGCACCTGGAAAACCGAATTGAAGGCGACGAGACCTGCTGCGTACTCCGTATCGCCTTTTGCCAGTTCGTTCCAGACGATCACCATGGCGATGCAGCGCGCCAGGCCGATCATGATGAGCCCGGCCATGTAGTGCGGCATATCGGAAAGAAAGAGCACGGCAAGCACGAACATGAGCACCGGCCCGATCACCCAGTTCTGCAGGAGCGAAAGTCCGAGCACTCTGGTGTTGCGGAAAACGTCGCCAAGCTCCTCGTACTTCACCTTGGCCAGGGGCGGATACATCATCACGATGAGCCCTATGGCGATGGGAATATTGGTGGTGCCAGACTGAAAGGTGTTCCAGAACGCCGCCGTACCGGGAACAAGATAGCCCGAAAGTACGCCGATACCCATAGCGAGAAAGATCCACAGCGTGAGGTAACGATCGAGAAAGGAGAGCTGTTTCGTTGACATGCCCATGGCGCTATCTTCCTGCCTGCATTTCGTTAGAGAAGCTTCTGAACCCTTCGCGGATTTCGTCGCGAACCCGCCTGAACACGGCAAGCACCTCTTCGCGGCTCCCTTCGGCTTCCGCAGGATCGTCAAACCCGATGTGTACCCGGTGCTTGACCTCACCCGTAAAGACGGGGCAGGACTCCTTTGCCCCATCGCAGACCGTCACGACCCGGTCGAAGGCCATGGAAGTGAATTCCTCGACGCTTTCCGGACGTTTCGCGCTGATATCGATCCACTCTTCGCGCATCACTGCCACAGCAAGCGGATGCACGGCTTCAGCAGGGTTCGTGCCGGCCGAAAAAACCTCGAGTTCCGGATCGAACGAACGCAGGAACCCTTCGGCCATCTGGCTCCGGCAGGAGTTCCCGGTACAGAGAATAAGCACGGACTGTTTCATGAATTCAGTATTGAGTATTGTAGGGCACCTCTATAAAGTGTGATGAGCGATCAAAGTGCAAGGCGGACGGAGCGGAGAAACCGGAGTGTACACGTAGTACATGAGGATTTCGAGCACCGACCAACGCAGCAATTTGGGTGCGCAATAACTTTATAGAGGCGCCCTGTATTCATAAGGTTGGAAAGACTGTATTGAAGACGAATCCCACCAGCATGATGCCGAGGGCCACCACACCGGCGAACACCGCGATAAGCTGCGGCTTGAGCACCTTGCGCAGGATGATCATTTCGGGAGCGGAGAGCGCGATCACGCTCATCATGAAGGCCATGACCGTACCGAGCGCGGCGCCCTTTCCGAGCAGCGCCTGCACCACGGGAAGGATACCTGCGGCATTGGAATACATCGGTACTCCGAGCAGTACCGCTGCGGGCACCGACCACCAGGCCTCCGCACCCATCACCGAAGCCATGAAGTTCTCCGGCACATAGCCGTGAATACCGGCGCCGAGACCGACGCCAAGCACAATATAGAGCCAGACCTTGCCCACGATCTCGCGCACATGCGTTACGCCATTCTGCAGGCGACTTTTCCAGCTCATGGCTTCGTCCGTTTCAATGGCACCGCAGCTGCAGTTCTGCTGCAGCTGCTGCACCCACTCCTCGATCCAGCGCTCCATACCGAGCCGGCCTATCGTCATGCCGGCGACTATCGCCACGAGCAGCCCCATCGCCATGTAAAGCAGGGCGACTTTCCAGCCGAACATGCCGAAAAGCAGCGCAAGCGCCACCTCGTTGACCATTGGAGCCGAGATCAGGAAGGAGAAGGTGACGCCGAGCGGCACGCCGGCCTGCAGGAACCCGATGAAGAGCGGCACTGCCGAACAGGAACAGAAGGGCGTCACGATGCCGAGCGAGGCAGCAAGCACGTTACCCGCACCGAGACGCCTTCCCGACAGGATTGCCCGCGTCCGCTCCGCGGAGACGAAGGTGTGGATGACCCCCATCACGAAGACCACGCCGGCCAGCAGCAGCAGCACCTTGGGAACCTCATAGATGAAGAAGTGCAGCGCCTCGCCGAAACGGGTCGCCCGACTGATGCCCGCCGTTCCGAGCAGGAAATCCGCTGCGGGTTCGAGGTTGCCGTAGACCAGCAGCCAGAGAAACCCCGTCAAGGCAACCGTAGCGAAAAGCTTCAGCGTTACCAGAGCGGCTGCCGGTTGTCGATTTGTGCTCATGGCGCTCATACCGTACGTTCCGGATCAGTTTCGGCACTTCAACCTAACAGCAACTGCTTCCGTTTCCTCCGCCGCCGCAGCACCCTCCCTTTTTTGCCGGACCCGCAAGCAGTTCCTTCAGCTCGGAGGCCGACGGGACGCGGCCTTTACAGCGCACCTCGCCGTCAACGACAAGCGCGGGAGTCGAAAGCACATTGTAGGCCATGATCTTCTGCATATCCTCCACCTTTTCCACCTCCGCTTCGATGCTTTCCGAAGCGATGACCGCGTTGACGGCATCGGCGAGCTGATTGCATTTCGCACAACCCGTACCGAGAATTTTTACCTGCTTCATGATTTTTCTTCCCTTTTATCTGTTTATCGCAAATGAACGATTATTATAAAAAAGCAATGACCTGCCGCATGCGCTCAGCAATGACAAACCCCGCTGCGACCCCGCTCGAAAAATGCCCCGAAAAGCCGCTGTGCACGATCCCAGTTCTGCCGGTTGATACAGTACTTGACTTTCGGGGGATCGATCTCACCCTGAATCATCCCGGCTTCGAGGAGCGCCTTCAGATGCTGGGAAATTGTTGATTGAGCCATCGGAATCACTTCCGTCAGCTCTCCGGTAAAACAGCAGGTTTCTCCGGCAAGCAGCCCGAGTATTTTAATCCTGACAGGATGGCTGAGCGCCTTGGCTATTCCGGAAAGAGCCAGCTCATCTTCAGTATAGGTCACATCCGATAACGTTCGCTGCATCAGGATCCCATTTTTTAGTTCATCGCAAATATACGATAAGCAAAACAAAACAACAACTGTTTTTACTATCGATTTGAATTCTTTAGGGAACAGTGCAACTGGACCGGGACATGTGAAGAAAAGTCGCCGGTATATTACCGTAATGTTTTCCGTATTCCGAAAAGCATGAGCAGCCCATTGGATTGCTATTTTTCATAACAGTTCAGGATAAGTGATGATGACTTGACATATAATATGTTATCCCAGCCTTTCATTAATACTATAAGGGTATCTCGAAAAAGTGTCGTGAGCGCCTGGAGAGCAAGGCGGACGGAGCGGAGAAACCGGAGTGTACACGGAGTACATGAGGATTTCGAGCACCGACCAACGCAGCAATCCGGGTGCGGAATAACTTTTTCGAGGTGCCCATAAATCATTTTCATATAACAACGTATACAGTAGAGAAACTCTTCGAGGAAACAGGCCGTGAGCGGCATCCTGCTGTTGATCTGGTTCGTTGTGCGGCCAAGGCTGCATGGGCGACTGAGCGGGCTGAAGCGGAGGCTCAGGCCTCAGTTGCCACCGAGCGGCAGCAGGATGCAGTCAGGAGGCTGGAAACGGTTCTCGCCGAGCTGGAGAGTGTGAAGCAGGAGAGCAGGACGGCACTGGATAAAGCGCAGCAGGAAACCGCAGAAGCGCGTGAGCATGCTGCAGGCCTTGCCGGTCAGCAGAGGCAGTTACGGCCCAGAACCGGGAGCTGATGGCGGCGTTGAAGCGGTGAAAACATAGATAAAAAAGTTGCCCGTATTCTTGAAAATACTCTTTTAAATATTGCTTTGGCATATGTCGGATTCGGAAGATGATGTTGCAGAGAGTTGATAATTGGAACAGCTTTGCTGGGCTGCAAGTACGGCATTGCTATTCTCGATGTTGGAGGGCTGAAATCGACTTCAAGCGTTAAGAAATAGCGCAAAGTATTCTTATAATTACGATTACCCTACTTATTCTATTGGAAAAGCCACACATTCTGTGCATCGTAAAGGGGATGGAAACTCCGGTTTAAGAAAAGAGAAGATTCTGCTTCATGAAATCAAAGAATGGCATCAATAGAACTTCGACAGTACTGGATATCGGAAGCCTTTCAAGTCATTTGTGGGAAGCTGCCAATATCCTTCGAGGGCCTGTCGATGCCGCAGATTTCAAGACTTACATCTTCCCGTTACTCTTTTTCAAGCGACTCTCCGATGTTTATGACGAGGAGTTTGCTGCCGCTTTTGACGAGTCCGCTGGTGATGTGGAATTTGCCCGGTTTCCCGAGAACCATCGTTTTCAGATTCCGGATGGCTGTCATTGGGAGGAAGTTCGGGAACGGAGCGCTAATATCGGCCATGCTCTTCAGAAGGCCATGCGTTGCATCGAGCAGGCCAACCCCGACTCGCTTCATGGTATTTTTGGAGATGCCCGGTGGACAAACAAGGAGCGTCTCTCCGACACACTGCTTAAAGACCTGATTGAACATTTCTCTTCGCTTGATCTTGGCAATGAGCACTGCAAGGCGGACATCCTTGGCCAGGCTTATGAATACCTGATCAAGAAATTTGCCGATCTGACCAACAAGAAAGCAGGTGAGTTCTACACCCCACGTTCTGTAGTTACGCTGATGGTTCGCATCCTTGCGCCGCAAACCGGTGAGACAATCTATGACCCGGCCTGTGGAACGGGAGGCATGCTTCTCGAAGCCCTTCATTACGTCAAAGAGCATGGTGGCGATCAGAATCTCATGTTGGGGAAACTCTTCGGGCAGGAGAAGAATCTGACAACCTCTTCTATCGCCCGCATGAACCTCTTTTTGCATGGCGCAGAGGATTTTCATATCGAGCGTGGGGATACCTTGCGCTCTCCCTCCTTCTATTCGGGTGACAACCTTGCGGCTTTCGACTGCGTTATCGCCAATCCTCCGTTTTCCCTTGAAAAATGGGGAGAAGATGTCTGGCTCAATGATCCTTATGGGCGGAATTTTGCGGGTCTGCCACCGGCCAAATCGGGTGACTATGCCTGGGGGCAGCACATGGTCAGTTCTATGGCATTCAGAACAGGACGTATGGCCGTTGTGCTTCCTCATGGCGTTTTGTTCCGGATGTCAAAGGAAGGCGAAATCCGTCGCAAGCTTCTCGAAATGGATATTCTCGAAGCGGTGATAGGTCTCGGGCAAAACATATTCTATGGCACAGGTCTCGCCCCTTGCTTGCTTGTTTTTCGTGATATCAAACCGACAGAGCATCGTAAGAAGGTGCTGTTTATTGACGCATCGAAGGAGTTCAAGACCGGTCGTGCCCAGAATGAACTCTTGCCTGAGCATGTCGAGCGCATCCATCGTTGGTACCAAGAGTATCGGGATGTCGAAGGCGTTTGCCGGGTGGTTACGCTCGATGAAATCCGGGAAAACGATTTCAATCTGAACATCCCTCGATACGTGGAACCGGTGATCGAGGAAGAGTCAATGACTGTAGATGAAGCAGTCGAGAACCTCAAGCAGTCACTACAGGCCGCTTATGCGGCTGAAGACCGGTTGAAGGAGCTGCTGATAAGGGAGGGTTTGCTGTCATGAGAATAAAGGTCTTTATCAGCTCTGTTCAGAAAGAACTCGGAGATGAGCGGCTTGCGTTGCAGATTCTTCTTTCTACTGATCCGTTTCTTTCCCTGCATTGTGTTCCGGTTTTATTCGAAGACGAGCCAACGACACTATATCCTGACCCACAGGCTTACCTTGCGTTACTGAAAACCTGTCATGTGTATGTGGGAGTTGTGTGGAAAGAGTACGGCAGGTTGATCGATGGGCTCTCTTCAACTCACCATGAATACCGTCTCTCCAGAACACTGCCGTTACCAGCACTTGTTGCAATCAAACGTCCCAATGATCTTGCCCGATCGCCGGAAACCAACGCATTCATAGAAGAAATCAAAAGGGACGGCCATACCTACGAGCGATTTGAAAGCACGGAAGAACTGCAGGAAAAAGTCCGGAAACGACTGGTTCGTTACATCAAGGACTCCTACGACATAGAGCCTACAAGCGATCAGAATACATCAGCCCATAAAACAATTCATATCGCATCTCTGTTTGAGCGTCAACGCCTTGAGGTACTTCCCTGGAGCGGCATTGATACCTCTATTGCTGTTCGTATGGTTGCAAGTTCGGAAAACCTTCCTGCCGGGAGCATAAACAGTGATGAGGTGATGCATGCGCTCTGGGAACGAGGTTACTTGTGGAAAGATGAGGACAAGCGATTTTTCGCGACAGCAGCCGGAATCATGCTTCTTGCGCCTGATCCTTCAAAGTATTTCGCCCATGCCCGCATTCAGGTAGCCGCATACGCTGGGAGTGTTCGTACAGCCACCCCATCTGATCATGCGACTATCAGAAAACCATTGTCAGAAGCCATTGATGAGGTGGTCGCCTTTATCCGAAAAAACACGAGACATCCGTTGCGCATCGTCGGTTTGCAGAGAATCGAAGTGAATGAATATCCCGAGGCCGCCTTGCGCGAGGCACTTGTAAATGCTTTGGCCCATCGCGACTATGAGGATGCTGGCAGAAGAGTAACTGTTGATCTGTTCAGGGACAGAATCGAAATTATCAGTCCGGGTGCTCTTCCGGGAAATCTGAGTCTTGCAAAACTTCGTTCAGGAAAAGCCCGGTCACAATCGCGAAACCCGAATATCGCACAAGGACTGGTTTTTCTTGGTCGAATGGAAGAGCGAGGCACCGGTATTATCCGTATGCGTGATTCAATGCTGAACCACGGCCTTGATGCCCCGCTTATTGCAATATCCGATAACGAGGTCGTGGTAACATTGATCGGTCCAGGAGAAAATATGGAGCGGATACTGTTGCCTGAAAACATCACCGGAGGCATCAGTCCTGCTGTCGCTGAAAAGCTGAATGAACGGCAGAGGGCGATACTGGCCGAAATTGTAAAAAGCGGCTCCGTTACCACCGGCTGGATTACCAAAACCCTCGGGGTCTCCAAAGACACGGCTTTCAGAGATGTCAGAGAGCTTGTTGCCTTTGGCTTGATAGAACCTGAAGGAGAAGGACGGGGACGCCATTATATCCTTAAACCGTAATGGTCAGGAGTAGTCTGGAATTGAAAAAAACGTCCGATAATCGTCCGAGTATTTTTCGATAATCGTCCGATAATCGTTGAAATATGAGGATGTTTAAGCCTTATCGATGAAGAAGAAGAGCCACATTTCCCAATCTGAACTGGAGTCCTACCTCTGGGGTGCGGCTACCCTGTTGCGCGGCTATATCGATGCCGGGGATTACAAGCAGTTCATTTTTCCTCTGCTGTTCTACAAGCGGTTGTGCGATGTATATGATGAGGAGCTGAATGAGGCTTTGGAGGAATCAGATGGCGATCAGGAGTATGCCGCTCTTCCCGAGCAGCACCGGTTTCAGATTCCGGAGGAGGCACATTGGAATGTCACCCGAACCAAAGTCAGGAATGTGGGTAAGGCGATTCAGGACGCCCTTCGTGACATCGAAAAGGCAAATCCCGACACCTTGTTCGGTGTTTTCGGCGATGCCCAGTGGACCAACAAAGATCGCTTGCCTGACCATATGTTGCGGGAGTTGATCGAACACTTCAGCACGAAAACGCTTTCGCTTTCAAACTGCCCGGAAGATGAACTCGGGATCGGCTACGAGTTTCTGATCAAGAAGTTTGCTGACGATTCAGGTCACACCGCTGCGGAGTTCTACACAAACCGCACCGTGGTGCACCTCATGACCGAGCTGCTCGAACCGATGCCGGGTGAATCGATCTACGATCCGACGTGCGGTTCTGCTGGCATGTTGCTCTCTGCGGTCGCTCATTTGAAACAGCAGGAAAAAGAGTGGCGAAATCTCCGACTGTTTGGGCAGGAACGCAATCTGCTCACCTCGGCCATTGGCAGAATGAACCTTTTCCTTCACGGCATCGAGGACTTCCGCATTGTTCGGGGCGATACCCTCGCCCATCCTGCGTTTGTCGAAGTCGACCACTTAATGAAGTTCGATGTTGTCCTTGCCAATCCGCCTTACTCGATCAAACAGTGGGATCGAGAGGCATGGGCTGCCGATCCCTGGGGGCGGAATATCTACGGCACTCCGCCACAGGGCCGTGCCGATTATGCTTTCTGGCAGCACATCATTGCAAGCATGAACGCCCGTTCTGGTCGTTGTGCGATTCTCTTTCCGCACGGAGTCCTTTTCCGGAAAGAGGAACTGTCGATGCGCGAAAAGCTGATTGCTCATGACGTAGTGGAGTGTGTGCTGGGCCTTGGGCCGAATCTGTTCTACAACTCGCCGATGGAAGCCTGTGTAGTCATTTGCCGGATTGATAAGCCCAAAGAACGCAGGAACAAGGTGCTGTTCATCAATGCGGTGAATGAGGTGACCCGTGAACGGGCACAGAGTTTTCTTACCGATGACCATATCCAGCGGATCGTTGGTGCATATCAGGCTTTTGCCGATGAGGATGGCTTTGCTCGTGTGGTCGGCAATGCTGAGATCAGGGAAAAAGGTTGCAATCTCAGTATTCCGCTTCATGTCAGGGCAGTGACCACCCCAGCGATGTCGATATTGGAGGATTCGGATGGGTACAGGCAGAATCCACTGAAACAGGCAATTGATAACTGGCAGGAAAGCTCGAAAGCATTGAGATTGTCGATGGAAAGTCTTTTTGTAAGTCTTCAAGACGACTATATGATGCCGGCATCCTCTGAATTTGGGGCATTCCGTCATGATCGCAAAAAGAAAGACGTTCAACCTGCATTTAAACGAGCGGTATTGACTGCTGAGGTGACTTCGCAATTGTATAAGGAGCCAACATTTGGCTCGGTAAAACAAGAGAAAATCGTTTACCTCTGCGAGCACGTGTTGGGGCTTAGTGAGTCTTTGGAGCACCACCATTTACGGCAGGTGGCTGGGCCTTACGATCCAAGAGCTCGAAGGTCAACAGAAAAGACCTTTGCCAATGCAAAATGGTTCGTAGTTGACAAAAAAGATGGAAGAACTACATATCAGCCAGGAGAAAAGTTTGGTGCTCATGAAGGATATTATGAGCGTTATTTTTCAGGTGAGAAGCAGCAAATCGATCTTATAATCTCATTGTTCAGAAAAGCGAATACAGAACAATGCGAGATTGTAGCTACTCTTTTCAGCGCGTGGAGTGATTTTCTGAAACAGGGTGTCGTGCCCTCCGACGACCAAATCGTTCATGAGGTTTTGGAGAATTGGCATGAAAGCAAACAGCGGATATCAGTCGAACGATGGCATAAAGCGCTCGATTGGATGAAAGAGCATGGTTTGATTCCCGATCCTGCTATATAGCTGGATCAATGCATCAAAGTCCCTCAAAACGAAACTATGGGAGTGGTTAAATGACCAACAACTGGAATTGGGCCGGGGCTAAATGGTGGAAGTTTGACTTTCACAATCATACACCGGCATCGGACGATTACGGGAAAGGTCCTGACCAGACCCAGCATAAACAGATATCCTATAAGGATTGGCTGCTCAACTACATGCGGCAAGGCATCGATTGCGTCGCGGTGACGGATCACAATTCAGGTGTCTGGATTGATCCACTTAAGCAAGCACTTCAGGAGTTGTCATCCGAAAGTCATCCCGATTATAGACCACTCTATCTCTTTCCTGGCGTTGAGATTACTGTTCAGGGGAATATCCACATTCTAGCTATTTTCGCAATAGACAAGACTACCTCGGATATCGATTCTCTACTCGGTGCTGTGAGGTATCGTGCCACCAAGGGAAAGAGCGACAGCTGTTCTGAATGCTCCGCAGTTGAGGTGATTGACGAAATTTCAAGGTCAGGCGGGCTTGCGATACCTGCCCATGTCGATCAGGCCAACGGACTTTTTACGGTTTGTTCTGGCAACACATTGGGCCAAGTACTCGACAACAAGTGCCTCTTTGCCATTGAGGTTACGGGCCTTTCGGAGGCAAAGCCGCAGCTCTACATCGACAAGAACTTGAATTGGGCGGAGGTTCTTGGAACCGATTCCCATCATCCGCTCGGAACCGGCGATCAAGCCTACCCGGGAAGCCATTTTACCTGGGTAAAAATGTCAGAGCCATCCTATGACGGATTACGATTGGCCCTCATTGATGGAGCTCTCTCCCTGAAGCGTTCGGACCACTTCACTGGCGACCCCAATACCCATGGGCAACTCGCCATCGAAAGCATAGTGGTTGACGACGCGAAGTACCTGGGCAGAGGGCAATCCTTTTCCTGTCAACTGAACCCTTGGCTAAACACGATAATCGGGGGACGAGGCACTGGAAAATCAACTTCATTGGAGTTCCTACGGATTGCTCTCAAACGGAAGGGCGAAATACCCAAAAGCCTTGAAAAGGAGTTCTCCAAATACAGTCAGACGTCGAACAATCGTCAGGATGAAGGGCTGTTAACGGATTCCACAAAAATCACCATCTGTTTTCGAAAAGACGGTGGCCGGTTTCGAATCATCTGGTCTAATGCCGAAAACAGATACGCCATTGAGGAAAAGACCGCTCCCGAAACATGGAGCGCTTCTGAGGGAGACATAGCACAAAGATTCCCCGTCAGGATTTACAGCCAGAAGCAGATTTTCGAGCTGGCGAAGCATCCCCAGGCGCTATTGCAGGTAGTCGATGATGCCCCGGCGGTTAATCATCGAGATTGGAAACTTGAGTGGGATGAACTGGTTTCCAAATATCTCTCATTTCGCGCCCAGGAGCGTGAAGTTCAGGCCGGACTTCAGGAAGAGTCGGTAATCAAAGGTCAGCTTGAGGATGTCAAACGCAAGCTCGATGTTTTTGAAAATGCGGGACATGCGAACATTCTTAAGGCTTACCAGCTCAGGCAAAACCAAAGTAAGGCTATCGATTCATGGGAAAAGGCCTGGGAAGACTACGCCGAACAAGTCCGGGATATTTCAGGAAGCCTGTTGCCACAAGAATTGGATTCACAGCTTTTCGACGTTGGGAATGCGGATGATAAAGAGCTGATCGACGCTGCAGCGGGCATCCGTGCGACGTTCGAGAAACTCCAGAGTGAGATGAATTCAATCGCGCAGCGGATTGATGATGCGAAGAGCGCATGGGCCCAAGCGCGGCCAGGCCTGGAAATATCGAAAAAAATCACTACGGCGAACAAGGAATACACCGACCTCCTCGGTCAACTCAGCGCAGCCGGCGCGGGTGATCCCTCGGCATATGGTGTTCTGGTTAAGCAGCGGCAAGATCTCGATGAGAAGCTCAAGGGGTTCAACAAGAAGAGAGAAACTCTTGTGCAGCATCAGAAGAGCGCAGAAGAGTGCTTGGCCAAGCTCCATCAGCATCGGGCCAAGATAACCAAGCTTCGCGAGGATTTTCTCAGGGATACCCTTGTCGGCAATTCATATGTACAGATCAATGTCATTCCGTTTGGAAACAAGATCACGGTTGAGGAAGAGTTCCGCAACCTGATCGACCGGGGCAATGGCGGCTTTGACCGCGACATCGGCGTGGTCGACGGGGATGAGGGGCTGCTGGCTACTCTGACGCAGAACTCTTCCAAAACCATGGAAGAAAAAATTGCGGCATTGAAATTATCTCTGCTGGCCATTCATGCGAACGATACAACGGCGGTGGCTGCAGCCAAAGATCGACGTTTTGTCTCCCATATCCAGGGACTGACTCCCGAGCAAATAGATCGAATCCGCTGCTGGTTTCCCGATGACTCTCTGGACGTTAAGTACAGCCTAAAAAACGGAGAGAGCTTCAAGCCTGTTGAACAAGGATCGCCGGGACAAAAAACTGCGGCCCTTTTAGCTTTCATCCTGTCGTATGGCAATGAGCCTCTTATACTCGACCAACCGGAGGATGATCTTGACAACCATTTGATTTATGATTTGATCGTTACTCAATTGCGAGAGATTAAGCAGAATCGACAGGTTTTGGTCGTCACGCACAACGCCAATATCGTTGTAAATGGGGATGCTGAGAATGTCGTGGCGCTTGATGTGAGATCAGGACAGACGCGGATTGTGACTCAAGGGGCGCTGCAAGATGTTTCGGTAAGGGGTGAAATCTGCCGAGTTATGGAGGGCGGAAGAATAGCTCTGACGGAACGTTATAGGCGAATAATGGCAGGAGAGTTTGTGAAATGAATACAAAACTTCCGAAGCCCAGCTGGAAGATGGTGAAGTTCGGTGAGGTGGTTAAGAACGCCAATCTTGTGGAGCGCGATCCCGAGGCCAATGACATTGAAAGAATCGTTGGACTGGAACACATCGATCCCGAGAATCTGCATATCCGTCGCTGGAATTCCGTCGCAGATGGCACCTCGTTTACTCGCAAATTCGTACTGGGCCAGACTCTCTTCGGCAAGCGCCGGGCCTATCAACGCAAGGTCGCCTATGCCGAGTTTGAAGGCATTTGCTCCGGGGACATCCTGACGTTCGAGCCGAAGAATAGAAAGGTTCTACTGCCCGAGCTTCTGCCATTTATCTGCCAGAGCGATGCTTTCTTCGATCATGCGCTCGACACCTCGGCCGGATCGCTGTCTCCGAGAACCAGTTGGACGGCGTTGAAGGACTTTGAATTCCCACTGCCGCCGCCCGATGAACAGAAGCGCATTGCCGAGATCCTGTGGGCGACGGATGAGGCGGTGGAAAAATGGAATAGTTGTCAGTCAAGTTTACAACGCTTAATCGAATCCGTTGTTGAAGAGACGGCAAAAAATGCTCATGACAAAGGTTGGGATTTCAAAGCTCTTGGGGACGTCGCAACTGTTGAACGTGGGAAGTTTTCACATCGACCGCGAAATTTGCCCCAGTTTTATGGAGGGCCATATCCTTTTGCGCAAACGGGAGATGTGCATCGTGCAAAGGGTTTCATCAGGGATTTCGAATACACATTGACCGATGAAGGAAAGCAGTACAGCAAGAGCTTTCCCCCGGGCACCATTCTAATCACAATCGCAGCCGTCATCGGTGCTACAGCTATTACCGAAACTGAAACATGGGCTACTGACAGTGTTGTTGGGATTGTTCCTGGAGACGAAATCAACGTCTATTTCCTTGAGTATTTCTTGAGGACACAACGTCACTATCTCGAAAACGTTGCAGCGACTCAAACAGCTCAGAAGAATATCAACCTGCAAATTTTGCGACCACTCCATGTGCCGGTTCCGCCATTGGCGGTTCAGGAATCAATCGTTGAGAAGATCGCAAAAATACAGGCGCAAATAGACCTTTTGGAAAACCATTTGGCGAACTGTCGCGGCCTGATTAAGTCAACGACAAATGGTATGGGGGCTATTCATGTTTAACGAAGAAAATACTGTCGAACAGATGGTTCTCGACACGCTCTGCGACGGCCTGGCATCTAACACGATTGCCGAAGAACTCACCGGTTTAGATGAACATTCTGATTGACACAAATATTCTGATTCCGTTAGAGGATACGGGTCGGACACTCGATCCCTCTCTGGCGGAAATGCGCAGGCTGTCTGAACAGAATGGTCATGTGTTATTCGTGCATCCAGCGCAGGAAGAGGATATTCGTCGAGATCAGCATGAAAACAGACGAAACATCGTCCTGTCGCGATTGAACCAGTATCAA
>Ga0194112_10003788_pt1 | contig 20963 bp, 20 predicted proteins | sample TA2MahC400mmetaG_FD_146191 | JGI IMG/M metagenome (GOLD analysis project Ga0194112, IMG submission 146191) | Freshwater microbial communities from Lake Tanganyika, Tanzania - TA2015016 Mahale Deep Cast 400m | ecosystem: Environmental > Aquatic > Freshwater > Lake | place: Tanzania: Lake... | reverse complement strand
ACCTCAAGCTCTATTTTATGGTGGGACTGCCCACTGAAACAATGGATGACGTGAGGGGCATCGTTGACCTGGTAAACAAGACCTGCCATTTGGGACGGAAGATAAGGAACAGGCAGCCTGGTGTCAGGGTCAACGTGGGCACTTTCGTTCCCAAGCCTCATACCCCCTGCCAGTGGCTGGCACAGGACACTGAGGCGCAGCTAACGCCCAAGCAAGAGATGCTGAAGCGTGGCCTGCGTCACAGCGGAGCACAGTTCTCCTGGCAAGACCTTAAGACCAGTCTGCTGGAGGCGATATTGTCGCGCGGCGATAGACGACTGGGAGAGGTCATCTACAGAGTCTGGAAAGCCGGCAACAGGTTCGATGCCTGGCACGAGCACTTCAAATTCGGTAACTGGTTCCAAGCCCTGGAAGATTGCGGCCTTGCCCCTGCTTTCTATGCCAACAGGGAACGGAGGCTGGGTGAGCTATTGCCTTGGCAGCACATAGACATCGGCGTTAGTCAGGCCTTTCTCAAGAGAGAGCATGCCAGCATGTGGCAGGGAGAGGAAACCACAGACTGTAGACATGAGCTTTGCCACGCCTGCGGTTTGCAACGCTGGCACCCCGCCTGCCAGCAGAAGCTAAGCCGGGGAAAACTTGACTTACAGGAAGAAAAGCACTAAGCTTTTAGCTTCGGATTACCAGGAGAGGAAGCAATTATGAAAGGTCTCGAACTCGAAGTCGCCAAAAGAACAGTAACGGGCAAGAAAGTAAGATTCCTGCGTCGAGGGGGCATTGTCCCAGGCAATATCTATGGACATGGTATCGATTCTATATCTATCCAGGCCGATGCCAAAACCTTGAGGCACCTGCTGGCGCATGCTGGTCAGACCGACCTTATATCGCTTAAGGTGGCCGGTGCCAAGTCCCCCACTAAAGTTCTGGTGCGTGAAGTACAAAGAAACCCCATAAATGATGAGTTGCTCCACGTGGAGTTCTACCAGGTCAGGATGACCGAGAAGATTAAAACAGATGTTCCCCTGGTGTTCGTAGGCGAGGCCCCTGTGTTGAAGAAGATAAAGAATAGCTCGTTGATGCATATCATGGATTCACTTCGTATTGAAGCCTTGCCCGATGACCTGCCGCATAACTTCGAGGTGGACGTTTCCGGACTGGAAGAAATCGACCACGTCATATATGTCAAGGACATTCCATTAAGCAAAGGCGTAACGCTGCTCAGCGATGAAGAGCAGGTAGTGGTAAAGGCGGTTGAGGCTCGCAAGGTAGAGGAAGAGGTGGTAGAGGCTGCGCCGGCAGAAGCCGCGGAAGTTGAGGTTGTGGGCAAGGAGCGGGAAGGCGAGGTTGAAGGCGAGGAAGAAGCCGAAGAAAAGTAGTAACTCGAGATTCGTCGCTGGTCAACAGTTGCAAGTTTCAGGTAGCGGGGTGGGTTTTCAAACCCACCCCGCTTTATTTAAATCCTAAGACAGATACTACATTCAAGGTGCAAGTGGTAAGACCTGCAACTTGAAACCTGCAACTGCCGACTGCTGACTATCGACTGCCGACTATCGACTATCTGCCTTTTTTGAAGCCCTGTCCCGCCGATGCTATAATGACATCAGCACCCCAAGTATCCCCGATGAGTTCCATTTTTTGCCGCAAAATCACTTCAGCCAAAGGAGGCGCTGCATGAAGACAACTTTTGCTCCTAGAATTATCCTTTTGTCATTGCTCATCGCCAGCCTTGCTGCCAGCCTAGGCTGCGATTCGGCACGGGGCGGTGCGGAAATCTGGCTGGAAGGCGTCAGCATGGGCACCATGTCTATGGACGGCAAGCCCATCTCCGGCCTCCCTTCTCAGAAAACCAACCTTCTGCTCAAGGTCAGTGCCCGGAAAATATATGTAAGTTCTGAAGGGAATAAGACGGTGATGAGGCTGCTTCCATCGGGAGCTAAAATCATAATCGGGCCTGAGGGCATGTCCCTGGAAGGGGTGCAACCCGACCAGGTGGAAATAAAGTGGGAGACGCCCGAGACCAAGAAATAGGGCGAAATTCCCAAAGACATGGATATCTTAGCTAACCTCAATCCCTCCCAGAAGCAGGCCGTTGAAACCATAAAGGGTCCGCTGCTTATCATCGCTGGTCCGGGAAGCGGCAAGACCCGTGTTATCACCCATCGCGTGGCTTACCTGATTAAGACCTGCGGCGTCAGCCCGCACCACATCATGGCGGTCACCTTCACCAACAAGGCTGCTAAAGAGATGATGGAGCGGCTGGAGAAGCTGCTGGGGCAAATGTCCGAATCATTGACGTTGGGCACTTTCCATGCTATCTGCGCCCGTATCCTGCGCCGGGAAGGCAAAGCCATGGGCCTCGATTCCCACTTCGTCATTTATGACGATGAAGACCAGCTTAGCCTGATTAAGCAGTGCCTGCAGGAGCTGGACTTGGACCCCAAGCAGTATTCCCCCAAAGCTATCCAGAACGCTATCGACTTTGCCAAGAGCCAGTTGCTCAGCCCCATAGAATACGCCGAGCAGGCACGCAGCTACTTTGAGGAAATCGTCCACCGCGTCTATGAGCGCTACCAGCACCACCTGACCCAGAGCCAGGGCGTGGATTTCGACGACCTGCTCATGAAGACGGTGCAGCTCTTCGATAAGCATCCCGAAATCCTGCGAAAGTACCAGAACCGCTACCTGCACATACTGGTTGACGAATTCCAGGACACCAATACCACACAGTACACGCTGATAAAGCAACTGGCGGGCAAGCACCGCAATGTCTGCGTCGTGGGTGACCCCGACCAGTCTATCTACTCCTGGCGATTCGCCGATATCCGTAATATCTTGAGCTTTGAGAAGGATTTTCCCGATGCCAGGGTAGCCCTGTTGGAACAGAACTACCGCTCCACCAAGTCCATATTGGACGTTGCCTCCTATATTATCTCAGCCAACTCGCAGCGCAAGCCCAAGGAACTGTGGACGGAGAACGAGGATGGCGTACCCGTCTCTGTCATTGCCACCTACAACGAAGGCGAAGAGGCACAGTTTGTCATCAGTGAGATACAGAGGCTGGCCAGGGATGGCATCGCACCCGGCGGTTACGCCGTAATGTACCGCGTCAATGCCCAGTCCCGGGCGCTGGAAGAGGCTTTCATGCGCTATGGCGTGCCCTATCGGCTGGTGGGTGGCACCCGCTTTTACCAGCGGCGTGAAATCAAGGACGTCATTGCTTATCTGCGGCTTATCCAAAATCCAAATGACAACATCAGCCTGTCGCGGGTAATAAACGTGCCCACGAGGGGCATCGGCCAGCGCACCCTGGGCGAGCTTTCCGCCTGGGCAACAGACCAGAATTTGACCTTGTACCAGGCGCTGAAGAATGTAGCCGAGAAAAAGGGGCCGCCGCTGGCGCCGCGTGCCAGCTATGCTCTGACCAGCTTCCTGGGCATAATCGATGAGCTAATCGCCAAGCGGCAGGATTTGCGTCTCACCGCCTTAATGGATGAGCTGTTGGAGCGGACGGGGTATGGGGAATATGTCCGGAAGGAAGAGGACGGCGAAGACCGCTGGGAGAACATCACGGAGCTGTACACCGTGGCACGGGAATACGACGACCACAGCCCCGAAGAAGCCCTTGCCTCTTTCCTGGAGAAGGTCAGTCTTGTTTCTGATATTGACGAGCTGCAGGAAGGGGTAGATGCCGTTACCCTGATTACGCTGCACCAGGCCAAGGGGCTGGAGTTCCCCGTGGTGTTCATCGTGGGCATGGAGGAGGGACTATTGCCGCATCGGCGGTCTATGGACGACCGCGACCAGCTTGAAGAGGAAAGGCGCCTGTGCTACGTGGGAGTCACCCGGGCACAGAAGCGAGTCTATCTGCTTTACGCCTACCGTCGCAGCCTGTTCGGCAGCAGCACCGGCGGAATACGCTCCCGATTTCTAGCTGACATACCGTCGCACCTGGTAGCCAAGAAGGGACAGTGGGATGCGGAGAAGAAAGACGAAGATGATTTCACCCCTGTCACCACCATTTATGCCAGGGAGCGGGGCAAACCAACCAAAGTCCTGCTGGATTTGAAGGTTGGCGACCATGTCCACCATCAGGTCTTCGGTGACGGAGTAGTGGTAAACTGCTCCCCCCGCAAAGACGACCAGGAGATAACCGTCAGCTTCAGTGACGTCGGCACCAAACGCCTGCTGCTCAGCCTGGCGCCACTGGAAAAAGTGGAAATTAGTTGATACTTTTTTGGTAAAACCCATTGACAAAATGCGAACGCTTGTGCTACATTAGTTGATGATCGACAGTAGGACAGAGTTCCGAAATTCCGAGAGTGCCGGGGGCCGATAGATTATGGAGATTATTCATGAAGATTAGGCAGAGTAGTAACGGCACAAAAACAAGCACATTTGGATCTCCTGGTAGATTCGGGCATGATTCTTCATTGTTCTATTCAAGCCGACTATATGAAGGCGTAACAGTAGAACGCAAAGTTGACTACATGGAGAACCAACTGCCAGAGGAAATTGTTGATCATATCTTTTGCAAGTCAAGCGAGAGCATGACTGAGTTGCCAGATTGCAGTGTGCACTTAGTGGTTACATCACCACCATATAATGTTGGTAAAGAATATGATGAAAATCTCACGCTTGCAGAATACCGCTCGTTTATTCGGCGAGTTTTTGCGGAAGCATACAGGGTTCTTGTTCCAGGTGGTCGTGTATGTCTCAATATAGCTAATTTAGGCAGAAGCCCTTATATACCCTTGCACGCCTATCTGATTCAAGATTTCTTGGAATGCCAATACACGATGAGAGGAGAAATTATTTGGGACAAACGCAGTAGCGCAGCTAGCTCAACGGCTTGGGGAAGTTGGATGTCACCAACAAATCCCACTTTGCGGGATACGCATGAGTACATACTAGTATTCTCAAAGCAGGGTTACAATCGCCCGTTACAAGGCAGGAATCCTACTATAACTAGAGATGAATTTCTGGAATTTACTAAGAGTGTGTGGCATTTCCCAGCAGAGTCGGCAAAGAAAGTCGGTCATCCTGCCCCGTTTCCAGTAGAATTACCATATAGGTGTATACAGCTGTACACTGCTGAAGAGGAGGTTATTCTCGATCCCTTTATAGGTGCAGGCGCTACTGCACTCGCCGCTAGAAAAACGAGCCGTAGATTCGTTGGCTACGAGACTGAAAAGAAGTATTGTGATGTTGCAATGCGTAGACTTGATGGCCATAGCAGAGCGCAAGGAATCTTGACTCTCACCAATGGGGAACAGAATGGCCGAACCGTTTGACTCTATTGCTCGCCAAGCTTACGGGAAAATGCTCAGCGGGCAGATAACAAATTCTAGGCTGAGAGAGTATTTCAATGTTTGTTTCCAAAATAGCATTGACCATTACGGAGTGTATCAACGCTGGGTATGTGTTAATTGCTTGCGCAGCGGTCTTGTTACTCAAGGTTGGGGGAAACGACCGCTGAAATGTGCTCAGTGCCATTCGTCCACAGTGTATGAAATAGCTACCTTTCAAGCACGATCATCAATAGTTGGTAATGCTTTCGCTAGTGCTTTTTCGCGTCTCATGGAAACGCGCTATCGGCTTCCGCTCACCCCTACGCCGGGTAATACAAGGACGCACGATTTCGAAGTCAGGGGCGACATTGCGATAGAAGCCAAAGGTTCTCCCAGCAGAATAATCAATCCAGATGGTACTTTTACTGAGTTGGATAGACCGGCGATGGAGCGTTCAGATACCAGAAAGAAAGCTTTCGAAAACGCGCGGACATACAGACAACGTAATCCGACTGGCCTGTTCTTCATAGTATCAAACGCCATACCTTCAGACTTGGTCGGATACCGCAATCGAGATGTCACGGCTATATTCGATGTAAATAAAGTGGACCGCCTTGAAGCAATGATGGCAGAGATACAAAGCAGAGTAGATTTGAAAGCACTAAGAAAGCAACGTGGTTGGACTAGCAGCTAACATCAAGGGCTGCCCACCTCCTTCTACTTTACTCCCGCCAGGGTTCAGGCAATTTGCCCAACGTCCTTTCTGTCAGCACAGGAAGATCGCCACCTCCCGACTGCATCGGGACTCGCGATGACAAGGTACATACCTGGCAAAAACCGAAGAGCTGGATACTTTTTGGGTATCCAGCTCTTCACTGGGTTCCGTTCAGTTTGAGCAAGCTCTGCTAGTACCTCCTTTGCTTCAGTCCCTCCCAGTAACCGATGTGAGGTTGGCGCCTTCGGCGTATCTCCCGTCCCTCTCGCTTTGCCCTGGCATCCTTGATGGCTGCGATGATGCCCCCGATGTTTATGAAGGCGATGAACACTACCGAGAACATGACCACGGCTATCACCGGTAGCAGCGCCAGCATCACTTCTGTTGTCATGGTTGTGTCTGCTTTCGTTCAGTCTGCTTTCAGCCTATTTTGCCCCAGCTTTGGCTGTTCCCAGCTTCTTCTCACGGGCCTTGGCTTCCTTAGCCGCCCTGACCATGCCGCCGATGTTCAGGTACCAGACGAAGGCAGCCGGGAAGAGGATAACTGGGATGACCACCGCGAGTGCTACTATCAACTGCCATTCCATTGTCTTTTACCTCCTTCTTTTATTTCCAACTGCAGTTTAACATCCGCAGCCAAGCTCTGACTTCCGCTGGATTGCCCGTTTTCTGACCGCTAAAATGCCCGCACTGGACTGGCCGACATCCACACTTTCTACTTATCATGGCGATGCCCGAGCGAGTATATATACCTATGCCGAAGCGTGAGGTTGCAAGTTACAGGTTTCAAGTTTCAGGTCTTGCCACTTGCATCTTGAATCTTTTGTCTGGCGAACAGGAGACGGCATAGCCGATTGCCTGTTTACCTTAATGCGTCTAAAATATGCCATGCCCATTAAGGTCTTAGACCAACTGCTTGTCTCTAAGATTGCTGCTGGTGAGGTAGTGGAGAGGCCGGCATCCGTGGTCAAAGAGCTGGTGGAAAATGCACTTGACGCCAATGCTACGCTGATTTCCGTGGAGGTCCAGGGTGGCGGCACCAGCCTCATCCGCGTGGCTGATAGCGGCTGCGGAATCCCCGAAAATGAAGTGGAGCTGGCTTTTCATCGCTATGCCACCAGCAAGATAGACAGGCTGACAGACCTGGAGCGTATTAACACCCTGGGATTCCGAGGTGAGGCCCTGCCCAGCATCGCCGCTGTAGCCGACGTGGAGATTACCACAATAGCAGAGGGCGAGGCTGTGGGCAACCATCTAAAACTGCAGAATGGCGATATCGTCAGCAGGGAGAAGATAGGGCGACCCCGCGGCACCACAGTAACCGTGCGTCACCTGTTTCGCAATGTCCCGGCTCGGCTGAAGTTCCTCAAGTCGCCTACCACCGAAAACGGCCATATTGCCAACCTGGTCAGCCAGTATGCCCTGGCCTATCCTGAAGTCGGGTTTACGCTATCCATCGATGACCGAACCACGCTCCAGACCACTGGTAATGGCATACTCAGGGATGTGGCGGCCGAGGTCTATGGCATGGACATAGCAACCGGCATGCTGAACATTGAGCAGACCGATGGGTTGCCTCTGGTCACCGGGCTAATCAGCCCGCCATCGTTATCTCGCTCTACACGCGATTACCTCAGCTTTTTCGTTAACAGGCGCTGGGTGCGGAGTGGCCTGCTGGCTAAGGCGGTCACAGATGCCTACCGTGGACAGCTTATGAGCGGCAAGTACCCCTTTGCCATCCTCAACATCGCATTGCCGCCGGAAGACCTCGAAGTCAATGTCCACCCCGCTAAAACAGAGGTCAGGTTCAGATACTCCCAATCGGTCTATACCGCAGTAATAAAGGCTATAGAGCGTTCTCTGGCTCAGGCTCCGTTGCCGCAGCTCAAGACTGAAGAACCGACCCCTCTGCTATTGGCGGAGGGCTTCGATATAGCATCCCTGCCCATACTCAGGGTGTTAGGGCAATTGTCCAGCAGCTATATCCTGGCTGAAGGCCCTTTCGGCCTATATCTCATCGACCAGCACGCTGCCCATGAGCGCATATTGTTCGAAAAGATACTGGAGGAGCGCTCCCAGCAGAAGCTGGAGATACAAGGGCTACTGGAGCCGGTGACCATAGAGCTTAGTCCACAACAGGAACAGGTATTGACCGAAAAAGGAGGGCTGCTGGTGGAATTCGGCTTCGCGCTGGAGCCTTTCGGCGGCCGCAGCTATTTGCTCCGTGCTCTGCCTGCTGTGGTGAAAAACGGAGACCCTGCCGAAGCGGTGAAGAACTTGCTGGACTCTCTGGCAAACGACGAAGAGCCGGCCAAGCGAGAGGAGAAGATAGCCGAATCGCTGGCTTGCCACTCTGCTATCAGGGCTGGGGAATCGCTAACTTACGAGGAGATGAGGGAACTGGTAAGACAACTGGAGCAGACCCAGAAGCCGCGCACTTGTCCCCACGGCCGACCCAGCATGATACATCTCAGCTCTCGCCAGTTGGAAAGGGAATTCCGCCGCACGGGACCCTAGTCTATAGTCGGCAGTCTGTAGTTGCCCCTGTAAAGGCAACAGCCATGAGGCAACAGGCAACAGCTATTTGATTTTGGACACCAGAGACGACAGCATTTTGCTAATCTCTTGTATTTGATTTAAGACGGCACCGGCTTCATGCTGTTTCAAATAGCTCAGTCTCTGGCTTAAGATTACCTGCGTCTCCAATTCTAGTAGCGAAGCACGACTTATCGATAGATGATGTCGGTATTCTCCGGTTGCCTTTCTGCCGTAGCCTTCGGCTATGTTGGATGGCACAGAAACAGCAGCCTTGCGCATTTGGGAAGTAAGCCCCCATCGCTCAGACGCAGGCAGCTTCTCTGTTATCCGATATACCAATTCAACCAAGTCCATACTCTTCTGCCACACAACCAGGTCTTTATAGCTTACTATTGCCTGTTGCCTCACGCCTATTGCCTGTTGCCTTCTCGTCTCTCGTGATACGCCACGAACCTGCTTATGGCCTTGGCGGCGCTGTCTATGGAGAAATAGGTGGGTATCCCTACACCATGGCACAGCTCCTGGCATTTGAACGCTGTCTCCCAGCCTTCAGTGCCCACGATGTTGTACACCACCGCCCCTATGGGCTTGCTGCTCTCCTTCTTGACCTTGACTGCGCTGTCCATTACCCACAGCGCCCCCCTGGTATCCAGGGTGCGCATTATCGGCATGATGCTCAATGGCAGGTGAAACAGAGCGATATCTATGACATCACACTCGACCAGGATTTTGAATCCTTCGCGGGTGACCGGGCTGTAGTAACTGCTGGAGATGTCCACCGGATTGTCGAAGCTGATGCCAGCTTCGTTCTCCACCAGGTTCCTGAGTTTCTGTTGTACTTCCTGCGGCAAGTGCGGCAGCACCAGGCCTGCTGAGTTATAAACGTCGGTAGCTATCACCGTAGCCCCGCCGCTGATTCCCAGGGTACCCAGCCTCCCCCCTTTGGGCACCGCTAGATACTGGAAGGTTACCAGCAAATCGGCCAGCTCCTCTACGCTATCCGCTGTGGCCACACCGGTTTGCCGTAATACCCCATCCCAGACCTGAGCAGACCCAGCCAGAGCACCGGTGTGGGATGCCGCCGCCCTAGCGCCAGCATCAGTACGTCCTCCCTTCAACGCAATCACCGGCTTGGCTGCTGCCGCCCTTTCCAGTGCCCTGACAAAGCGCCTGCCGTTCTTCGCGCCCTCTATGTAAATGGCTATGATAGCGGTCTCTGGGTCAATGGTCAGGTATTCCAGCAGGTCGCTCTCGTCCACATCGCAGGCGTTGCCGTAGGAGATTGCCTTGCTGAAGCGGATACCGCGCTGGATGGCGTAGCGGATGCCAAAATGGGCGTTGCCGCCGCTCTGGCTGATGTAGCCCACCTTGCCACTCTGGCTGGGGAAGTCGAGGGCGAAGCTCATTCCGCTACTGGGGCAATACACCCCCATGCAGTTGGGGCCGATGAGCCTGACGCCGCCCTGCTGCGCCAGCGCCACTATTTCCTCCTGCAGCTTCCTGCCCTTCTCCGTCTCGCTCTCGGTGAAGCCGGCGGTGAAGAACTGCACTGCCTTTACGCCCTTGGCAGCACAGTCCCTGATAAGCTGCGGCACGTGGTGGGCTTGTATGCAGCAGACCACGTAGTCCAGCGGGCCAGGGACATCCTTGACATTGGGATAAACCTTGAGGTCGCGGATTTGGCCACCCTTGCGGTTTATAGGATAGATTGGCCCTGAGAAGCCGCAGGAAAGGAAGGATTCCAGGTAGACATTGGCAACGTTTGCCGAATTGGCCTCGATGTTTGCGGAGGCACCCACAATAGCAATCGAGCGAGGATTGAATATAAAATCGAGGCTGGAATTACCGGTCACTTACCTCCTTAGAAATCCCAACGTAAGCTGTCATACCTTATAGCAAATATCGGGGAGATGCTTGCCCGGGTTGTTAACCCTGACAAACCTGAGCATCTGATTGATGCACGCCAGCGCCAGGCGGGACAGGTCATCGCCTTTCATCAGACTTATCCTATCGCCAGAATAGAATACCTTGAGGCTTGGTGGCGCTTCGCCATTGGCACGGGTGAACACAAAGTAAATCTCCACGCCGGGGAATATGGGCTTGGCGATAGTCCAGTCCTCGCGCAGCCCCAGCCATTCCAGTCTGCCGCCGATAAACTCAGCCAGCTTGGAGGCCTCAGCCACGTACTCCAGCGCCTTCAGGCGCGGCTTCAATGCCCTGTTTATCTCCCGCTGGTGATAGCTGACCGCCCCATCTATCTCGGGCAGGCCAATGAGTATCTTGTAGTGGTTATTCTGAGACTTCCTGGCCATCGGAACACCCCCTGGCAGGCTTCATACCTTATAACAGACCTCCGGCAACTTTTTGTCCCGGTTGCTTTCCTTCACATATCTCAGCATGTGGCTGACGTAGAGGATGGCGAAGGATGCCAGCTCTTCTCCTCTAACCGGCTTAACATTCTCACCGCCGAACAGCACCTTCAGACTGCTGGGGAACTCTGTATCAGCGCGGTTGAACACAAAGAATGCCTCCACGCCGGGGTAAATCTCCTTGCTCAGCGCCCAGTCCTCACCCAAGCCCAGCGATTGTACCTTGCCGCCGACGAACTCCGCCAGCGCGGCGACATCGGCAACGTATTCCAGAGCTTGCTGCTTGTTCTTGAGCGCCATCTCCAGTTGCCGCTGGTGCGGGCTGGCTGGCCCTTCTATCTCGCGCAGGCTGATTAGTTTTTTATCTTTGAGCAGCCCCATGAAGATAACCTCACAGGCCGAACTTGCTGATTATCTGTTCCACGCCCTTGCGCAGAGGCGAATCTGCGGGCAATTCCACAATTGCCTTGCCTTTTATCTCCAGGTCAGCCAATTCCATGTCCTCAGGTATGGCTGCCACCAGCTCCAGGCTATATTCATCAATGGCTTTCTTCAGCTCCTGCGGCAGCCCGTTTCGCACCCGGTTCACCGCCAGTCCTATTTTCCCCACCTTGGTTCTCATCTCCTTAATCAGGTCTTTCATGCGGGCGGCGGCGGTTAGGCCACGCATGGTGGGGTCGGAGACGACCAGCATGAAATCTATCTCTTGCGTGGTCTGGCGGCTGATGTGCTCCATGCCGGCCTCGGAATCCACCACCATGTAGGGGTAGCTCTTGGACAGCTTTGCCATGGACATGCGCAGCATCTGGTTGCTGGCGCAGTAGCAGCCCGGACCCTCGGGGCGACCCATGGCCAGCAGGTCGAACTTCGGCGCTTCTACCAGTGCTTCTCTAATCTTGGTATCAAGGTAGTCCTGCTTGGAGACGGTGGGGGACATGCTCCCCTTCTTGATATACTCAGACATATCCTCGCGAACCCGGCCCACGGTCTCCTTCAAAGGTACACCCAGAGCAGCGTTGAGGTTAGTGCTGGGGTCGGCGTCTATAGCAAGAACCACTCCCTTTTTTGACAGCGTATCAACCAGCAGGGCAGATATAGCCGTCTTGCCCACGCCACCCTTGCCTGCTACCACGATTGTCCTTGTCATTTCTCAGCGATACATTATACTGGAAATCGGAGGCGAGAGCGAGATTTCGTCGCTCGTCGCTAGGGACTCGGGACTCGTGTATGGGGGCGTACCTTTTGTAGGGACAATGTCTTCAGACCTGTCCGCACCGCACCCCACACCAACGGACAGACCTGAAGGTCTGTCTCTACACGCAGAAGGATTATAGCTCTAGGTTAGCTGTTTGGGGACTGGAAGCCAATCTTGACGGGACTCGTCGCTCGTCGCTAGGGACTCGTCTTGTGGGGCTTGAGGGGAACGAGAGACGAGCGACAAGTGACTGTCGATTGCCGACTAGAAATTACAGTCCTTTGCCCAGCATATAGATGATGAGGTCGGCTAGGCGGCAGCTATACCCCCACTCGTTGTCATACCAGGCAAGCACCTTGACCATGTTGCCACCCAAGACCATGGTGCTGGGGGCATCGAAAATAGCGCTGTGGGGGTTGCCCTTGAAGTCGGAGCTGACCAGTTCCTCCTGGCAATACTCCAGAATGCCCCTGAGCTTGCCATTGGCAGCAGCCTGGAAAGCCTGGTTTATCTGTTCGGCGGTGGCTTCCTTGTCTAAATCGGCTACAAAGTCGCACAGGGAGACGGTGACCACCGGCACCCTGAGGGCCACGCCGTGTAATTTGCCTTTCATCTCTGGCAGAACCTCGGATACAGCCTTGGCAGCTCCGGTGGTGGTGGGCACGATGTTTACCGCTGCTGCCCGTGCCCGCCGCAAATCCTTGTGGTACATATCGAGCAGCCGCTGGTCGTTGGTGTAGGCATGTATGGTGGACAGCAAACCCCTGGTCACGCCGAAGTTCTCATGCAGCACCTTGACCATGGGAGCGAAGCAGTTGGTGGTGCAGGAGGCATTGGAGATGATATGTTGCTTGGCCTTGTCGTACATGTGTTCGTTGACACCCATGACCACGGTGAGGTCCTGGTTCTTGGCTGGAGCCGAGATGATGACCTTTTTGGCTCCGCCTTGCAGGTGGGCTGACGCCTTGGTGGCATCTGTGAACAGGCCAGTGGACTCGATGACTATCTCCACGCCATAGTCCTTCCAGGGTATCTTGGCGGGGTCGCGTTCGGCTATTACCCTGGTTGTCCTGCCATCAACTATGATAGCGTTTTCTTTAGCCTCGACCTCGCCGGGGTAGATGCCATAGGTGCTATCATATTTAAGCATGTGGGCGTTTGTGGCTGCATCGGTGAGGTCGTTGACCACAGCTGCTTCCAGCTTGTCTTTGTAGTGCTGGCTGATGGTCTTCAGAACCAGCCTGCCGATGCGTCCGAATCCGTTGATTCCTATTTTTGCCGCCATTTGTGTCTCCTCCTTAGGTTTTCTGATAGTTGACTGTGATTCTGGTGTCCATGCCGCCTCGTATGTTCCAGTCGGCGACTATCTCCATGCGCCGCGGCTTAATGGCTTCAACGAGGTCGTCTAGTATGCGGTTGGTAGCTTCCTCGTAGAAGGTTTCCACCATCCGATAGCTTGCCAGGTAGAACTTGAGTGATTTCAGTTCCAATATCTTTCGGTCGGGGACATATTTTATGGTAAAAGTGGCATAATCGGGCTGCCCCGGGTTTAGCGGGCAGAGCGAGGTGAACTCGCCGGTGACAATTTCCTCTTCATATTCCCTGTCGGGGTAGGGGTTGGGCATGGCGATGAGCAGCTCCTTCTGGGGCTGCTTCTGATAACTGAGCTTGAGGTTCTTGACTCTTTCCCTGGTCTCTTCCATTTTTACTACGGCATCACCAGACACTCATAATAGTTCACTTTATCTCTGGTGTCTTTGGTTATCTTGCCTTCGACTATCAAGTGCTGGAGATGTGCCAGCGTTTCCAGCACAGCAAGCCGCTTATCAATCGGCGCCAGCTTCTTGAAGTTGACCGGCTCTCCGATTGGCATCCAGGGTATTTCCTGGGTTATCTGGTAGGCTGTCTTTGGTCCTTTGCTTATGGACTTCATTATCTCGTATTCCCGTTCCTTGTGGTGGGCGAGCAAGCCTTCGATTCTTGACTGCAGGCCGCTGAAAACGCCGCCGTGTCCCGGGAAAACAAAGCCAACATCAAGCTGGTGCATGGATTCGAGTGAATTTAAGTAATCGCCCAGGGGGTTTTCACCGGATTGTGGATGCAGGCCGACGTGGGGGCTGATGTCTGTCAGGATGTGGTCGCCGGTGAACAGGTACCTCTTATGCGGTTCGTAGAGGCAGACATGGCCTAGCGAGTGTCCCGGGGTGATGATAACCTGGAACTCAAACGGCTCCATCTCAATGATGCTTTCACCGGTGAGCACTACGTCGGGTTTAACCGGCACCACAAAATCGAGCGCTGGCATGGAAGCCTTGCTCAACTCTGCCAGCTCGGCTTTGGCGATGCCGTTGGCTTCGAGGAACTGAGTTACCGAATTGAGCAGGTCTGTGACATTGACGTAGCGCTGGTCTAGCATTGCAGCCTCGGCTTCGCTCATGGCTACCGTGGCTCCTGATATCTGTTTTATCCTCCCCGCCAGCCCGTAGTGGTCAGGGTGCATGTGGGTAACGGCAATGTAGGTGATGTCCTTGAGCTGGAAGCCGTTGGTCAGCAAGTCTTGCTTCAGGGCGGTGAAGGCTTCAGGCGTATTCCATCCAGTATCTATTAGCAGGTTGCCCTTGGTGCCTTCGACCAGGTAAGCATTGACGTGGTCCAGGCCTGACCCCGGCATGGGAACCTTAATCTGATAGATGCCCTTGACTATCTCCATATCTTCTCCTAAGAATGGAAAGGCCTGGGCGCACCTGAAGGTACGCCCCTACAAATATATCTATGTCTTCTCCTATGCGGGGAAAGCGTCTTTGCCGGCATAGCGGGCGTTTGTTCCTAGCTCCTGCTCTATTTTCAGCAAGCGATTATACTTGGCTACTCTTTCGCTGCGGCAGGGGGCGCCTGTCTTGATGGCGCCAGCGTTGGTGCCTACCGCCAGGTCAGCGATGGTGTTGTCCTCAGTCTCGCCAGAGCGGTGGCTGATTATTGTTGTCCAGCCCACCTCCTGCGCCCGTTTTACGCAGGCTAGCGTCTCGGTGAGCGTGCCAATCTGGTTGGGCTTTATCAGTATTGCATTTGATGCCCTCTGGGAGATGCCGTACTCCAGGCGTTGCAGGTTGGTGGTGTAGATGTCATCGCCAACCAATCGGATTTTCTGCCCCAGCTTGGAGTTCAACAGTATCCAGGCAAAGATATCGTCTTCTTCCAGACCGTCTTCGATGCTGATGATGGGATAGCTGGCGACAAGCTGGATGTAGTAGTCAACAAGCTCGTTGCCGGAAAGAGTTTTGCCTTCTCTGGCCAAGACGTACTTTCCTCTCTGGTAAAGGCTGCTGGCGGCGACATCCAGGGCGATAAAGCAGTCCTTTCCCGCTTTGTAGCCGGCAAGGTCGATGGCTGCCAGGATTAGTTCTATGGCGTCCTTGTTCGACGGTAACGAAGGGGCGAAACCACCTTCATCGCCCACGTTGGTATTCAGGTCCTTGTCCTTGATGGCTTTCTTCAGCGCATGGTATACCTCGCAGCCCATTCTTAGTGCTTGGGTAAAGGTGGCAGCGCCGGTGGGCACGACCATGAACTCCTGGAAATCGGTAGAGTCGGCAGCGTGCTTGCCGCCGTTCAGAATGTTCATCATGGGAGCCGGCAACAGGTTGGCTTCATTGCCGCCAAGGTGGCGATAGAGGGGCATAAAGGCAGAACTGGCTAGAGCTTTGGCAAGTGCCAGCGAGACGCCCAGCATGGCATTGGCTCCGAGGTTTGACTTGTTGGGGGTGCCGTCAAGCTCTATCAGCTTGTTGTCTATCGTTGCCTGGTCTGTAGCTGGCATTCCAGCCAGCGTCATGGCGATACGCTGGTTCACGTTTCTCACTGCGTTGAGAACGCCCTGGCCACCATACCGGGACTTATCGCCATCGCGCAGCTCTATGGCCTCGTGTTTGCCGGTGCTGGCGCCGGAGGGCACTGCAGCTACGCCCACCGAGCCATCGGAAAGCTCCAGTGTTACCTCGATGGTAGGGTTGCCGCGGGAATCGATAATCTCGCGTGCCCAGATGGACTTAATGGAGGGGCCTTGTGGTCTTTTTCTGGGACTCATCTTCGCTTCATCCTTGTCATCAGGCGACGGATTTTCCGCTGTTTGATTTTTCCGAGGCTACCTGGAACATGCCACCCAATTCGGCGACCATTATACCATGTCGAGCGCAGACAACGGCAGTAACGAAGCGAGAACATTCAGAAAAATTTTGATGCGCTGGTTTAGACGGGTTCCAGACAACTTGATGAAGGCGCTGCGTTTGTGTACACTTGCCTGCTATCGAATTTGTAAATTCCCTAGTCTTATCAACCAACTCTGCCCCAGAAGAGGAATGAGCAAGACAACAGTAGTCACCGGTGCCACTGGGCATATAGGCGCTAATTTGATACGCGCGCTGCTCGCCGAAGGCCGACCTATACGCGCGCTGCTCCATGTAGACCGACGGGCAATCGATGGGCTGGGCATTGAAGTGGCTGAAGGCGACGTTTGCAATCTGGAATCCTTGTGCAATGCGTTTGCTGGAGCTGATGTAGTTTATCATCTGGCTGCCCGTATCTCGTTGTCAATGGGTGATTGTCCACTAGTGGAGTCAATCAACGTTGTCGGAACCAGGAATGTTGTTGAAGCTTGTCTTCGGCGTGGTGTCCGCCGACTGGTGCACTTCAGCTCAATCCACGCTCTTGTCCAGGACCCTATGGATACGCCGGTAGATGAGCTGCGCCCACTGGTAGAATCACGCCGTTATCCACCCTATGACCGCTCCAAGGCGGCAGGGGAGAAGGAGGTGCGCAAGGGGATACAACAGGGATTGGATGCCATTATCATCAACCCAACCGCAGTTATCGGCCCTTATGACTATGCGCCATCGCATCTGGGTCAGGCACTGCTCACCCTGGCACGGGGCAAGTTGCCTGCCCTGGTAGATGGTGGATTCAACTGGGTGGATGCCCGCGATGTGGTGGAGGGTGCGATGAGCGCTGAGAAACGGGCGCCAACAGGTGCCAAGTATCTGCTGTCCGGCCACTGGGCATCGATGTGCGACCTGGCAACTATGGTGCAGGAAGTTGTCGGTGTTCCAGCGCCAAGATTTGTCTGCCCTTTGTGGTTGGCTCCAGTTGGGACGCCGTTTGCTGCTGCCTATGCCAGCATTACCCGGACGCGACCGCTATATACCAGGGCGTCACTGGTAGCTATGCGCAGCAACCGCAACATGAGCCATGAGAAAGCCGCCAGCGAGCTAGGCTACAGTCCGCGCCCGCTGCGAGATACTATCGGTGATACTCTGCGATGGTTTGCAGAAAACGGCTATCTTCGCCGTTCATTGACAGCAAACCTTGCCAAACGACCATGACAGAACAGACGTTTTTCAATTGGCTTCTTATAAGCTGGTTCATAGTTGCAGCGGTCATCTTCGTCGCCTTGTTTTTCATCGTGGCACCATACGGTCGCCACACCCGCGGCAATTGGGGCCCGACCGTAGGCAATAAGCTGGGTTGGGTGATGATGGAGGCGGTCTCTCCGCTGGTGTTTGCTGCCTGCTTTGTGCTGGGCAGCAACCCCAGGGCAGCGGCCTCATTAGTTTTCCTCGGCCTTTGGGGAGCACACTACCTGCACCGTGCTTTCATATATCCCTTTGGCTTGCGCGGTCTAGCTAAACGGATGCCTCTGGTGGTTGTGGGCTCGGGGATTCTGTTCAATGCGGTGAATGCCTATCTCAACGGCCGCTATATCTATACCTTTTCCCCAGGCTATCCCAACCAGTGGCTTTTCGACCCGCGGTTCATGGTCGGCCTCGTCATCTTCATCATCGGCTTCGTGGTCAACCGCCAGGCAGACCACATGCTACGAGAGCTGCGCAGCGATGGTGAATCTGGCTACCAAATCCCTTATGGCGGGATGTATCGCTGGATATCCTGCCCCAACTACTTTGGTGAAATCCTTATCTGGGTTGGCTGGGCAATAGCCACCTGGTCATTGCCTGGCCTTGCCTTTGCCCTGTGGACTATGGCGAACCTTCTGCCTCGCGCCAGAGCCCATCACAGGTGGTATCTGGAGCACTTTGCGGAATACCCGCCGCAGCGCAAGGCACTGGTGCCAGGGGTGTGGTAATGCAGATTTGTTGTGTTCTCAGTTGGCAGCATGGCGCGCTCTAAAGCGCTCATCTTGTGTCAGCAGCCGCTTACGCAGCCTGATGTTCTTGGGTGTTACCTCGATCAGCTCGTCGTCGCTGACCATATCAAGCGCTTCTTCCAGGCTGAATTTCAGTGGCGGCGTCAGCTTTACAGCAATATCTGATGTAGAAGAACGGATGTTAGTCTGCCTCTTCTCTTTGGCGACGTTGACTGCAAGGTCGCTCCCCCGGGAATTCATGCCCACTATCATACCTTCATATACCGATGTACCTGGCTCGATGAAAGTTACACCCCTGCCCTGGGCATTGTTCAAGCCGTAGGTCACTGCAGTACCGTCTTCGGAAGCCACCAGCATACCACTGCGCGTGGAAACGATATCACCGCACCATGGTTCATAGCCCAAGAACAGTGTGCCCATAATTCCCTCGCCGCGTGTGACAGTCAGGAACGTGCTGCGGAAACCGATCAGGCCACGCGTGGGGATACGGTATTCCAGGCGCACATTGCCCTCTCCATCGTTATACATATTGGCCAATTTAGCCTGCCGTTTACTCAGAATCTCCGTGAGAACGCCGACATATTCGTTGCGCGTATCGATGGTCAGGGATTCCACTGGCTCCATGAGCTTGCCGCCTATTTCTTTGGTTATGGCTTCCGGTTTTGAAATTTCAAACTCGTAATCCTGGCGGCGCATTGTCTCAATAAGTATGGCTAAGTGTAGCTCTCCTTTGCCTGATACCAGGAAGACATCGGGCGTTTCCGTATCCTGAACCCTGAGGCTGAGATTTGTCTCCAGTTCACGGTAAAGCCTTTCGCGGAGCTGCCTTGAGGTACAGTATTTCCCCTCCCTGCCGGCAAACGGGGAGGTATTCACACCAAACATCATTTTTAACGTAGGCTCGCCCACCTCTATGCGGGGCAAAACATCGGGGTAATCGGGACTGGCTATGGTATCCCCGATGCTTACTACTTCCACGCCAGTTATAGCCGCAATATCGCCTGCAGTTGCCTCATGTACTTCCAGGCGATTAAGCCCCATGAAAGCGAATACCTCGCTCACCTCGTAGTTTTCGGCACTGCCATCTCGCCCAAGAACTGTGACTTTGTCATGTGGTTTAATGCTCCCTCGGTAGATTTTGCCGATGGCGAGCTTGCCTTTGTAGCTATTATAGTCCAGGTTAGATACCAGCATCTGGAACGGTCCCGCCTCTATGCAAGGTGGCGGAACCTGCTGGAGTATGCATTCAAATAATGGGATAAGGTCTTCGCCTTCTTTCTCTGGGTCAACGGTAGCCGTGCCATTCCTGGCGCTGGTGTACAGGATGGGAAAATCGAGCTGGTCTGCGTGGGTGGCTAATTCCAGGAAGAGGTCCTGAGTCAAATTAACCACCTCGGATATTCTGGAATTCTCCCTGTCTATCTTGTTGATGACCACGATTGGTTTCAATCCCCTGGCCAGCGCATGTTTCAGCACAAACCTGGTCTGGGGCATAGGCCCATCAACAGAGTCAACCAGCAACAGGCAGCCATCTGCCATATTCATGACACGCTCCACCTCCCCGCTGAAATCGGCATGGCCGGGAGTATCAATGATGTTTATCTTTACACCGCGGTAAATTACCGCAGTGTTCTTGGCCAGGATGGTAATGCCCTTCTCTCGCTCTAGTGCATTCCTGTCAAGTATCAAATTGCCCACCTGCTGGTTATCACGAAAGACCTTGCTTTGCTTCAGCATCATGTCAATTAAGCTTGTCTTGCCGTGGTCAACATGGGCGATTATGACTATGTTTCTTAAATCGTCTCGATAGCTCAAGCTAATTTACCTTCTTGGTGTACATAAGGAAGCCCAAAAGCCAGAAGCCTCTGGCTTTTGGGCCTTAGAGCCGTAACCTGTGTGCTTACCTGCTCACTTTGACTTTATTGTAGCAATCGCTGCAATAGACTGGTCTGTCAAGGCGAGGCTCAAACGGCACCTGGGTGTCTTTGCCGCACTGGGCACATGTTGCCGGGAACATCTGCCGTGACCTGTTGCCATAGCCACCATTGTAACCGCTACTTTGCGACTTCCTTGCCTGACGGCAAGCAGGACATCGTTTCGGTTCATTGGTGTAGCCTCGTGACGCAAACAGCTCTTGTTCCTGCGCGCCGAAGGTGAAACTGGTTCCACAATCAGCACACTGGAGCGTTTTGTCTTGAAAACCCATCAGATGACCTCCTTTTTAATTTAGTTGGTTAGAGCTACGGTCATCTGACTACTGGATAAATGTGAGGTGTACAACGAGTAATTTACTTTAGTATGCAGTAACCTGAACTTAAACCACTTTACATATTCTACTGCTAATCACAGTAATTAGCAAATGCGATAGGCCATGCTGCCAATGTGGGCACGTGGCTATTGATTGTTGCGCCGTTTCCTACCCACTGCACTCCGCCGTGAGCGGAGCGGCGAGCCGACGAATTCTCTTTGTGGCGCAGGCGCCGCGTAATCGAAACCCTGTAGCTTGCGGCGCTCCAGCCTTGCGTTGAGAACGCGCTCAAGAGCTTGCACCATAGCTGTGTCTTCAGCCGTCACCAACGTGAAGGCATCTCCAGTTTTGTCAACGCGTCCCGTGCGGCCGATGCGATGAGTGTAGGCATCTGTGCTGTCAGGCATGTCGTAGTTAATAACGTGTGAAATATTCAGGACATCGATGCCGCGAGCG
>Ga0194112_10003768_pt1 | contig 21008 bp, 23 predicted proteins | sample TA2MahC400mmetaG_FD_146191 | JGI IMG/M metagenome (GOLD analysis project Ga0194112, IMG submission 146191) | Freshwater microbial communities from Lake Tanganyika, Tanzania - TA2015016 Mahale Deep Cast 400m | ecosystem: Environmental > Aquatic > Freshwater > Lake | place: Tanzania: Lake... | reverse complement strand
CGGGAGGGAGGGTAAAATAGAATGATACTTGCAGATGATGCACAAACGCATGCTGCCAAACTTCTGCGCAACTTTTTTACGACTGCGCTCAAACGCGGGGCATATTATGTCTGCAATATGCCTTTCAACACCTAGGCTCAGGCGCGGTAGGCGCAGAGGCTGGCCGAGGCGGCGCGCGAGGTGGAGCGTCTGGAGGCGGTGCTGGCCATGCTCCCGGCCCCGGAGGCCGACGGCGCCGGCCGGCGGCTGGCGCTCCTCGAGGTCGAGGCGATGCTCTGGGCGCAGGGCCTGACGCTGCGGTGCGACGGCATCGGCCGCGACCTGATGGACGCGCAGGCCGGATCGGATCCGGAGGCCATGCGCTTGGCGCGGTGGGCGGTGCGCCGGCTGGACGGGCAGGGGGTTCTGGCCGACCTGCCGGCCTTCCTCGGCCTGCACTGCAGGGATGACATGCCAGAGGGGGCCTGGCCGGGGGTGGCCTGTGCCTTCAGGGACAGGACTTCGACGCCGCCGCAGCGGCGTTCGCCCGGGCGGTCAGGGGCGTCGATGGTGTTCATCCCCTCGCCCGGGGGGCAGGCGCTGCTGGCCCTGTGGCGGATGGCCGGACTGTCCCGCCGGACAACCCGGTCGAGCTTGCCATCTGGTCGGCCGGAACATGGCGGCGGCCGCCGAGGGGCTGCGCTTCGTGCCCCTCGGCCGGCACGGGCGGCGGGTCTGGACCGGCCGTGGTCCTTCGGAGGATCGGCTGGCGGCCCATCTGGCTGCCGTGCAAGCTGGGGCCTGGGAGGCGCGCAGCCTGATCCTGCGGATCAGGGACTGGGCACACAGGCAAGGGCTGCCACGGCCGGGGTCAAGGGCGCCAATGCCGCCCGGGTGAACGGGGTTCTCGCGGCCCGTCCCCTGATCTCTACCATGGAGGTCGAGACGCTGGCGGGCATCAGCCGCCCGACCGCCGCCCGGATGCTGACGCGCCTGAGCCACCTCGGACTGATCCGCGAGGTGACCGGCCGTCGCCGCTTCCGGCTATGGGTAGCGAGCGTCTGAGGGTGAGAAGCAGGTTGGCATCGTCGCCGCTATTAGCCAAAACCACGATGGCAGGCGGCGAGATTCCCACGGCGCTGGCGCAGCGTTGTGCGCCAGCGCCATTTTAAGCGAGTCCTATGTCATGCAGCGCGGCAGGTGATTCCCCGCTCTGATAACTCCTGTGTTAAACTGGCAGCAAAAGTGATCACATCAGGCGAAGGCGACGCAGCCAGCGAAAAGCTCTTGTTTCGTTGTGGAGCTGGCGCAGGCCACGCAGAACGGCATGCGCGGCGCTCCGGCGCGACAGGCCACGCGGTAGCCGGCCGGCGGCGCAGGGGATCTCCCGCCACGCGTTCGACGTGCCCGATGCCTCATCCGCCAGTTCACTCACCGCTTCCAGCCACGCACTGACGATGTGCTCTGCCCCGGCGCGTGCTTCGCCAGGGACCTGTTCTGGCGGTTCAATCCAAGGGTTGGTGTTAATCTCAAAGATCTGGGGACGACCATCAACCAGCGCATAATCGGCGCGTCCGTATTCAATACCTGCTGCACTGAAGGCCGCGCGTAGAGCTGCCTCGTCCATGTCGCTTTTCAGGAAAGCAAGTTCGCGGTCCGGAATGGGAACAGTGGCAGGATCGGTGTACTCCCCTTTGCAGACCCAGGCCTTGCTCTGGTCGAGTGCCGAGGGAAACAATCTGGAGCCGACACGTGTGTATGATCGCTTTTCGTGAAAGCCATTGGCGTTACGTGCATCAACATACTCCGTCACCACAAAACGGCTGTTCTGCCGGTCGTCCCGGGGCAAAGCGGCAATCGCATCCCGCAGTTCCTTGGACGAATGAAGGAGGTCAGATTTTGGTCCCTCGTGGTCATCATCACAGCGAAGAAAGACCGGATAGCGAAACGTCTCCGGATCTGTGGTGATTGGCAGCATCCGGAATTTGTTGATCCCCGACTCATGCAGTCGGCGCATGATGTCCAGGCGCGTCCCGATCCGCATGGGCAGGTTCAGCATCCGACAATCGGGACATGCCTGACCAAAGGCCTCGATGCGGGCGTCGACCAGCTTCCTGTCGGCAACAGAGAGACGTTCCAGATCGGTGAAGACATAGGTCGATTGGGGCAGACGGCGGGATGCGACGAACTCGTTGTAGCTCAGAATGACAATGCGACTGTGCAGCGGATGCGTCCTGGTCTCGAGGACGTCGCGAATGGCGTATTGATGGGTGGCTGTAGCAACAAATGTAATCATGGCTCTCAAACATACACTCTGGTTACTGACAATAACGACCACTGAAGATCATGATGGTCACAGAAACTAGAACGGCTACTACATGCAGTTTGTTCAGCGTCAACCCCAGGGGTTTGACCCCCCCGGTTTGTCAGCCTGTCGAATCCGTCAGGTCATGTAATCAATTCTGGGCACAGAACGATTTCTGTGGGCAAACTGTGTCAGTTTGATGACATTGCACAGGATTTTCTATGCCATTCCCCCCTGCCGGCCGCCTCGACAGGTTTCCACTGCGCGCCTATCTATGGGCGGCCGGACTGCTGCTGCTGGCCGCCAGCCTGCTGCTGCTTGCGACGCATCTGCGAGGGATCCCGCTGGTGCAGATGCTGCGCGATCCGGCCTCGTATTACGACTACTCCCCGTTCTCCGGGATGATCTCCTATGGGGGGATCCTGCTGATGACGGCGGCGGCGGCGATCAGCGGCTTCGCTGCCTGGACCGGACTGCGCTGGCGGGGGCTGCTGGCCGGGGTGGGCGCCTACTCGGGCTATTTCGTCCTCGACGACTTGTTCATGCTACATGAAGGGGTTTGGCCCCGACTCGGCGTCCCCGAGGAAGTCATCATGACGCTGTTCGCGGTCGGCGCGGGGGCGATCCTGCTGGGGATCCGCGCCGAAGCCGCGCCGGAGCGGACCTGGGGTCTCTATGTCGCGCTGGCGCTGATGGCCGGCTCGATTGTGATCGACATGAGTCTTCAAAGCGACCCCGCCACCGTCGCCGAGGATCTGCTGAAATTCACCGCCATCGGGGTCTGGACGCTGTTCTGGACCGGGGTGGCCAGCGGCGCCGTTGCCGGGCGGGCCGCAGCGCCCGCCGAGGACCGCGTTGTGCAATTGGAGACCGCCAAATTGCGATAACTCACTTCCGCGATCACCTGTTGCCGCCGGCTGGGGCCGTGCCGCTCGATCACATTCCCCTGCGCTCCTATCTCTGGGCTGTAGCGCTGCTGGCGCTGGCGGTTGGGCTGTTGCTGGGGGCGGCCTGGCTGCGCGAGGTACCACTCATGCAGATGCTGGACGATCCGGCCTCCTATCACGACTATTCGCCGCTGACCGGACTGGTCTCCTATGGCGGGATCTGGCTGATGTCCTCGGCGGCGACGGTCTGCGGCTTCGCAGCGCTTGTCGGGGGGCGACCGCGCAGGCTGCTGGTCGGGGTAGCAGCCTTGTCGGCCTATTTCGCGCTTGACGACCTGCTGATGCTGCACGAGGCGGTCTGGCCCCGGCTCGGCATCCCTGAGGAAGTCGTCATGGCGGGCATCGCTGCCGCGCTGCTGGCCATCCTGCTTCGGACCCGCGCTCATGCCGCTGCCGCCCATCCCTGGGGGCTGTATCTGGCGCTGGCGCTGATGGCCGGCTCGATCGTGATCGACCAGGTCATCATCCCAAGCGGCGACAATGAGGCAGCGACCGTGGTCGAGGACGTACTGAAATTCATCGCCCTCGGGATCTGGGCGCTGTTCTGGACCAGGGTGACGTATGGCGCGGTAACCGGTTCGGACGTGGCGCAGCGGCACGGCTGAGCCCGGAGCGGCACGGCCGACTGCCCCCATTGGCCTGCCCCCTGAGAAGTGGTCCTCCCTGCAGTATGGCTTTTGAGCCAGTTGGAGGACGAGAGAATGCCCCAGAAGAAGCATAGGCCGGAAGAGATCGTCGCGAAGCTTCGGCTGGACCTGCACCGGTTCAGCTCCTGCTTCGCACCAAGACGGACAGCGATCACTTTATGTCTCGGCGTCGACCTGGATGATGCACTGAAGCTGTCAGAGAAAATCGACTTTGGCCAATGATCGACTGCTCTATTTGCTGCCAAACACCTTACTGGGCACTGTGACACCACATCTCGATTGGGGCGCGTCATCCGCAGCATCGCGTCGGCGCCAGCCGAGCCGGCTCAGCCGCCTTCCAATAGGCGGATCTTCAACGCGCGGAACGCCCTGCGAGCCCGGGACTCGCGCTCATGTTCAAGCATCGCCTCGATCTGCCCACCCAGTTCGCGTAGCCGCGCCTCCCCGAGGCGCTGCGCCTCCTTGAACATCGATGTTTCCTCGGAGGAGGCATGGTGGTCCACCGCCTCGTAGAGCGCACGGAGCTGCTCTTCGAACTCGGGCGAGGATGGACCAAGACGAAGCGTCACTGCCAGCATGTCGGCCAGTTGCTGGTGTTCCGCATGCGCGACAGGGACATCCTCGCTGACAGGCCGCACGGCAGGGTAGAAGATCACGTCTTCCACATGCTCGTGGATCTCGAGCTCCCCTGCCAGCAGCCGCATCATGTCGCGGCGTTCCGGATCATTGGGATCCATCGCTTCGACGGTCTCGAACAGCCGGCGGAGCAGCTGGTGATGCTCGAACAGGACCTCGTCGGCCTTGCGCGCTTCGGAGGGCGCTTCTGCCTCTGCCTCTGCCTCAGCCCGGGCAGCATCAATCTCTTCGGGGGTCAGCGCCTCATCGCCTGGTTCGAGCACACGGCGTATCTCGATCTGATCGTTATTGATTCGGACCTCGTAGCGTGGCTGCGGCGCGGTCGAAGGGCCATCCAGGACCCGGCCGGTGGAGAGGCAGTAGCGCGAGCCGTGCCACGGGCACACAAGCCCGCCGTTCTGGACCCATCCCTCGTCGAGCGGACCGCCCATATGCGAGCAACGAGAGCCCATGGCATGAACGCGCCCCTGATGGCGCACCAGCACCACGCCAATCATGGCCCGCGCCGCCGGGTCCCACAGCTCGACGCGCCGCGGGCGGTCCTCCTCCAGCGCGGCGGCCGGCAGCACCGGATGAAAGCCGCGCGGCTCGGGCGAGCGATCCCCCTGGTCTACGCCGATACGCCGGCGGTAGACGAGATGTCCGCCAAGATACGCGCCTGCGGCCAGAGCCAGCCAGCCAGCGCCGCTGGCAACGCGGCCAAGGCCGCGGTGGCCCCGACGGCGCAGCGCGAGCGAGCCAATCGTGAGGCCGAGCGCGACCGAGTTGAGCGCCGCGTGACCAAGCCCCGTGCGCCGGTCACGCCCGTGGATCTGACGCCAATCAGCCATCCCGGCCACAGCTGCCGCAGCAGCCCCTGCCACGCCAACTTTCAGCGCCACGTCGGCGGCTTTGCCAAGCTCCCGCTGCGGTGCAAGGCCAAGCGCCTCCGAGCTGTCGAGCCCAAGCGCCATGGTCCAAGTGCCGATCGGAAGCGTCGCAAGCGCCGGATGAAGCGGATGGCCGAGCCAAGTGCCATGCAGGGCGTTCTGGATCGGCTGCGACGCGGTGCCGGTCAGTTCAAGGACCATCGTGGCGGCATCGGCGACCTTGTAGGCGGGCGCGTCAAGCCCCTCAGCCGCTTCCAGTGACGCAGCGATGCGCTCGGGCAAAGAAGTCATATGATTTCTCCATCTGGCCTTCGCCGTTTCGTGCTGAAGGGCCAAACCGGCTGTGCCCCGACTTAAGCTCCGGTGCCCTCCTAGATTCGCTGCGGCCTTTTACAGCGGGAAGCCGCCAATGTTCCTGCACGACCGGGCCATTGTCTCTCCACAACCCCATCGCAATATTCTTTTCGTAAGCTGCGAGAGCACCAGCGGCTGGAAGTTTGCAGCTGCTAGTCGCCAAGCACCTCTGGACCCAACCACCATCGGCAGCCGTTGGGACCGAAGATGAAAACAGAACTGCAAGGTCCCACCGATGCTACAGCACTTGCCGATCGAGGACGTCATCATCCAGTTCACCGTGGTGATCCTCGCCTCGCTCGTGGTGCGCATCGGGTTCGAGCGGACGCAGGTCCCCGGCCTCATTGGACTGATTCTGCTGGGCATGATCATTGGGCCTGGCGGGCTGCAAGTTCTGCCACAGGAGCCGGTGGTCGAACTGTTTGGTTCAATCGGCCTGCTCTACATCATGTTCATTGCCGGTGCAGAGATCGACCTGGATCTCGTCCGAGAGCGAAAGCAGGAGGCGATGTCCTTTGGCGTGATGGCCTTCGTCTTCACGTTCGCGCCCACCTTCGGTGTCGGGCTCCTCTTTGGGCTAGAGACGGCCGGTGCGCTGCTTCTGGCGGCGGCTCTCTCGTCACATACGCTTGTTGCTTATCCGATCATCGGCCGCTTCGGGCTGGCGGGCCGGCGGCCAATCGTGGCGGCCACTGGAGGAACGCTGCTGACCGATACGGCTTCGCTTCTGGTGCTGGTCATCGTGATACGCTCTGCGGGCGGCGAGGGCGGCGGGTCATGGATCGTTCCCATCGCGTCCCTGGTGGCACTGTCTGTGGTCGCGCTGCTGGTCGTCCCGCGGACGTCGCGCTTCGTGCTGGGTTCCGAGCTCAACACGCAGGCCGAAAAGGCACTGTTTCTTCTCGCGATGCTGCTGGTCCTGTCGGTTCTTGCCGAAGCCATCGGCACCGAGGACATCCTGGGCGCCTTCTTGGCCGGGCTCTGCTTGAACCGCGCGCTGCACCGCCGTCACGACCTGAAGCAGCACCTCGAATTCGTGGGGCAGATGCTGTTCATCCCGTTCTTCTTTGTCGAAACGGGGATGCGCCTGCGGCTGGACGCCCTGCAGGATCTTGCCACCTGGTTGTTGGCCTTGGGGCTGGTGTCCGTTGTTCTTGTTGCAAAGGGATCGGCGGCGATGGCGGCGACGCGCCTCTTCGGTTATTCCCGCGCCGAGGGCTTCGCCGTTGCCAGCCTGTCTTTCCCGCAGGCCGCGGCGACACTGGCCGTGATCGTCATCGGTCTCGAGCTTGACCTCTTCGATGCAGATACGGCCGATGCCGTCATCATCGTGATCTTCCTGACCTGCCTGATCGGCCCTCTGATGACCCGGCACGCGGCCAAGCGCATGGCCGACGACGCGTCGGCAGATCGCTGATGTTTGAGGCCGATCGGACTGGGCTGCGCCGGTTGCTACTTCTCTCCAAACAAGGCCACGGCCGATAACCGTCCATCGCCCGCAGCCTCTGCTGCGAAGCCGAGGTGGGACGAATGGGAGCCGCCCAGGATGTCGCCTTGGTCCGCCGCTTCTGTCCAGTCCGAAATGATCGTGGAAAGATCCTCTTCGGTGACAGATGCACCCGATCCGCCCAAGGTTGTGGACTGCACGCTCAGGCTGGTCCAGCCCGTCGAGCCCTCTGGCAGCAACTCGAAGATGTTCTCGGGAAGCTCCTCGACATCTTGTGCCACGCGCTCAAGAACGCGTTCTGCGGCCTCGTTCAAATCCACGTCAAGCTCAAGCGGTGCAAGGCCGACTTCTGTGCGCGCGTTGTTGATCTGCTGAAGCGCGGTTTCGGCAACTTCGTCAGGGCCTAGAGCCGCACCGTCGCCCTCCTCATCGGCGCCAGGGCCGGAGAAGGTCTGGACGGCGTAGACGGCACTCCCTGCGCCAGCGATCCCGAAGCCGAAGCTGTCGAAGCCTTCCGACAGGATATTCTCACGATGCCCCGGGCTCTGCATCCAGCCGTCGTGGAACGCGTCCACGCGATCGACGTCCGCCGGAACCGCGCAGCCGGTGCAGGTGGCGATGTTCTCGCCACTGACGGCCCAGCGGTTGCCGCCGGCGGCGAGGAACCGGTCAAACGGCGTCTCCCCTTCCAGCGAGATATGGTCATAGAAGTCCCGCTCCAGCATGTCCGCAGCATGGCCTTGCGCCGCGTCATCCAGCACGTCGCTGCGCGTCAGTGAGCCTAGGCCAGCCTCTTCGCGAGAAGCATTGGTCCGCTCCAGTGCAGCCTCGCGCAGTTCGGCCAGGTCGTCTGCTTCCTGCGAATGGGCGGGTACGATCAGCGGGGGTGCGGACAAAAAGTTGGACTATCGAGGAGATAGTTCATGCATACTTACGAAGAGCGGATGAGGGCGGTCGAGCTCTACATCAAGCTCGGCAAGCGCGTGCGGGCGACCATCCGCGAGCTGGGATATCCGACGAAGAACACCTTGACGGGCTGGTATCGCGAATACGAGCGCCGTCAGGATTTGCCGATGGGATCGGCACCGCGCCCGCCCAAATTCTCGGAAGCACAGAAGCAGGTTGCGCTAGAACATTATGCCAGTCACGGGCGCTGCATTTCATGGACCATGCGTGCGTTAGGCTATCCCGGCCGAGCTACGCTGACGGCATGGGTGCGCGAGGCTTTCCCTGAGACCAAGACGGTCTCCACCGGGACACGTGGACCAGGTGATCATTCCGCTTCCGTGAAGCAGGCTGCTGTGGTGGGCCTTTATTGCCGAAAAGAGAGTGCGGAGGCTTTGGCGAAAAAGGTCGGAGTGAGCCGGCCGACACTTTATGCTTGGAAAAACCAGTTCCTTAGTGCGGAGGCTCCTGCCACGATGAGACGCAAGAAAAGTGCTGCCCTGGATTCAGAGATCGAAGAACTGGAACGTCAGCGCGCGGCTTTGCAGCGCGATATCCGCGAGCTCCAGATTGAGCATGACCTGCTCAAGACCGCGAGCGAACTGATAAAAAAGGATCTTGGCGACGACCTGCAGAGCCTGAGCAATCGGGAAAAGACCATGCTGATCGTCGCCCTAAAAAATCAGTATAGGCCATCGGCGCTGCTGATGCGGTTACGGCTGGCGCGAAGCTCTTACTTCTACCACCGCGCCCGTATCACTCTCGAAGATAAGTATCTTCCGGTGCGCCGTGCTATGGTCGACATCTTCGAAAGCAACCATCGCTGCTACGGCTATCGACGGCTCGCAGCCTCTCTGACGAGGTACTCCATCTCGATCTCCGAGAAGGTGGTCCGGCGTCTTATGAAACAGGAAGCTTTAGCCGTCCCAAAGCCCAAGCGGCGGCGTTACAGTTCATATCTAGGCGAGATCAGCCCGGCCCCGGAGAACATCATCAACCGTGACTTCCAGGCTTCTGCGCCAAATGAGAAATGGCTGACCGACATCACCGAGTTCCACATCCGCGCCGGCAAAGTCTATCTCTCTCCGATCATCGATTGCTTCGACGGCATGGTCATCAGTTGGGCCATCGGGACCAAATCGGACGCGGGTCTTGCCAACACCATGTTAGATGCAGCACTGGAGACCATCGCAGACAGCGAAGAGCGGCCCATAATCCACAGTGATCGGGGAGGCCATTATCGCTGGCCTGGCTGGCTGGAGCGTGTAAACGCAGCGGGGATCATACGTTCGATGTCGCGCAAGGCGAGCTCGCAAGATAATGCCGCATGCGAAGGTTTCTTCGGCCGCCTCAAGACCGAGTTCTTTTATCCGCGTAATTGGCGGGCCTTCACCATAGCTCAGTTCATCGACGCCGTGGATGCCTACATCCGCTGGTATAACGAAACGCGCATCAAGATGTCACTTGGTGGCCGCAGCCCGATCGAATACCGTAAAAGCCTCGGCCTTATGCCGTGAAAACAGTCCAGGTTTTTGTCCGCACCCCCCCTGGGTCACTTCTGGGTGGAAATCAACAAGATAGAAGAAGACGGCGTGCAGGATGATGTCTTTGGGGAAGTGGGCGCCTTTGAATGACACGGCCATAGCTCATCCTCCAAACGCGTCAGTCCTCAAGTCGATTATAGCCTCTTGTCACTGACCTGACAAAGTTTGCGACAGATCCCTCCACCCACCTATTGAGCATCGTAAGGTCCACCCTGACATTCTGCTCCGCGTCGCTTGTCGGATTGACCGCATGCACCCTGTCGCAAGTTGAGTCACGCTATAGCTCCGTTGCTAGTTGACAGGTCGCGGCCGCCGCCACTAACCTACCAACTGGTAGACATCAGGGGAGGAGCATGTCTGTTTTTCATTCCGTGGCGCTTTCCGCCACCGTAGCCGTCGCTTGCACATCCGCATTCGCTCAGGAATCAAGCTATCCTTGGCAGCCGGACAGGCCGATTAACATCATAGTTCCATGGGCTGCAGGCGGATCGACCGACCAGGTAACGCGCGTCGTGGCGCCCATTCTGGAAGAGGCTCTTGGTACTCAGGTCGTCATTGTCAACCAGCCCGGCGCCTCAGGCTCAATTGGGACGCGGGCGGCGCTGGACGCTCCGCGTGACGGTTATACCTGGACTGCAAATGCGATCGCGAATAATGCGACCTATTCGATCACGGGCCTTCTGCCGGAAGGCTCCATTGAAGACTATCAGATCTATCTGCACGTCGCAAACGTGCCGGTGGTCAGCGTGAACGCGCGGTCCGAGATCGAGACATTTGATCAGCTTCTTGAGGCCATGCGCGCAGGTTCGGTTACCATCGGCACGGCGGGGATCAACAGCTCCGGCGGCATGGCTCTGGCGGCGCTGAAAGAAGGGCTGGGCGACGATCTTTCCGCCGCACAGATGATTACCTATGACGGGGGCAATCCCGCCGTCATCGCGGCTGCCAGCGGCGAGGTCATGGCCACTACCCAGCTTGCGGTAGAGCAGGCCGAGATGATCCGCGCCGGACGTCTCCGTCCGCTGGTCGTTCTGTCGGATCAACCACTGGTGATCGGTGAAGGGGAACCAATTCCCCCAATTACTGATTTTGCCGACGATTTCCATGTCGCCAACGACTATTTTGGCGTCTTCATTCCTAAGGGGGCGCCGGCAGAGGTCTACGAAACCGTTGATCAGATATGGCAGGACCATGTGATGAACAGCGAGGCGCTACGGGAGTACGCTACGGCAAATGGTGCTGTCTTCGCACCTAGCTATGGCGAGGCGGCTCTTGACGCTGCAATGCCAGTGGTGATTGCCGAGGCATGCAGCCGCAAGGCCCGTGGCGAGGCAGTGCGGGATCCGTCCGAAATCAACATCGACTGCCCCTAACGCCTCATTGGCTGGGCGCAGCGTCGCCCGCCCGCATTTCGGAGCCCGGAGGAGCCGCCATGAACATGGCAACCGCTGACCGCGTCTGCGCGGTGATTTTCTGCACGCTCGGATTGGCCATGCTGATCGGCGGCTATACAATGGATCGATTGGAAATCCGCCAGATCCATCCCCTTTCTGTTCCAGGGCTGCTGCCCATGATCCTTGGCGGTGCGCTTGCTTTCTGCGCCATGCTTCTGTGGGTGCAAGCGGACGGCGGCAGCGCCGGGGGGCGAGAACGTCTGATCGAAAGTGGTTCTCTCTGGCGGCTTGGCCAAACTGTGGGGCTTACGCTTTTTTATGCCATCGTCTTGGTCGGGTGGCTGCCCTTCACTGTGGCCACCGCGATCTTCATTGCGTCCTTCACTGCCGTGTTCTCATGGACACCCGAAGCCAGCGCAAAAATGCGGATGCAAAAGGTCCTAAGTGCCTGTGCCTTTGGCGTTGTCGCTGCCCTTGTGATCGGACTGCTTTTTGAAAAAGCATTTCTGGTTCGGCTGCCATGAGCCAGATTGCAAACCTTGGAACAGCCTTGTGGGAATTGACCACGCCGATGATGCTGTTCCACGTCGCGTGGTCCATGCTGCTGGGTATTCTTGTCGGTGCCTTGCCTGGCCTTACAGCGACCATGGGCGTGGCCCTGTTGACTACGCTGACCTATTCAATGGATACGAACAGCGCGGTGCTTGTCCTCATCTGCATGTATGTGGGCGCCATCTATGGCGGCTCGCGCAGTGCAATCCTGCTAAATATTCCGGGCACCCCGGCAAGTGCGGCGACGTCGCTGGATGGATTTCCGCTTGCCAAGGCGGGGCAGGCAGGTCGCGCAATGGGACTGGCAACTGCAGGGTCCATGATGGGCACTCTGGTCGGAATCGTTCTGCTGGTCCTTGTCGCGCCGCCTCTGGCGGAGCTTGCCATGGAATTCGGCAGCTATGAGATGTTCTGGCTGGCGTTGTTCGGGGTGCTAATCTCCGGCCAATTGACCGTCGGATCTGCGCCGATCAAGGGCTATATCGCGGGGATCCTAGGGCTAATGGTCGCGATGGTCGGGTCCGAAGGGCTTCATGCCTTCGTCCGCTTTTCTCCCGTGCCTCAGATGAATGGCGGCATTGCATTGATCCCCGCAATGGTGGGGGTTTTCGGCTTTGCCGAGGTCATGACCGCTATGTGGCAGCGCCAAGGTATTGTGGCGATGGTGCGGGACAAATCGGATCGAGTGTTTCCGAAGCTCGCCGAGCTTTGGGCTTATCGTCGCACGATCTTTCGGTCCGGCGTAATCGGAACAATTGTCGGTGTCATCCCCGGCGTGGGCGAAGACATCGGGGCATGGGCCAGTTATGCCGCGGCCAAGCGCGCCAGCAAGACACCCGATGATTACGGCAGGGGTAGTACTGAGGGGCTGACCGCGGCCGAGACGGGTAACAGTGCTGTGGTTCCCGGATCGCTTATCCCGGCGCTGACGCTAGCGGTGCCGGGTTCGGCCAGCGCGGCCGTGCTGATCGCGGCACTGTTCATCCACGGCATCCGCCCAGGCCCCATGATCATGATCGAGCAGCCGCAGTTCATCAGCACGATGGGCGCGATGCTGATTCTCGCCACGGTCGCCATGGGATTTTATGGACTGACACTGACTAAGATGTTCGTACAGGTCCTGCGCGTTCCCTATGCCTTCTTGATGCCAGTGGTCTTCACCTTCTGCGTCATTGGCCCATACGCGTTGTCGCTGCGGCTGTTCGATGTCTATGTGATGTTGGCATTTGGACTTCTGGGCTTTGCCCTGCGGCTGATGAAATATCCGATGGCCCCGCTGGTTCTAGGGATCATCCTTGGTACGATGATGGACACCAACTTGCGCCGCAGCCTGATGCTCAGCAACGGTGATCCTGCGCCTTTCTTTACGCGCCCGATCTCGGCAGTGTTCGTGACGATCATCGTCTTGTCGATCCTGCTCAATTTCGGACTTCTCCGATGGGTATTGAACAAGGTGAAGAGGCAGCAGGCCCATGATTGACCTTACGCTGTGCAACGAGCTTCTCGCGCAGGAGGGGATGTCGCTTACAGCGCAATGCAAGGTGGCACGCGACCTGGGTTACATGGGGCTGGAACTTGCGCCGTCCACGCTCGGCGCTGATCCGCATCTTCTTTCACCAGAGGACAGGGCAACCATCCGGCACGAGGTAGAGGCTACGGGGCTGCGCGTGACCGGGTTGCACTGGCTGCTGAGCGGCTATCCCGCCCTCAGCGTCACCCGGCCGAATGCGCGGGATGAGACGGTGGCCGTACTGTGCGCGCTTGTGCGGCTTTGTGCAGACTTGGGCGGCAGTGTAATGGTCCACGGCTCGCCTCAGCAGCGGACGCGGCCCCTCGGCATGACGGACGCGGATCTTCTAGATTCCATGGCCGCGGTTTTCCGGCCTGTCGCCGCCGAGGCTGAGAGGCACGGAATTGTCTATTGCATCGAGCCGCTGGCACGCGCGGAGACTGATGTGATTACGACCGTCGCGGACGGTGCCGCATTGGTGGATATGGTCGGAAACCCAGCCTTCCGCACCATGATTGACATAAGCGCCGCTGGCCGGACCGAGCCGCCCGTCGCTGACCTGATCCGCAAATGGGTGCCCTCTGGGAAGATCGGGCATATCCACGCCAACGATACGAACCGCGGCGCGCCGGGAACCGGCGCCGATCCATTCCCAAAGATCGTGGCGGCACTGCTGGAGTCCGGCTGGTCTGCCCCGGTGGGCGTAGAGCCGTTCCGAACCGTAATCGACGCACGCGTCACGGCCGCCATTGCCGCTGCAACCTTGCGGGCTTGTGAGGCTGCTGCATGACCGACGTCCCCCGCCTGACGATCCACGAAATTCGGCTCGCGGAACGCGTGGTGAGCATGCGCCTGCCTTTTCGCTTCGGCAGCGCAGAAGTTCGGCATACGTGCGAGATCTATTGCCAGATGGTGGCGGAAATGGATGGTCGCACGGTACAGGGCGTTTCAGCGCAGCTGATGGTGCCACGCTGGTTTGATAAACGCGATGCCCTCACAAACGAGGATACCGTTCAGGAACTGCGCGACAGCACTAAGGCGGCTGTGACGGTTGCGACCGGACTGTCAGGCACGGTCGCGACCTTGTCAGAAGAGATTGGCTGGAAAACGCCCGCGCGGTTGCCGGCCGACCTACCCGCGCTCGCGGCAGGTTTCGGACCAGCGCTGATCGAGATGGCGCTGATCGACGCCTTGTGTCGCGGCGCTGGCCTGCCCTTTCACAAAGCCGCGCGCGCGGATCTTTTCGGTCTCGCGGCGCATCTGCCGCCCGACGTACCGGCCGCAGATTTCATCAAGGCACTAACGCGGATCGGTGCGCCCGGACGGGTGACGATCCGGCATACGGTCGGCTTCGATGCGCCGGTTTCCACCCGGCCCCATGATGCGCCGCGGGACGGCCTGCCGGTCACCCTTTCCGAAGTAATCGCGGCGACCGGCATCAGTGCGTGGAAGATCAAGCTGAAGGGCGACCCCGATACGGACGCAGCACGGCTGCTGACACTTCAAGAAACGCTAGGCGGGTTGATGAATGGCGGTGTCACGCTGGACGCGAATGAACAGTACGCCCCCGACGCCTTTCGCGCTTTCCTGCGGCGCCTGAAGCAGCCGGACCTAGCCACAATCGCTGCGCGCATTCGCTTTTTCGAACAGCCCTTCGCACGAGAGATTGCGTTGCAGACGCGAAACGACTTTGGCGTGCCCTTGCTGATCGACGAAAGCGACGACGACTTGTCATCGTTTGCAACCGCGCTGAAGCTGGGGTGGTCAGGAACATCGATCAAAAGCTGCAAGGGAGTTCTTCGAGCGCTAGTCAATATGGCACGTGCGCAGCGAGCCGGCGCGGTGCTGAGCGGTGAGGATCTGACCTGCCAGCCAGGCTTGTGCTGGACGCAGGACACGGCCATGGCCGCCGCCTGCGGCGTGATCGACCTTGAACGCAATGGACATCATTTTGCTGGCGGGCTTCAAGGCGCAAGTACACTTGAACGGGAACAGATGGTCGCGCAGTTTCCTCAGATGTTCACCGCGGTCGGGGACCGTGTCGATCTTGTGATCACGAACGGGATGGTCGATGTGACCGGCTTGTCAGCCCCTGGATTTGGCGCGTCCAGCGCGATTTTGGCTAATTGAATTGACACGCAACTTATGATTACCTACTGGTAGGTAATGACTGGGGATTGGCAGAATAAGGAGGATATTCGCCATGGCAGATCAACATATTGGCATCATCATGCACGGCGTGACCGGGCGCATGGGAATGAACCAGCATCTTATCCGCTCGGTGCTTGCGATCCGCGACCAAGGGGGGCTGGCGCTTCGCAACGGTGACAGGCTTGTGCCGGACCCGATCATCGTCGGACGCGACGAGGCAAAGATCGCGGCACTGGCAAAGCGGCACGGCGTTACGCGCTGGACGACCAATCTCGACGCAGCACTTGCCAACCCCGACGACACGATCTTCTTTGACGCCGCCAGCACGCAGATGCGGCCTGGCTTGCTGCGCCGCGCTATCGATGCGGGCAAGCACGTGTATTCCGAAAAGCCCGTGTCCGAAGGGCTGGAGGAAGCCGTCGCCATTGCCCGCCATGCCAAGGCGAAAGGCGTTAAGAATGGCATTGTTCACGACAAGCTTGATCTGCCGGGCTTGCTGAAGCTTCGCCGCCTGCGCGACAGTGGCTTTTTTGGCAAGATGCTGTCGGTCAAAGGAGAATTCGGTTATTGGGTGTTCGAAGGCGACTGGATGCCTGCACAGCGGCCAAGCTGGAACTATCGAGCCGAGGACGGCGGCGGAATGATCTCAGACATGCTCTGCCACTGGCGCTATGTGCTTGATAATGTCATCGCGCCGGTGAAATCGGTCAGCTGCCTGGGCTTTACGCATATTCCAGAACGTGTCGACGAAAAGGGTACGCCCTATAAAGCGACTGCGGACGATGCGGCCTATGCGACGTTCCTTCTGGACGGGCCGGAGGGAGAGATTGTCGCCCACATCAACTCCAGCTGGTGCACCCGAGTGCGTCGAGATGATCTGGTGACGTTCCAGATCGACGGCACCCACGGCTCGGCCGTAGCCGGCCTACACAAATGCTATAGCCAACACCGTGTGAATACACCGAAGCCGGTTTGGAACCCGGACATGCCGCAGCCACTGGACTTCTACAGCGATTGGGAAGAAGTGCCGGACAACGCTATTTTCGACAACGGCTTCAAAGTCCAGTGGGAGCAGTTTTTGCGCCATGTGGTCGAGGATGCGCCGTGGTCCTACACGCTGACGGAAGGCGCAAAGGGTGTTCAGCTGGCCGAAGCTGGCTATCTCAGTTCCAAAGAACGCCGATGGGTCGATCTGGAGGACTTGGGGCTATGAGCGGAATGACCCTCAACCTTCCCGGCGGCGCAGTCACGCTTGTCGCCGGTCCTGCCCCCGAAGCGACGGGCACATGGAACCGCACGGCTTATGCGGCAGCCCATGTAGTCGCCGATCCTCTGGCCAATGTCGATCCTTGGATGGGGGTCGCTGTTGATTGGGATCGGACCCTTGCTTTCCGCGAGCATCTGTGGGGCCTCGGTTTCGGCGTGGCCGAGGCAATGGACACTGCGCAGCGTGGCATGGGCCTCGACTGGCCGACATCGCTGGAGTTGATCCGACGCTCGACCGATCTGGCCCGGGCAGGGGGGCACTTGATCGCCTCGGGCGCCGGCACTGACCATCTTGCGCCGGGTCCGGACGTCACACTGGACAGCGTGATCCGTGCCTATGAGGAGCAATGCGAGGCGGTGGAGGCTGCCGGGTCACGCGTGATCCTTATGGCCAGCCGGGCTTTGGCTCGCGCCGCGCGTTCGCCCGACGATTACCACCGGGTTTATTCGCGGATCCTGTCGGGACTGTCGCAGCCCGCCATTCTGCACTGGCTGGGCGAGGCGTTCGATCCGGCGCTGGAAGGCTATTGGGGCTCAGCTGACCATATGGCTGCAATGGATACCGCCGTTCAGGTCATCGAGGCGAACGCCGCCAAGGTCGACGGCATTAAGATCAGCCTATTGAGCGCCGAGAAGGAGATTGCAATGCGCCGCCGCTTACCCGAAGGCGTGTTGATGTATACCGGCGACGATTTTAATTATCCCGATCTTATTGCGGGCGACGAACAGGGCCACTCTCATGCCCTTCTAGGGATCTTTGATCCGATCGCCGGGGCCGCCGCCCGGGCGCTGTCGCAACTTTCGGCGGAACGGATGGGCGACTATGCCGCGACGTTCGCGCCGACAGTGCCGCTGTCGCGCCATATCTTCAAGGCGCCGACCCGGTTCTATAAGACCGGAGTCGTGTTTATGGCCTATCTAAACGGGCATCAGGATCATTTCACCATGGTCAACGGGCAGGAAAGCGCCCGATCGACCCTGCACTTGGCTGAAATTGTGCAGTTGGCGAATGCGGCCGGACTGTTCACCGACCCCGAACGTGCCGCGGCGCGGGCACGGACGGTTCTAGCCGCACGGGGGCTGGCGGCATGACGGGTCTGGAACCACACCAACTGTCGCTGAACACCGCCACCCTGCGCGAACAATGGGATTTGGCCCAATGTATCGAGGGCTGTGCCCGCCACGGCTTCGGCGGAATATCTCCGTGGCGCGACAAGTTACAGGAGATGGGTGTGACACGCGCCGCCAAGGCCATTCGCGATACGGGGCTGGGCGTATCGGGGCTTTGCCGGGGTGGCTGGTTTACCGCCTCCGGTGCGGTCGATCGCGCAGTGCTCGATGACAACCGCCGTGCCGTGGACGAGGCGGCCGAGATCGGTGCTGAATGTCTGGTCATGGTCGTGGGGGGCCTTTCCACGGGCAGCCGCGATCTTCCCGCTGCATGGGCATTGGTCGAAGAGGGACTTGCGGCCACGCTCGACTATGGGCGAGAGGTGGGGATGAAGATCGCCATCGAGCCACTGCACCCGATGTATGCTGCCAACCGTGCCTGCGTGAACACGATGCGGCACGCGCTTGACATCTGCGACCGGCTTGGCCCCGGCATTGGCTGCGCGGTCGATGTCTATCACGTCTGGTGGGATCCCGATCTGGCCGAGCAGATCACCCGCGCGGGCCGGGATCGGATTATGGCTTTTCACCTTTGCGACTGGCTGGTCCCTACGCGGGACATGCTGACTGACCGGGGCATGATGGGCGATGGGGTCATCGACATCCCGCGTCTGCGCGGCATGGTGGAAGCCGAAGGTTTTTCGGGCTTGAACGAGGTCGAAATTTTTTCGGCGCTGGACTGGTGGCGGCGCGATCCGGATGACGTGATGCGTACGATCATCCAGCGCGGGCGCAACGTCTGCTGACGACGGAAATAAGGGGGCGGGCATGACCCGAGCAGAACGAGACAGTTTGCTGCGCCGCATGTTCGACGCCGCGGTCGCGGCGGCCGATCCGATGCACGTCCTGCCCCGCTTCCTGCCACAGCGGCCGGCGGCCGGCCGCGTGCTGGTGGTCGGTGCAGGTAAAGCAAGCGCCCGGATGGCACAGGCGCTCGAGGCGACATGGGGCAGGTGCGACGGGGTTGTCTGCGTTCCCTATGGATCCATGATTCCGACGCAAGGTGTTGAGGTCGTAGAGGCGGCACATCCCATCCCCGACGCGGCCTCGGCCAAGGCTGCGGACCGGATGCTTGCGCTGGCCGGGGAACTTGAGGAGGGCGACACGCTGGTCGCGCTGATCTCGGGCGGCGGCTCGGCGCTGCTTGCAGCGCCGATCGAGGGGCTGGACCTTGAAGACAAGCGCGACATCTGCCGCGCCCTTCTGACCTCGGGCGCACCAATCGACCAGATGAACATTGTCCGCCAACAGCTGTCGCGGATCAAAGGCGGCGGTCTGGCTCACGCCGCGTCGCCCGCGCGCGTGCTGACCTTTATCGTCAGCGACGTGCCGGGCGACGACCCGGCACTGGTTGCCTCTGGCCCAACCATGGCACCATTGGGCAATAGGACGGAGGCACTCGCCATTCTGGAACGGTACAAGGTCGTGCCCTCTGCCTCCGTCAAGGCCGAACTGATGCGTGATCCCGAAGACCGGGACATCCTGCCGCCGAGCACGACACAAATCATTGCCTCGTCCCAGGGGGCGCTTGAGGCGGCGGCCGCTGTAGCAAAAAGTGCAGGCTTCACACCTATCATCCTGGGCAATGCCATCGAAGGCGAGGCAGCCGAGATGGGTCGTGTCTTGGCCGGTATCGCCCTGCAGGTGGCCTGTTTCAGCCAGCCCGCACCACCACCTGTCGCCCTGATCTGCGGCGGAGAGGCAACCGTCACCGTGCGCGGATCTGCAGGCAAGGGTGGGAGATGCACCGAGTTTCTGCTTGCTTTGGCGGTGGCGCTTGGCGAACGTCCCGCGATCTCGGCGCTTGCATGTGATACCGATGGGCGGGACGGCACAGAGACCAATGCAGGCGCGATATGGCACGGGACAGATCAATTCGACAGCGCCACCGCCCGCACCCTGCTTGCCGCCCACGACGCCTGGACATTCTTCGATAAGGCGAAGGGTCTCGTTGAAACGGGACCCACGTATACCAATGTCAACGACCTTCGCGTGATCCTCATCGAAGCCGAGACTACCGCCGCGATCGCTTCCGGCCTATAGCAGGCGCGAGTTAATGAGAGATCAAATGAAGCGTGCAAAAAAGGCACCCGCTCCCCGCCGTCGAGACGCCGAGCAAAGCCGCCAGCTTATCTTGCAGGCTGCGTTGGAAGAATTTTCAACCTACGGCCATTCAGGCGCACGCGTCGAACGTATTGCGGTAAATGCCGGCGTCAGCAAGCCGCTCCTTTACGATTATTTCGGAGACAAGGATGCAGTCTATGCCGCTGCCTTGAAAGAGGCTTATGTCCAGATCAGGCAGGGCGAACTGCAACTGGACCTCGATACCCTTTCGCCCGAAGAGGCCATTCGTGCACTGGTGCAGTTCACTATGCGCCATTTCCGCGAGAAGCCTTGGTTCATCCGGATGCTGAATACGGAGAATTTGCTAGGTGGCACTACCATCCGCGAAATCAGCGATGCGAAAGGTGTTCAGTCAGTGCTGGTGGAACGCTTGCGCTCGGTGTTGACGCGTGGTGCCAACGCCGGTGTTTTTCGCGCCGGTGTTGATCCTATAGAGTTCTACGTTTTTGTGGCCTCGCTATGTTACTTTCCTGTCTCGAACATCCATACACTGCGCGCCGTGTTTGATCTGCCGATGGATATTGCATGGCTGGACCGTCGAGCGGACGAGGCGGCAGATATGCTACTATTGTACCTGCGAGCGTGAGGGTTATGATGGGTTGGGTAGCCGCTCCTGACGGCACTTGTGCCATTGTGGTCCGGACACGTTCTCTCAACCGTCGCGTCCACGCAGCGGCAGCCAGTGTCACGGGGAGCGCTGCGCCTGTCACAGTAAGTGTCGGTCTTTGCTGCCGCGCGCTGCGTTCGGGTCGATCCTTTGATCAGGTCGTGAAGGCCGCGGACCAGGCCCTTTATGAAGCCAAGGCTTCAGGCCGAAACCGGTCGGTGATCGCGGGCGATGGCGTCTTGAGGCCCTACGGCTGACGACATTTCATCCCTGAAAAGCTTGATGCGTGGCCAGCACATCCTGTTGAGGCAGGACTTTGATGGATACGAACAGCGAGCGATCGGGCCGCCTGCACGTCGAGGGTGGTCTGTTTGTCCAGCAGCCGGAAGGGCTGCGGTTCAGCCGTTCCAGCTGCTCTCCGCCCTGCGGGACGACAACCGCCACATGGACATGACGATCCTCGATCAGGGGCCACTGAACACCGGCTGTTCCCGGAGTGGCAGATGCGCTTTTCCGATCATGAAGCCGCCGTCCTACTCGACGGACTCGGGGAACGCCGCG
>Ga0194112_10003766_pt1 | contig 21013 bp, 15 predicted proteins | sample TA2MahC400mmetaG_FD_146191 | JGI IMG/M metagenome (GOLD analysis project Ga0194112, IMG submission 146191) | Freshwater microbial communities from Lake Tanganyika, Tanzania - TA2015016 Mahale Deep Cast 400m | ecosystem: Environmental > Aquatic > Freshwater > Lake | place: Tanzania: Lake... | reverse complement strand
GCGAGCGCCAGCGCGCCCCCGCTGGGGGCGACACTTTCCGGAGTCCTACAGTGCGCAACATTCTACCCCCCCCCCCACCAAAAGTCAAGCGCATTTTTCAAAGCAACCTTGACGCCAAGTAGCTTTCAGCGATTCGGCGGCGCCCTCACAGGGAACAAGACTGCCTGAAGGCAGGACTCCGAACCAGGAGCGCGGCCCGTTTGGAGTCCTGCCTTCAGGCAGTCCTTGCCCCAATGAGCCGAACCGCTGAAAGCCATCTAGCGCGCGGAGCTGCGGCGGTTGCACGCCTGCGGCAGGCTCCTTGCCACGCGGGAACGTTGCCGCCCCATCCCGCCCTCTCCCCATCGTGCGATTTCCGCGGGTTGATTTGCCTGCCCGCGGCGGGTATGCTACTGTATAGGAGAATTCAAAGGGGGTTCGCATGAAGCCTCGAGTGCTCGTGAAGGACGAGAAGTACTGCGGGCGGTACGTTGCCCTCCGGTCTTTCGACGACAACACGGTCGTCGGCTCGGGCAAGACGCCTCTCGCCACTGTGAGCGAAGCCCGCGCGGCCGGGGTAAGAGAGCCGGTGCTCATGTTTGTGCCGCGCGAGAGTCTACCCTGGGTCCTCGGTCCACTGAAGACTCGTCGCCATGTTCCTCCTGGCAATCGGGCCATGCCGGACGGCGCGGTAGTCGCGTCGTGAGCGGACAGGGTTGACATTGCGGCCCACGACGGGTATGCTACTGGGTAGAGGCAGTTGAAAGGGGGTCGGCATGCGACCAATAGTGCTCGTGAACGATGTGAAGTACTGCGGGAAGTACGTCGCCCTCCGGGGGCCCTACGACAACGTGGTCGTCGGCTCTGGCAAGACTCCGGCCCGCGCGCTCAAGCAGGCGCGAGACGCAGGGGTGAAGGAGCCGGTGCTCCTGTATGTTCACCCGAAGGACGCAACGCTGATCTACTGATGCCTGAACTCCAGTGGCCATTCCATGTTGAGCGCTCCGGTGCCCCCGCGCGCCCGATGTTGCTCGTACGCATAGGCAACCCGGCAACCGGCTTGTCCCTGGACGCATGGGGGGTGGTTGATACCGGAGCGGACGACTGCGCGATACCTGCCTTCTGCGCGGAACTCCTGGGTCACGACCTCAAGGCAGGGAAATGCCGCGAGGTCAACACCGGCAATGGCGTGACGTGGGCTTACTCGCACACCACCTGTATTGACATCTTCTGCCCGCCGCCCGGGAGGCAGCTCCTCGGCCCTCCCTACGCGATTGCGGACGCCCCCATTGACTTCCTGCCCAATCTTGGCTGCGTGTTGCTCGGCACGAAGAGCTTCCTCAACCGATTCGTGCTCACGGTCAACTACCCCCGACAGTACCTCACGCTGAGTATGCCTTAGGCCCCATCGCAACTCCGAAGGAGGCGCCTATGAGCGCTTTGCGAGCCTCTGTGGTGCAGAGCCTGCTGCTATGCTCCGCCATGTTACCCGCCCGCGGCGGAGAGGGTGGCGGGGCGGTGATCTTCGACATGGACACCGTCCGCCACAAGCCCACGCCCGTGGGCAAGGAGAAGAAGCCGGCGGGGACGGTGGAGCTGGTGGAGGGCAAGGTGGGAAAGGCGTGCAAGTTCTCGTTCATCGCCGACGCCTCGGGCGGGTTCTTCACGGGCAGCGTCCGCGCGACGCCCGACTGGGATAAGGCCGCAGGCATCTCCTTCTGGCTCAAGGGCGATGGCTCGAAGAACTGGGGCGGGATCGAGCTGATTGACGGCTCGGACTACGCGCTCCGCTACGCCGCCGCCTTCCCGCTCGAAACGATGGAATGGCGGAAGATCACGATTCCCTGGTGCGACCTGATTCCCGAGCTGCCCAAGGCCAAGCTCGTCGGCACAAAGGACGGCTACGCCCCCTCGTCCTTCGGGAACTTCTGGTTCGGGAAGTGGTGGACCTGGCGCGACTACCCCGCCCACTCGTTCACGATTGACCAGGTCGCCCTCGAAGGCGAAATCGCGGTTGACACGACCGACTACACGCCCGCCAAGGCCGGCGTGCCGAAGTTACTGGCCAAGCTCAAAGCGAAGCAGCCCGTGACGATCGTTACGATGGGCGATTCGCTAACCGACAAGCGGCACTGGGCCAACCGCCAGGTCGTCTGGGCCGAGGTCTTTGCCGCCAGGCTCAAGGAAACCTACGGCTCCGAGGTCAAGCTGGTCAACGTCTCCCGCGGCGGCTCGCAGCTCACCCACGGCCTGCTCCAGACGCCGCTCTGGGTCCGCGACACGCCCGAGCCCGACCTGGTTACAGTGTGGTACGGCTACAACGAGTGGTCGGATGGCATGCGGGGCGAGCGGTTCCAGGAGACGCTCTTCTTCGCCGTGGACCGCATTCGCCGCCTCACGAAGGGCAAGGCCGAGGTGCTCCTGATGACCACCTGCCCCGCGTTCGAGCGCTGGGACGAAATGGACGAGATGGCGGGGGCCGTCCGCATCGCGGCGATGAAGAAGAAGGCGGCCCTGGCCGACGTTGCGGCGGCTTTCAAGAAGTCCGGCGGCGACGAAGCGGCCCGCCTCAAGCTCTTCTGTTCCGACAAGACACATCTGGGCGCCGACGGGCACAAGCTGGCGGCGGAGTCGGTTCTCAAGGCCCTTGCCGCCGAGTAGGGTGGTTCCGGACGCGTGACGCGTGATTCGTGCCGCGTGCCGCGCCCCGCGTGAAGAAGAGTGAATCCGTAATGCGTAATCCGTAATCCGTAATCAGAGAGGAGGAAGCGCGTCCGCCGAAGGAAGTCAGCGTTTGTAGTGCGGCCTTCAGGCCGTACAGGCGCCGGATACGGGCTGGAGCCCGCACTACGACCTCTCCGCCAGGCTTCTTGTTTTTCTCTGGTTACGGATTACGAATTACGGATTGACAGAGGAGAACCTATGAGGATCCGACAGAGCCCTCTTCTCGCCGCTCTCCTCCTTTCGGAGGCTTGCGCAGCCATGAAGCCCCGCGTCATCGAGACCAAGTTCCCCACCGACGACGTGGTGATCGCCTCGCTCGTCGTCGAGGCGCCGAAGGATGGCGTGGGCGACGCGACGGGTGCGATTCAGGCGGCGATTGACGAGGCGGCCGCCGCGGGCGGAGGCGTCGTCTTCCTCCCCCCGGGCCACTGCCGCCTCGCAGGCCGCCTCACCCTCAAGGAAGGCGTCACCCTGAGAGGGGACTTCACCCCGTTCGGAGTGCGGCCTTCAGGCCGTTCCGAAGGAGACGGGCTAAAGCCCGCACTACAAACGGCGACGATCCTGATGCCTGTGGCCGACAAGGGGAACGCCGATGGCCCTCCCGCCATCACGATGGAGCGCGGCACGGGCCTCACCCACCTCGCCATCTGGTATCCCGACCAGGACCCGATGAAGATCGTTCCCTACCCCTGGACCATCCGCACCTCGGAGAAGGTCACCGGCAACAACATCACCATCCAGAACGTCGCCCTCATCAACCCCTACCAGGCCATCAAGATCGGCCCCGAGTGGAACGAGCTTCACACCATCCGCAACGTCGTCGGCACACCGCTGAAGGCCGGCATCTGGATGGACACGACGACGGACATCGGACGGGTGGGTGGTGTGGCGTTCGCTCCCGATTTCTGGGAGAGGTGTGGCCTGCCGGGCTCACCCGCGTCAGGTGAGGCAAAGGCGGCGCTCCGTCGTTTCGTCCTCAAAGAAGCGATCGGCCTGGAGATGCGCCGATCGGATTGGGAGTACCTCTTCGATCTCGGGGTCAGCGAGTACGCCACTTGCGTGTTGATGCGCCAGGGCAAGCAAGGGGCAGCGAACGCTGTGATGGCCTCGTCAATGCTCGCCGGCCGCACGGCGTTGAGGCTCGAGGGCCTCAACGAGATAGGGCTTTCTGCCACAGGTTGTGTGCTGGGCGGGCAGGAACACTCAGTGCTCGCCCCCGCCTCTTTCAATTCCACAGCCCAGTTCCAAGATTGTTTCCTGGTTGGCGAAGGGCGCCTCGAAGGGCCTGGCACTTTGACGTTGTACGGGTGCGCTGTTACTGACTTGGCGGGTGGCGCTGGCGCCATTAAGGTCGAGAATGGGCAGTTCTCTGCGCTGAATCTCCAGACGTCCGCCAAAGAAGCCCGAGTCGAACTGGGGAAGGACGTGCGGCGTGCGCGAGTCCTGTGGGTCTCCGTGGGCCGGCCGCCGACTGTCACTAGGCTATGCGCCGGCGATGTGCAGACAGCGACATATCCACCGCACCGGACCCCCCAGCCAATGGCCATCGAGGTCATGGGGTTGCTCGGCCAGAAGCGGCACCCTAGTCACCCAAGACCTGAGAACAGGCATCTCTTCCTCGTCGCCGACTTCGGGGCGGGGGTGGGCGAGCAGGACAACACGGCGGCGTTCGCCAAGGCGCTGGAGGCGGCGCGGAAGGCGGGCGGGGGGACGGTGTATGTGCCCGCGGGGAACTACCGCTTCGCAGGGGAAATCGTGGTGCCGTCGGGGGTCGAGCTTCGCGGCAGCTTCGATGTGCCACATCACACGGTCTCGGGCGGCTCGGTGCTGATGCCGACGAGCGGCAAGGGCAAGGCCGACGGGACGCCGTTCATCCGCCTCGAAGCGAAGTCGGGGCTGCGGGGGCTGACCATCTGGTATCCCGAGCAGGACCTGCGGAACATCCAGCCCTATCCGTGGGCGATTCAGAGCCTGGGGCCGGGCTGCTGGCTCGTGGACGTGACGCTCGGCAATGCCTACCAGGGGGCGGATTTCTGGACGCATCCCAGCGACGGCCACGTCATCCGCTACCTCGCGGGCGCGGTGTTCAGGCGCGGCCTCTTCGTCTCCAAGTGCAAGGGCGACGGCTGGGTCGAGGACGTGCAGTTCAACCCCCACTACTGCGTCCGCGTGCATCCGAGCCTGGCCAGCCCCTTCACCGAGGGGAAGAACATCCAGGGGGTCATCGAGTATCAGCGGGCCAACCTGGAGGGGATCGTCTTCGGGCGGTGCGAGAACGAGCACGTGCGGGGCACGTTCCTCTATGCGGCCTACGACGGCATCGCGTTCCGCGACGACCCAACCCCCGTGGGTGGCACGGCTGGCTCGCCCGGCCGTGTGGAGAAGGGAGAAGACACGGCTGGACAAGCCAGCCGCGGCACGAATGCGGTGGTCATCAACCACGGCACGGACACGGGGAGCCGCTGCGCCGTGCTGGAGGGGAGCGCGAACGTGACGTTCATCAATGCCCAGCTCGTGCCGCTCGGCGCGCACGAGGTGGGGGCGATCATCGTGGGCGACTCGTTCAAGGGCAAGGCGAGCTTCTTCAATACGCAGATTTGGGGCGGGAAGACGAGCGGCATCATCGGCGGCAGCGGCGACGTGCTCATCCAGGGCGTCAACACCCTCTGTGGCCCCTTCATCCTCAAGGGCGGCCGAGTGTCCATCGAGAACGCCCACTGGACCCGCGACATGCCCGTCCACATCCGCGTCGAATCGTCGGTTGAGAGCGCCCGCCTCATCGCCAACCTCGCGCCGAACGAGTTGAAGGTGGACTGTGGGTGGGCCAGAGCGCGGGGGACGGAGCCCCCGCCCACAAAGACCCCGCGTCTGTATGCCCGCTGCAATTCCCTCGCCATCCCGCCCACGGTGGATCGCTTCACGTTCAAGACCGGTTTCGAGGAGGGCGAGCCGCAGCCAGCGGCCGACGCCGTGGCGCAGCAGGGCGGCGGCCTCAAGAGCGTGAGCAAGCCCGAATGCCGCGTGGCCGAGACAGAGGCCCACGGCGGCAAGCGAGCCCTGCGCGTGTCAGGCGTTGCTGATGACCCGGCCTACTCCTACGTCTACTTCAAGCTCTTCGGCGAAGCCATCGGCGTCGCCGCCGACTCAGTGTTGAGCTACTGGATTCGCCCGGCGAACGAGCGCGGCCGCTGCGTGGGCCTCGACCTCCTCTTCGCCGACGGCTCGGTCCTCCGCGATTCGCAGGCGAAGACCGCCAATGGGCAGGGCGTGCATCCTGGCAACCCAAAGGGCGAGGTAGGCAAGTGGACGAAGGTGACGATCCCCCTCGGCCAGACCCACGCGGGCAAGGCCATTGCCGCCATCCTCGTCGCCTACGACAGCCGCGGGGGCGGCGGCCCCTTCGAGGCCTGGATTGATGACATCGCCATCGAATCCGCCCAGCCCGCGGCCGCCGTCGCCATCGCCGCCAAGCCTTCCGGCGGCGCCTTCAAGGGCAAAGTCGAGATCGCCCTCTCCCCGCCGCCTTCCCCCCTCTCCCCTGGGGAGAGGGAAGGGGTGAGGGTGCCTTCGGCGAAGGACACGGCCATCCGTTACAGTCTCGACGGCCTTTCGCCCACGGCGGAGTCGCCTCGTTACGATAAGCCCATCGTCCTCGACCAGCCGGGCCTCTGGGAGCTTCGCTTCGCTGCCTTCGGCCCCGATGGCCGCCCCGGCCGCGTCTTCGCCGAGCTATACGAAGTCAGGTGAGGGATCACACGGACACACACGGACATGCACGGACGAGCGGGTGCCCCCCTGAGGCGTGCGTCCGTGTTTGTCAGTGCGAGTCCGTGCGGTTTCTCAGCCAGCCCCGCTGGCGAGCTTGACAATGCGGCGTGGCAGGGTATGATGGGACCTGGGGACCCGTGAAGCGGCTTTGCGCCTGCGAAGAGGGGACATTTCGCTCTGCCCTGCTCCGCTTCCCCTTCTCGCCTCAATGTGCATGAGAAGTCGGAGAGGACGCATGTGCGGTGAGCTTGCCCAAGGAGGCGTGGGAGTGCCGCATCGTTTGCCCTTCGCAGCCCACGTGCTGGTGGCCTATGCGCTCGTTCTGGCGGCAGGCCACGCCTTGGATGCTGCCAGCGGCATATGCTATGACCCGTACGGATTCAGCCATGGGCTCATGAGCGCAGGAGTCAGGGCGGTGCATGGAGCGCTGGCGGCCCTGGGCATTCTGGGCGCGGTCGGGGTGATGGCGCGCACCAAGCTCGGACGGCGCCTGCTGCTCGCGGCGTGGATCGCTCACGCCGTGGGGGATTTCCCCAACCGGGTTCTGTGGGTCTTGACTAGCCCCTATGGCGATGCCATGTCGTGGTTCTGGTGGATGAGCGTGACCCACGTCGTTCTCTACCACGGCCTGTTCATCGCCATTGCAGTGGCCTATCTGTGCAGCGACGCGGTCACGCAGGCGACCGGCGAGCGTGGGCCGGGGCCTGCGATCCCCGATGGGCTCGGCCTGCCCTGGGCGGCAAGGCTGGCGGGCGTTCTCGCCATTGGCTGTGGGGTGCACAGCGTCCTGTGTTGCCTCCTGCGCGCCCCCTCCGGGAGCCTTCAGGGCCTCCGCCTCTCGCAGTTGCCGTTCTCCTGGGCGGGGCGCTGGGCGGTCTCGTGGTTCGGGTTCCACAACGCTTGGGCGTTGTTCGGAGGCTTGGGGGTGCTCGGGGGCGGAGCGCTGCTGTGCCGACTGGGATGGGGCCGGCGCCTGTTTGTGGCGTTCGCTGTGTTTCAGGCAGCGCTTCTGATCGCGGACTGGCCGGTTGCGTGCAGCATGGGCCTCAGTATCGGCGTATCGGCGTTCCGGGAGCAGTGGGACATCATGCTTGGCGTCGCAGCCATAGCACTGCATGCAGCGTTCTTGTCCAGCTATGTGTGCAGCAGGCGGGTCCGGGACGCTATGAGAACGCGCGTCCGGATGGATCGCCACGATTCGCGGCCGGAGACCGCTTGAGCGTGCAGGATGCCCCTTTGCCTCGCTCCGCGATGGGCGAGGGCGGTCTTGCCCAGTTGCCCAATGCGCGATTGGGCAAGTGGGCAAGAGGGGGGAGGGTTGGCACCCTGGAACGCCCCACGGGGGTCTGCCCACCCAGAGTCTGCCAAATCCAGGGGGGGAAGGTTGGCAGACTCTGGGCAGACTGTGGGTGGGCCTCGCATGGAGGGCGGCGGGGGCGTGACCTCCCGAAGGTATTGGAACCTTCGGGAGGGGGCGCTGCCGCTCAGCGGTCAATGAGGGCGAGGAGTTCGGCGAGGCGCGCGGCGGCGAGGGCGGGGTCACGGGCCTCGACGGTGACGCGGAGGAGGCCCCGCTCGGCGCCCGAGGGACGGACGCAGAACCACCAGTCGGGGAAGTCCTTGCGAACGTCGGGGCCGATGCGGGTGGCCTGGGCGCCCTCGGCGGGGAACTCGGCGTCCACGCGGCGGACGCGCTCGATGGCGGCCTCGCGGGTGCCGAGGTGCCGCACGTCGCCCAGGCGGTGGTAGCGGCTGGTGAGGGGGCGGACGAGGGCGGAGAGGGGGTGGCCGGTCGCGGCGAGGAGCTGGAGGAGGACGAGGGAGGCGAGCATGCCGCTGTCGCAGCAGTAGAAGTCGCGGAAGTAGTAGTGGCCGCTCTCCTCGCCGCCGAAGAGGGCCGCGGCGTCGTGCATGCGCTCCTTGATGCGGGAGTGGCCGACGGGGGCGACGAGGGGGACGCCGCCCGCCTCGGCGATGCTGTCGCGGACGGCGAGGCCGCAGGTGAGGTCGAAGAGGATGGGCTGGCCGGGGCAGGCGCCGAGGAAGAGCTGGGCGAAGAGGGCGGTGAGGTGTGAGCCGCTGACGCGGTCGCCCTGCTCGTCCACGATGAGCGCGCGGTCGGCGTCGCCGTCGAAGGCCAGGCCGAGGTCGGCGCGGTGCTCGCGGACGGCGGCGCGGAGGGGTTCGAGGGCGCCTTTGGCCGTGGGGTCGGGGTCGCGGTCGGGGAAGCCGCCGTCGAGGGTGAAGTGGAGGGGGATCACCTGGCACGGGAGGCGGCGAGCAAGGAGGGGGAAGATGGCGGTGGCCATGCCGTTGCCGGCGTCCACGACGACCTTCAGGGTTGTGAAGGGGCCGGGGGCGATGGCGAAGAGCTTCCTGACATAGGCATCAGCGAGGTCGAGGCGCTCGGCGGCCAGGGGCGGCAGGGCGTCGGGGACGGGGGCGTTGCGGGCGAGCATCATGTCGCGGATGATGTTGAGGCCCGTATTGGCGTCAATCGAGCGGGCGCGGGAGAGGACGAATTTCAGGCCGTTGTCGCGCGGGGGGTTGTGGGAGGCGGTGATCATCACGGCGCCGTCGAAGGTGGTGGGGTATTCGCCGGCGGCGAAGTAGACCATGTCGGTGGAGACGAGGCCGAGGTCCACAAGCGTGACGCCGTGGTCGTGGAGGCCTGCGGCGACGGCGGCGGCTAGGTCGTCGGACCCGCGACGCATGTCGCGGCCGATGGCCACGCGGCCTGCCTTCACCCGCATCGCCTCGTGCAGGTAGGCCGCCAGCGCGCGGCCGACCGCGTAGGCGAGGTGGGGCGAGAGGGGTTGGTCGTACTCGCCGCGGATGTCGTAGGTCTGGAACACGGCGTGGATGTTTTCGGGCCGGATATTCATTGCGCATCCTTGCGGGGAAGTGGAGGGGAACGCGCGAGAGAGTAACCGACGCAGGGCCGGCTGTCAAGGCCGCCTCTCCTGAAGGCCCAGGCGCCTTGGCCTCTGCCGTCGCCACCCGCCCGCGTCTTGTGCACATGCTAGGAGTCCAATATCGAATGTCGAACGCCGAATGATGAATGACGAATGAAGCCGAAAGCGGAGGCTGTTCTTGTTCATTCGGCATTCGGGGTCTTCGGTTGCGGCCACGGGCCGCCTTACGGTATACTGGCCGGGGGAGGGCGGACAGCAACCCTGGAGGCCATTGAAGTGATGGGACGAGGTGTGCTTGCGGCGATTGGCGTGGCGGCGGCCTTCGCGGCGGCGCCCGCGGCGGCGGTGATCAAGGTGGACCTGCCGGTCTCGAAGATCTACGGCGCGTCGAAGGGGGTCATCGTCGGCTCGGTCGCGGCTGTGAACCCCGGCAACTTCGTGGTGGACGTGAAGGTGGAGGCGGCGCTGAAGGGCCAGGCGCCGGGCGAGAGGCTGCGCATCCAGGCCGCCACGCCGCCCGGCCTGTTCGCGTCGGTCGCCATCGGGCAGCTCGTGGTCGTCTTCGCGGGCGAGAGCGCCGGCAAAGCCGAGGCGGTGGTCCACCTGGCGGACACGTGGCTGCTCGCTGAGGGCCTCGGGGTGCCGCCAGCCGCCGCCTGGCGCGTGATGATGCCCAAGCGCGACGCCGCGGCGAGCTTCCCAGGCACCACCCGCGGCCTTGTGGCGCTCCTCAAGGACCTCAAGGCCGGCAAGGTGCCCGCCAAGGAGGAATACCCCGATGCCTTCCTCGGCGGCGCCCCCGAGGTCGCAAGACTAGCCGTCCAGAAGCCCACATGGCTCGTCGCGGCCGACGTGAGCGGCGACAAGAAGCTCGACCTCGTGGTCGGCACCGGGGGCGGCGTCAAGCTCTTCCTTGCCGCCGCCAAAGGCTACACCGATGCGACGGAAGCGTGGGGCTTAGCGGGCGTCAACGCCGCCTTCTGCGCCGCGGGCGATGTGAATGGCGATGGCAGGCCGGACCTGCTGCTCGGCAAGGCGCTCTACGTCAATGGCGGCGCGAAGTTCGACCGGGCCAAGCCCATGCCCGAGCTCCCCGCCGAGGGGGAATGGCTTGCCAGTGCCCTCGCCGACGCGACGGGCGATAAGAAGCCCGACGCCCTCGTGCTCCTCAAGTCGGGGAAGCTCATCGTCTTCGACAACCCCTGTGGCACAGGCGTGTCGCCTGTGACCAAGCAGCTCTGGCGGGAGCCCGTTGCCGGCAACGGGCGCGGCGAGGCGCCTCTTGCCGCCGCTTTCTCCGCCGAGTGGGGCGAGGAGGGCGAACTGTGCGTGCTAGCCGTCCGCGAGGGCGGCGTCACGCGCTACGAGGTCGGCGGCAAGGGCGGCGCGGCAGCCAACTTCGAGCGCCTCACGGGCGCGCCCCTGGCCGCCTACAAGGGCTTGGGCGGAAGGGCCCTCAAACCCCTCGTCGCCGTGGCCTTCGACTACGACGGCAACGAGAAGGCCGACTACCTGATCCTGACGGAGGGCGGCGGACTGGCGCTTGTGAACCGTGGCTACGGCTCGTTCCTGGCCACCGACACGCTGCACAGCCACTTCCACGCCACGGCCGACAAGAAGCTGTCCTTCGCCGTCAACGACATCGCGGCCGCGGCCCCCGGCCGCATCCCCGAAGGCCCGGCCCCGGCCCAGAACCTCCTTGTGCTGCTCCACGATGGGCGGCTGTTTGAGATGGACAGCGCTCAGAAATGACGCATGACGCGTGACGCGTGAAGAAGCCTGAAGAGCCGGTCTTCTCTGGTCACGCGTCAGGGAAGGGCTCCAGCCGGGCCGCGTTCGTCGCCCAATGCTCTGACTGGACTGCCAGGCAAGAGGCGGTAGTCGCGCTTGGCTGGGTCAGCGAACTTGGGGTCGGCCAGGATTGAGCCCGCGTCCTTGCCCGTCTTCTGCTGATACGCGGCGAACTGCTCGGGCGTGAAGCTCTCCTTCCCCCAAAGGACCAGCGTGCCCTTCGGCTGGAACCAGCAGTTGCGGTCCATCGTCAGGGCCGTCGTCCAGTCGCGGCCGTGGAGCCACAGGCAGCTCTCCGTAGCGTTGGCGAAGACGTTGTGGCGGACGACGAAGTTCTCCGTCGCGGCGGAGTTATGGAAGAACATCAGGTGCCGCCCGTTGGGGTCGGGACGCTGGCGGTGGCCCCAGCCCCCGCCGGCGTCCACGCATGTGTTGTGCTCGAAGAGGATGTTCCGCGTCTGGCTCTTCTCCTCGCGGTTCCAATACTCGAACGAATATTCGCAGTTCCAGATGACGTTGCGGCGGTAGGTGATGTTCTCCTGGACGTTTGTTCCGCTGCCCTGGTTCGTGAGGGCGGCGTCGTAGATTTCCCACAGGCGGCAGCCCTCCACCAGGCAGTCGCGGGCGGAGGCCCAGAACTCGATGCCGTTGCCGTATCGGACGGGTCGCCCCTTGGGCGACGTGTATTGGTGGCCCCCGCCGATGTATGAGAGGTCGCAATCGCGCACCGTGATGCTCCGCGTGCTGCCGCCGCCGATGCCGTGGGCGGCGCCGTAGCGGAGCGCGAGGCCCTCGTAGGTGACGTAGCTCCTGCCCCCCTGGTCAATGATGTGGCGGGTCAGAGCCAGCTCGATGCTCTTGTGAAGCGTCGCGGGGTTTGCGCCCGACCGCAGCTTCACCTGGCGGGCGGCGCCGTCGTAGAAGAAATCGCCGTCCTCCTTCAGGCCCTTCTCGCCCCACTTCTTCACCCCCGTGGCCTTGTCGTGGTCGAAGATGATGTTGCCGACGTCGGGCCGCACCTCGCCCGTGGCCCACACGCCGCCGCCCAGATCGCGCCAATCGCCTGGGGCGTTCATCGCCACTGAGCCGAGGACGAGCGGTTTCGGCCCCTCGCCGTAAGCAGCGTAAGTGACCGGCCCTGAGGCATCGCCGCTTCGGGGCACGAGCTGGCCGCGCCAGGCCTCGCCTCGGCGGAAGAGCACCCTGTCGCCGGGGCCGAGCGCCACGGCGTTCACCTTCTCCAGCGATTGCCAGGCGGTCTCAGGGCTGAGGCCATCGCGGTCGTCCCGCCCCCGCGTCGCATCCACATGGTAGGTCTGTGCCGCCATGCTCACCCCCGCGAGACCAATGAGAAGTGTGATTGCCTGACACCCGCCCATTCATCTTCTCCCGTCTTCTCACGCGTCACGCGTCACGCGTCATGCCTCCCGCATCACTTTGATCACTTCCGCCACACTCCTTCCCAGCGCCCCTGGGTCATATCCGCCCTCAAGGGCGACGACGAGCTTCCCCCCGCAGTGCTTCTCCGCAATGCCGCGCACCAGGCGGGCAAGCTGCCCATAGTCTGCATCGTCGAGCCGCATGCCGCCCAGCGGATCATCGCGGTGCGCGTCGAAGCCGGCCGACACGAGCACGAAGTCGGGCCTGAACCGCTCCGCCGCGGGCGCGAGGGCCTCGCGGAGCGCCGCCACATAGTCGGCGCCGCTTGTACCGCCCGGCTGCGGCAGATTGATGTTTGCGCCCCTTCCCTCGCCAACCCCCTGCTCATCCTCGGCGCCGCTGCCAGGGTAGAAGGCATAGCGGTGGATGCTCACGTACAGCACGCTCGGATCGTCGTAGAATGCCTCCTGCGTGCCGTTGCCGTGATGAACGTCCCAGTCCACGACCAGCACCCGCTCCAGCCCGTGGCGCTTCTGGAGGTAGCGGGCGGCGATGGCGACGTTGTTGAACACGCAGAAGCCCATCGCGTTCCCCGGCCGCGCGTGGTGTCCGGGCGGGCGGACCAGGGCAATGGCATTGCGCAGCAATGCCATCCCAGATTCCACATTACAGATTCCAGATTCAGATTCCGAATCCGTAATCCGTAATCTGGAATCTGGGATGCGAAGCACGGCGTCACAGGCCGCAAGCACGCCCCCCGCCGCAAGGAGAGCCACCTGGTACGAATCGGGGCATACGGGCGTATCGCCCTCGTCGAGCATCGCGCCCCCTTGCTCGCACGCCTCGGCCACCTCCGCGATGTAGGCCGTCTTGTGCACGAGCGCCACCTCTTCCACTGTGGCAGCACGGGGCTGGATGTGGGCCACTTGCTCCCAAAGCCCGGCCGCCTTCAGGCGCTCCACGATGGCCGACAGACGCTCCGGCCGCTCGGGATGCCAGGAGGGGGTTGCGTGTTTCAGGTAGTCGTCGTGATACACGAGCCCCGTTGTCGCCTTCACGGTTGTTCCCTTTGCCATGTGTCTCCCGTGAACGCGTGACCCGTGACGCGTGAGAAGGAAAGCAGCGAGCTTCGAGCTGCGAGCCACGAGCCTTGGGAGGAGCCCCTGGTTTCTTCTTGAGGCTCGAAGCTCGTGGCTCGCCGCTCGTGGCTCTCCGAATCACGCGTCACGGGTCACGCGTCACGCATCTGAGTCCCACCGTCCTCCCCTGTTCCACCGCCCTCCAGAACTCGCCCTTCACCTTCTCGTACACGCCGAACAGCCCTCTCGCATCCGCATCCCGGTCAATCTCAATCCACGTGTCGGGCTTGGGGAGGACGCGCTCGGCGGCGAGCTTGGGGCCAAGCTCGCGGATGACCCTGGTCACGGGACGGTCCGTGCCGTCGGGATTGATGATGCCGTAGTCGCTCCGCTCGTTCACGCGGTAGCCGCCGGGATACCACCACCAGGCCACGCCGTTCGAGTGCGAGGCGAGCATCATCCGATAGAAGTCGCGGTAGAAGCGTGCCTGGAAGTCCAGCTTCTCGGGCGTCGCGGCCATCGCCTCCTCGTCCCAGGCCGACACGCCCGCCTCGGCCCAGAAGACCGGCTTTTCGGGCGCGCAGGCCCGCGCGTAGGCCACCGTGAAAATGCCCGCCTTCACCTTCTCCCAGTCGCCGACGCGCCCGTAGCCCTCGGGGGCCAGGAAGTCCATCGCCTTCGCCACGCCCTTGAAATCGTACGGCATGCGGCCGGGGTCGTTGAACGTCGGGTCGCCCGTCACCGTCATGCGGAAGCTGATGAGGTGGTTGGGGTCAATCGCCTTGATCTTCTTGTAGGCATCGAGGTAGCGCTCGTGCACCAGCTCATCCGCGAAGCGGCGATAGCCCGCCACAAACTTCCGGTGCTCCCCGTCATTCGTCAACTGCCACCCCGTCGGCCCAGTGATTTCGTCCTTGAGGCCCAATGCCCTCTTCGCCGCATCGAGCGAGCCGTACTTCTTGACCAGCCATTCGCGCCACAGGGGATCATATCGCTTCCTCTCCGCCTCGGTGCCGAAGAACGGCTCCCACGCGATGTCGTAGGCCCAGATGACATCCTGCTCCCAGAGGCGGTTCTTCTCGATGATCTCCTTCCACTGTTCCCACTTGTAGTCCATCGGCGTGCCGGGGCGGAGGGAGAGGTTCACCTTCAGCCCCAGCTCATCGCACCGCCGCAGGAAATCGAGCAGATTGTTCGCCGGCAGCGACCGATGGTAGATGAAGATCGAGACGCTGTTGAAGCCGACCGCCTTGATCCGCTCCAGGTCGCGCTGCACGAACTCCGGGTCGTACGCCTTCGCATCGAGCCAGTACTCGAAATACTCATTATCCTCGACCCCGATCCCCGTCGAGGGCATATAGTTCACCCCATGCGGATACCACTTCTTCCCATCCAGCCAGAAATCCCCATCCTGAGCCTTCACGTATGTTCGCTGCGCCTGTAAGGTTGGCACGAAGAGAGAAACCTCGTGTCGGATGACGTCGAAGCGGTGCTGAACTCGCCACGCGGCGAGACGCTCGGCCCCGAACATGGGGAACTCGCGCTCTCGATCCCGACAAAGCGACACACCCAGAATCTTGTCTTCATCAGAAGGCTTGCTGAACGGTGAGACTACCTTGTCCATTCCGCTCGCCATCCGCCGCGGCGCTATGGTAAAGGTCAACCTGGTCCCGTTGAAGAAATCGTGGCGTTCCTGGACGCGATGGGCCAGTGCCAATTCGTACTCGAGCCTAGAGTTCGGGGAAGGGAAACGGGACAGGTTGCCCGCGGTCCCGCCAAAGGGTACGTCGTCACCCAGCCGGTAAGTGAAGAACGGGCTCCCCGCTTCCTGGAAGAACACGCCGGCCGAAGTCCGGTTAACCGCGTCCGCCACGAGCTCGCGGAACCATGGCTTGGTCAGCCATTCTGGAGCGTCAACCCCCAAGGAGAAACGAATACCGGAGGTCGTGAAGTCCACGTAGAGCGAACACGGTATCCCCCGCAGCGGTCCGTCAGCGCCCCGCGCCTCCACCAGTGGAATCCACCTCCACGTGCGGTGCTTTCTAAGTCCCTTCCCGGTGGGCCGCGTATGATGAGCATAGATAACCTTCGGCAGCGACCGAAGTGGCTCCCCATAGTCACCTAATCGCCAAGCCGATCTCCGCCACAGACTCTCGACTTCGTGGATGGCATAGAACTTGTAGCTCGGGCTGAAGTTTTCGAGGATGGGGGGAGGGAGGAGTTTCCCCTCTACGTCAGAGAGGCCGGGGGGGGCGGGGGCGGTGCCGAGCTGGTCAATGAGGAATTCGTAGCGGCCGGTGCGGGGGCCGGTGTGGGTGTGGGCGACGCCGAGGACGAGTTGCTCGGCGTTCTCGGGCTTGAAGCAGTCGCCCGGACCGCCGCGGGTCGGCACCGACTGCCAGAACTTGAAGTCGCTGGGGGCCAGGACGATTCGCGTCCAACCCCCCTCAACCCCCCTCCCTTTCAGGGAGGGGGAAGGGGAGGGTGGAGCCTTGGGGTCGGGGCCGTCTTGAGGGCCAACCTTCTCCCTGCCCTCCCCCTGAGAGGGGGAGGGGTTATCAACCCCCCTCTCTTTGAGGGAGAAGGTGGCGATCCAGCGGGAGCCGTCGCGCTCGCGCCATTCGAGCATGAGCTTGTCTGTGGGCGGGGCCTCTGTGCCCCGCGTCTTCTCCCTCTCATCGCGGGGGACGGAGCCCCCGCCCACATCCCCAGCTTTCGCCCAGAGGCAAGTGAGGGTGTGGCCGGGGGGGAAGGGTTTGTCCAGGTTCGGTGAGGCAAAGCCGTCCCAGCCAGTCATGTTGGGGATGACGACTTGGAGGGCCTTGCCCTCTTGGCCGGGCACGAGTTCGCGGGTGATGGGGGAGTCCGGGGCGTTGGTGTGGCGCTGCCACTTCGAGAGGTCTTCGTCGTCGAAGCTGAAGAGGACACGGGCGGTGGGCTGGGCGTTCAGGAGCTTGCGCCAGTCGTCCTTCGAGAGCCACCTACCACCGATCTTGGCGAGCGTGTTTCGGAAGGCTGGGGTGCCGAGTGCGGCGAGGTCGCCCCCCTTGTCGCAGTAGGCCTTGATCACCGGCCCCGCCTCGCCGGGCAGGGTGTGGCACGAGGGGAGAAAAAGCATGTCGAAGCGGGCGGTGGTGACGAGGAAGGGGTTGCAGAGGTGGTCGGCGTTGATCAGCGTGACCTCGTGTCCGCCCTTGCGGAGGAGGTCGGCGAACTCGTCGGCTAGCTTCGGGTCGTGGTTGGGGAGCGAGTCGTCCTTGAGGAGGGCGATGGCATACTTGTCGGCGGGGAGCGGGCCGAGGGGCTTGAGGAAGGCCTCGGCCGCGGCCCGCGGGTCGGCCTCGCCGGCCCAGACCAGCACGGGAGCCACGAGCAGACACGCCAGAAGGAAGCCGTTCCGCATCATTCGCCTCCTCATCAGAGGTTACGACACATGGCCGCCGGCGTCAAGAGCGGGTGTTGCGGCCGCCCTCGGTTTCGGGGATCGCTTCGTGCGCGCTTCGGAACCCCGTCAGGGGTGTTAGAAGGTAGCCCACGGCGTAAGCCGTGGGATCGCAGCGCCCCCCCCTCGCAAGCCCCGTAGGGGCGGCAGAAACCGCGCCCTCAGGGCTTCTGCCGCCCCTACGGGGCTGTGGCCCTTGTTGCCACCCCAACCCACGGCTTACGCCGTGGGCCACCGTCTGCCGCCCGCCCAAGTGCGGGCTGAGCGCCAGCTTTCCACAAACAGGGGGCGTGTCAGCAGGCACCGCCTTCGCTCCTGACCGCGCGTTCCGGGCCTATCGGCACTTGACATCGGGGCAGGCGTTGTGTACTGTGTAGGGAGTAGTTGGCTTTGCTCTCCCTCTGGATATGACGCAGCGCGTGGCGGCCTCGCCCGCGAGGGACAGCACCTTATCCCACAGTATGTCCGCTGCCTGGCCGTGTGCCTGAGGAGTCCGCCGGCCAGGGCAGGCGCGTTCCGCACGGTGTCGGCCCGCCCCGATTCTGCCCAGGAGCCCCCGCCCAATGCCCGAACTGGTCCGTGGCGTCTTGACCCTCCGCAGGGACGGCAATGGCCTGCTGGTGGACCCGCAGGAGGTGTTCCGCTCGCACGGTGCGATTGCGGCGGTGCCGCGCGGGCTGGTCCGCGAGCTGGCCCTGGTGGAGGGCGCGCGCCTCGAGGGCGCGGCGCAGCCGGACCGCCACCACAGCGGGCGCACGCTGCTCGACATCCGCTCCGTCTGCGGCCTCAGCCCGGAGCAGTTCGCCCGCCGCACGCCCTTCGACCGCCTGGTGAGCATCGCGCCCAACAAGCGCTACCACATCGGGCGGTCCGAGAAGATGACGATGCGCATCATGGACCTCTTCTGCCCCATCGGCAAGGGCACCCGCGGCCTCATCGTCAGCCCCCCTAAGGCCGGCAAGACCACGATCCTGGAGGACCTGGCCAACGCCGTGCTCGACGAGGAGCCGGACGCCCGCGTCATCGCCCTTCTGGTGGACGAGCGTCCGGAAGAGGTCACCACCTTCCGCCGCACCACAAAGGCGGAGGTCTGGGCCTCCAACATGGACCAGGCCTACGCCGACCACGTGCAACTCGTCAACCTCGCGCTCGCCCACATCCGCTGCGAGCTGGAGTGCGGGCACGACGTGATGGTGCTGTGCGACTCGATCACGCGGATGGCGCGGGCCTTCAACGTGGAGGGCGGCGGCAGCGGGCGCACGATGACCGGCGGCCTCGACGCCTCGGCGATGCAGATACCGAGGCGCTTCTTCGGCCTCGCACGCAACATCGAGGGCGGCGGCTCCGTCACCGTCCTCGCCACGGCGCTCGTGGACACGGGGAGCCGCATGGACAACCTGATCTTCGAGGAGTTCAAGGGCACGGGGAACTCGGAGATCGTGCTCGACCGCAAGCTCTCCGAGCTGCGCATCTTCCCCGCCATCAACATCAACGCCAGCGGCACGCGCAAGGAGGAGGAGCTCTACGAGCCCTTCGAGATGAAAATGGTCCGCCGCCTGCGCCGCGTACTCGCCGACCGCCAGCCCGCCGAGGTCATCGCCCACCTCGTCTCCGCCATGCGCAAGGCCAAGACCAACGAAGAGTTCCTCGCCAACCTCCCCGGCGCCGACGAGTAGGGTGGCAGTAACCAAGCCGTTCCTCGCCCCTTCCCCTGCTTGAAAAACCCGCGCCAGGGTGTATACTGCATGCCAGAGGAAACGTACCCATGGCCATACCGAAGTCCGAGCTGCCGCTCGATGAGATCCGCGCATTCTGCGAGCGGTGGAGGGCCCGCGAGCTGGCCCTCTTCGGCTCCGCGCTGCGAGACGACTTTGGCCCTGAGAGCGACGTGGACGTCCTGCTCTCGTTCGCGAGCGACGCCCAGTGGGGCCTCTTCGACCTCGCCAGGATGAAGAGGGAGCTTGAGGCGATCTTCGGCCGCGAGGTGGACGTGTTGACCCGCCAGGGCGTCGAGGCCAGCCGCAACCCAGTGCGGCGCCAGGCCATCCTGGCGTCTGTTGAGGTTATCCATGCAACGTGACGCGACCTACTTGGCCGATATCCTCGACTCTGCGCGGCTCGCGATCAGCTACCTTGCGGGCGTGGAGTATCCCCGCTTCGCCGCGGACGTGCAGCTCCAGGACTCGGTGATTCGGCGGCTCGAGATCATCGGCGAGGCGGCCCGCCGCTGCTCCGACGAGACCCAGTGTCTCTGGCCCGACCTCCCCTGGCGCGACATGATTGGCATGCGCAACGTCATGATCCACCAGTACGACTCAGTGGACCTCTCCATAGTCTGGCGCACCGTTCAACACAATCTCCCGGAACTCGTGCGCGACCTTGAGAGGATCCTCGAGCCGGAGAAGGGAACTGAAGGGCCTCTCGCGGGCGCCGAGGGCAGAGCTTAGGGCAAGGAGCGACCGATGGATGAGACTCGCAGCAGCAGAGACGACCAGGATGAGTTCAGCCGGCGGGAACTGCTGAAGCTCGGCGCCGCTGGGACGCTCGCGTTGGGCGTGGCATCCACGGCGGCTCAGGCGGCCGAGGCCACCGCTCGGCTCGAAGAGGCGAAGGCGAAGCTGGCCTATCTGACCCGCCCCGAGGCCTTCCGCGAGTTCAACCGCGAGAAGCCGCCGCTCCCCCAGCTCCCGGCCGAGAAGCGTCGCGAGGTCGGCCTCGACCCCGAAACCTGGCATCTGGAGGTCGTGCCCGACCCCGAGAGCAACAGCCAGGTGGCGAACCCGCTGTCGAAGGAGCGCGGCACGGCCCTCACGTGGAAGGGGCTGATGGCCCTCGCCGAGAAGCACGCTGTGCGCTTCCTCAAGGTGCTCACGTGCACGAACATGCCCGACCCCCTGGGCATGGGGCTGTGGGAGGGCGTGCCGCTGCGCGACGTCCTCTGGCTTGCCAGGCCCACGAGCAACGTGCGCCGCGTGGCCTACTGGGGCTACGACAACGGCGACCCGAAGCAGCGCTTCATCGTCTCGCTCCCCATCGGCCGCGTGCTGGAGGACCCGCCGGGCGAGCTGCCCGTCATCCTGTGCTACAAGCTCAACGGCCAATGGCTCTCGCCGAGGAACGGCGGGCCGGTGCGTGCCATCGTCCCGGAGAACTACGCCAACAAGTCGGTGAAATGGCTCACGCGCGTCGTCCTCAGCAACAGCTTCCAGGCGAACGACACCTACGCCTTGTGGAACAACGACGTGGAGAGCCCGATGAAGACGGCTGCCCGCTTCCTCAATCCGCCGAAGGAGGCGAAGGCGGGCGAGCCGCTGCCCCTCGTGGGCCTGGCCCAGGTGGGCATGTCGGGGCTGAGCAAGGTGCAGTACTCCGTGGAGCCGGAGGGGGCTCCCCCGCGGCCCGACGACCCGCACCTCACCCAGTGCGAGTGGCGCGACGCCGAGGTCCTGCCGCCGCCTACTAATTGGGGCGGGGGCCTGCCCGACGGCAAGCTGCCGCCCATCCCGCTCCAGTTCGACCCCGCGTCGGGCAAGCCGCGGACGTGGCCGCTTCGCTACACCATCGCCCACTGGGCGGCGCTGGCTCCCGGCCTGGCCGCGGGGCGCTACCATCTGCGCTGCCGCACCATTGACTCCAACGGCTGCGCCCAGCCCATGCCGCGTCCCTTCCCCAAGGCCGGCAACAACGCCATCCACCAGGTTCCCCTCGCCATCGTGTGATGGGTCTGCCCTTCGCCGAGCCGCCTCTCTCGCCACGGCTCCATTGCACAGTTGCGTCCTGCCCTCGGGCTGACTACAATTGCTCCTCGATGCGGCCGGGCCGCTGTGGCCGCCGCGCGATGAAAGGAGCCACCGGATGGGCCAGACCAAGAGCCCCTGGGCGAAGGCGGCGTTCGTGCTCGCCTTCGCCCTGCTCACCTCGCTGTGCTGGTGCCC
>Ga0194112_10003764_pt1 | contig 21020 bp, 16 predicted proteins | sample TA2MahC400mmetaG_FD_146191 | JGI IMG/M metagenome (GOLD analysis project Ga0194112, IMG submission 146191) | Freshwater microbial communities from Lake Tanganyika, Tanzania - TA2015016 Mahale Deep Cast 400m | ecosystem: Environmental > Aquatic > Freshwater > Lake | place: Tanzania: Lake... | reverse complement strand
GGGCAGGTGGCTGGCGAGGGCCAGGAGCCGGTCGTGCTCGGCGGGGTCGAGGCGCCGCACGCGGGCGCCCAGGGCCTGCCACAGCTCGGTCACGGCGGCCAAGGCGCGGCGATCGGTCCGAGGCGTCGGCGTCACGAAGCACAGCGCCCCGTCGAAGAGCCCCGCCGTCGCCTCGTCCACCCCCCGCTTCTCAGAGCCTGCCATCGGGTGCGAGCCGACGTAGCGGAGGCGGCTGCCGGCCACCTCCTCGAGCTGCCGCACGAGCTGGGCCTTCGTGCTCCCCACGTCGGTCAGCAGCGCGCCGCGGGGCATCGCGTCGGCCGCGGCGCGGGCCAGCTCCACCATCGCCCCCACGGGCGTGGCCAGCACCACCAGCTCGGCCTCAGCCACGCCGGCGCGCACGTCCAGCGTCCCCTCGTCAATCGCCCCAAGGGCCACGGCGCGGTCAAGGGTCGCCTGGCGGCGTGCCACCCCCACCACGCGCCGCGCCAGGTGTTGCGCCCGCAAGGCCAGCCCCAGCGAGCCGCCGAGCAGCCCCACCCCCACGATCGCCACCGTGCGGAACGGCAAGACCCCGGAAACAGGCGCCGCCACACCCATCCACGCGCACTCCAGCCACACTTCCGAGGGCAACCACACCCGCCGCGGAGTGTACCAGATGCCCATGCGGGTGTCAAACGCCCTTCACACCTCTCCCACACCGCAGTGGCTCAGATTGTGAGAAGGGCACCCCATTGCATTCCCAGCTTCCGCGTGATAGCATTGCCGGTGTTGGCGGAACACCGGCTCGGCAGCGCCGCTGTACACCTTCCCACGCCAAGCCGACGACAAGGAGGACTGCGATGAGCGCTCGGGCACCGTGCTCGCGTTGGGCCGTGGCGGTCGCCTTAGCCACGTGCCTGTTCCTCGCCGGCTTGTGCAGCGCCGCCGGGCAGGAGGCGAAGCAGCGAACGGTGGACCTCGGGGGCGGCCTGACCATGGCCTTGGTCCTCATTCCTCCGGGCAGCTTTGTCATGGGCACGACGGACGCTCAGGCCAAGGCGCTCGAGCGCACGGTGGGGCGGGTGGACAGCGAGAGGCCGGCCCACAAGGTGTGGCTCTCCAAAGCCTTCTGGATTGGCAAGCACGAGGTCACGGTGGGACAGTACCGCAGATTCGTCGAGGCCGCCGGCTACAAAACGGATGCAGAGAAAGGGACAGGAGGCAAGGGCGCGCGGGTCTACGACCACGCGGGGGAGACCAGTCGGGCAGAGGATGCTTGCTGGCGCAATCCGCACTTTAGGCAGTCCGACGACGACCCGGTCGTGTGCGTGAGCTGGAACGACGCTCGGGCATTCGTGGACTGGCTCAATCGCCTGGACAACGACAGGCCCCCCGGTATGTCCTATCGGCTCCCGACCGAGGCCGAATGGGAGTACGCCTGCCGGGCTGGCACCTCCTCACTCTATCAGTGGGGCGATGATCGCGACGGAGCCCGTGGATGGTGCAACGGTGCAGACCTCACGATGAGGGACGCCGGCTGGATTAGCGGGCGGATGGACTTTATGCGGTTCGACTGGAATGACGGGTACCTCACCACGGCGCCAGTGGGCTCATTCAGGGCCAATGCATTTGGGCTTCACGACATGCTCGGCAACGTCTGGGAATGGTGTCAGGACTACTATGGCCAGTACAAGGGCGGCGACCAAACGGACCCGGTGGGCCCTGCTACCGGGCAGTCCCGCGTCTTTCGTGGGTGTTCCTGGCGCAGTTCCCCCGGTGAACTTCGATGCGCAAACAGGGACTTGAACGGCCCCTCTGACCGAAGCGTGGAAGGCGGATTCCGGTTGGCTCTTGCCGGAGCATTCGGTACCGCGAAGGCGGAGGAGACCACTGCCCCTGAGAGAGCACCCGCGGCCCAGACGGCAGGGGAACTCGTGCAACGGGGCATGACCAAGATGGCGAACGGTGACGTTGATGGCGCCATGGCCGACTTCACCGAGGCCATCCGGCTTGAGCCCGGGGACTTCCAGACACACCGGTGGCGTGGCCACCTGAAATGCGAAAAGGGGGACTACGACGGGGCCATAGCCGATTACACCAAGGCCATCGAGTTGAAACCTGACTATGCAGAGGCTTACCAACTGCGGGCATTCACTCGCAAGGCGAAGGGGGATTACGAGGGCGCGATCTCCGACTACGACAGGGCCATCCAACTGCGGCCGAACAACCCAGACGCCTACTACAGCCGCGGCCGCGCCAAGCACGCGAAGCGAGACTACGACGGGGCAATCGCGGACTACACCAAGGCCCTCGAGGGGTTCCGCCCTGACGAGAAGGATATCGAAGGGACGAGGGCGGAAGTGATTGCCAATCTGGAACGCGCAAGGGCCGAGCGGGCCGCCGCTGGAAAGGCGCCCGCGGCCGAGACGGCAAGGGCGCTCGTGGAACGGGGCATGACCAAGGGGGCTGACGTTGACGGGGCCATCGCCGACTTCACGGAGGCCATCCGGCTCGACCCGGGGTATGCGCCAGCGCACGAATGGCGCGCCCTGGCGAGGATCAGGAAGCTGGACTACGACGGCGCCATCGCCGACTGGACCAGGGTCCTCCAACTGCGGCCTGACGACCCATGGGCCTACTACAACCGCGGCTGCGCCAAGCACGCGAAGCGTGATTACGACGGGGCAATCGCCGACTACACCAAGGCCATCGAGACGCAGCGGCTCCGCCCGAACGAGAAGGGCGCCGATGCGATCCTGGCGAAGGCAAGTGCCGACCTGGAACGCGCGAAGGCACAGAAGGCCCGCACACACCCGGAGAAGGGCCGCGAAGGCCCGGCTCCCAAGGCCCCGGCCGGCCTTCAGGAAGTGCCCTACCTGGGCTTCGACGGGCACGACCTGGACCCCGGCCTCGCCGGGCTTCTCCAGCTCAAGGCGAAGAGCGGTGTGCTCGTGACCGACGTGCGCGAGGGCTCCCCCGCCGCCCTCGCCGGAGTCGTGAAGAAGGACGTGGTCGTGGCCCTCGACGGGGCAGCGGTCAAGAGCTTCCAGGCCCTCAAGCAGGCTCTCGCCGCCAAGAAGCCAGCCGACGCCGCCACCCTCACCCTCCAGCGCGGGGATGAGAAGGTGGACGTGAAGGTCACTCTCGCCGCCCGGCGTGTGCCGGAGGAGGAGCCGCCCGAGAAGGGGAAGGAGTGAGCACTCACCATGGCCGAAGTGGCATGCGGGGGCGCCATTCGCACCGAGAGCATCGGAACGGTGGTGCAGGTGGCGGGGCCGGCCCGGGGCAAACTGATTCTCTCCGGGATCGCCGATGCCTTGCTGGGTTGCGGCCTTTGCGCCTTCCTCGTCTCGTTCGCCGCGAGCGGGGGCCTCTACCATACCGGGGAGCTGTCCTGGACGACGGTCGCTCTGGACGTGGGGCTGGCCCTCCTCGGCGTCCTGTTGCTCATGGCGGCCGTGCGACGCTTCCGAGCCGTGGGCGACAGGCGCGTCTACCTGCGGGCGGGGCCGGGGGGCGTGGCCGTGTGCGTCCCCATGCCGACGGCGGCCGACCTCTTCCGCCTCTCCTTCCGGCCGGTCAGCCGCGAGCTGGCCTGGTCGGAGACCCGGACGTGGTACGCCTACGCGTATCTGAAGATCGGCGAGCTGTTCTTCGGTGAGCCCTCCTGGCTCTCCTACGCCAATGACACGAGGATCGTGTTCGAGGGGGTGGAGGGTTGGGTGGTGTGGGTCCCGACGCTGTTGCTCGGCGGCTCCCTGCGACGGATCACGCGCGGCATTGCCGAAGCCGCAGCGCGGGACGATTTGCGCGACGCCGATGGCTCTGCCGCGCCGGCTGCGGAGCCGGAGGACGGTGGCCAGGGGGACTCGTGATGGCCTCGGAGACGAAAGACGCTCTGCAAGTAACGCTCGACGTCTCTGACCGCTCGGACGACGAGCGCGCGGCGCTGCCCGCCGCAATCGCCTCGCGGCTCGAGGGATTCCTCAAGAGCAGGTTCCCGACGGACCGCGGGTTCCGTCACGGCCGCGGCACTTCCCAGCCGTTCGAGGAGTGGCCCAAGCTCCTCAGCCACTGGCTCGCCGTCACCAAGGGCGTGCTTCGGGGACACGCGGTCGAGGTGTGCCCGGGAGACTTCCAAGTCGGCCGGATCACCGTCACGCTGAAGACGCACCGAGAGCTGACCGGGCTCCTGGCGCTCCTGGCGATATTGGCGGGCCTGGCAGCCGGGGCCGGCGCGGTTGCCCTGGCAATCTTCGAGAACCGTGACCCCCGCGAGCCATGGTGGCATGGGGATGCAATCCCGGTCATCGTCGCGGCCACGTTTGGGGGCGGGGCCGCGGTCTTCGGCCTCCTCTGGCTCCTTTCACGTCCGGCCGTCAGAATGCTCACCGACCCCGCCCGGGAGGAACGGGAGCGCCAGGCCCTCTGGCAGGAGTTGCTTCCCCACTTGGCGAACGTGCAGGAGCCCTGAGCCCTGAGGGAGCAGGCCGGCCCAGCGGGCCAGATAAGCACCAAATGGGGCCCAGCCAGTACCGGGCAGCACGCGCGGAAGCCATAAGCCTTTGGATTCCAATCGCTTGCGACCCGTACTGCCTACGGCGTGCGCGCGCGGGCGTCATAGGGTGGGGAACAGGCGCGAGGACAAGGAGGAAGGAGGCGGAAGCAGGAAGTCCGGGGCACCCCCCCCACCCTTGGGCGCGCGTGTGGCGCAACGTTGAGCGACACTGAGCGACTCTGAGCAACACTGAGCCGGAAGCCCGAGAATCGCCAAACGGCAATTGAGCGACTCTGAGCAACACTGGGCAACATTGAGCAACACTGCGCCGGCACACCGGGCCACGAAGAAGCCCGACCCGCGTGGGGCGGGCCGGGCTTCGGGGATGTGACCAGGCGTCGCGGGGCACGGAGGCCCCGCCTACAACAAGGAGAGGGTCAGTGGGTCATCGAGTAGACGATGGCGTTCATGCCGATGCGAAGGGCGTCCTGGGTCGAGTAGCACTTGGCGAAGGGGCGCTCCATGCCGTCCCATTGCGTCCCCAGGCCGTAGGGGGTGTAGATGACGGCGAGGACGCCGCCCATCGTGATGCCTTCGAGGACGGGGACGTTGAGGTCGGGCTTGCTCTGGCGGACGATGCCGCTGTAGGCGACCTTGCCAATCTTGGCCTGGACGCTCAGGAGCGGATGGCTGGGCGTGATCGGCTCCAAGGGGTGCTTGGGGAGGACGCGAGCCATCTCGCGGCGGAAGGCCTGGTCGAAGTCCTTGCGACCGCAGCAGGAGTCGGCCAGCAGGATGCCGCCGTTCCGCAGGTAGCTGCGGAGCGCCGCGACCTCTTCGTCGAGGAGCACGAAGTCGTCGTGGCCCGTCATGTAGAGGAGCGGGTGCTTGAAGGCCTCGGTCTTCCGAAGGTCCACGTTCGAGCGCTTGAACTGCACCTCCAGGGTCGAGTTGGCACCGACGTATTTCAGCAGGGCCATGTTGCCCGACGGGTGGGGGTCCCAGTCCCCGCCGTGGATGACCTGGCCGAAGACGAACTCCTCGCGTGTGGGCTCGCCGGTCTGGTAGTAGACCTTTTCGGCGCCGAGGAAGCGGCCGAGCTCGTGGCTGGCCAGGCAGTAGGCGGTGAGGTTCACGCCGAACTGCTGCGCGGGCACGGCTTTGACGCGGAAGCCCCAGGGGTGCTCGTGCTGCGCCCAGCCGCAACTAACGTCGTAGGGGGCCAGCAGCACGGCCACGCGGCAGCCCAGGTGGATGCCGTAGATGTTCGGCGCCCCCGTGTACGGGGCCTTGTTCGGCTCCTGGTACGTGAAGTTCTCGATCTGGTAGAATGCCTGGTAGATGGGGTGGTCAGCCGGCAACTGGCGCAGCGGGCGCTGCGGGAAGAGCTTGAGGGAGAGGGCCTTGAACGACTCGGTGAACGGCTGCGCCCCGCAGCAGGCGTCGCCCACCAGCGTCCCGCCGTCCCGAAGATACCACCGGAGCTTCTCAACGATGTCGTCGCCAAATGTGAAGTTGTGATGGCCGGAAAGATAGAGGATGGGGACCTCGGCAGGGCTGAAGGAGAACTCTTCGAGGCCTAGCTCGATGGAGCGGTACTTGACCTGGAGCTTGCTGCCGGCGGTCAGTAGGATGTTGTGCAGGTCGGTCGTGTCGCTCTGCCAGTCGAGGTAGGAGAAGCGGCGGCCGTCATCGGTGGTCTTCCAGACGGGCTTGCCGTAGCGGATTTTGGCGATGAGGGCCGGTGGCGCGGGCGGGCGCTTCTTCTCCGTGCGGCGCAGGGGCGTGGCGGGCAGGGGGAGCGGGGGGAAGCCTTCGGACGCGCTGATGCGCGAGGGCTTGGGCGGCGGCGGCGGCTCCCAGTCGCCGTAGGCCACTTGCTCCACGACAAACGCGGAGAGACACAAGGCCGCACAGGCCAGGACGAGCCAACACGCCGCAGTGCCGAGCCGCCGAAGCATTCGCAGCCTCCTTTGCACAGCAGTCCGGGCAGCCGTGGTCAGCGCGGACCTTCCCCGCGCAAACCACCCATAGTATAGCGCGAGGACGGGGAATGTCCAGCGCTTTTTTGCGGTTTTTTGGTGACGCAAGCGCCGCGCGCCCAAGCCGTTAGGGGATGACGCCGCTCTGGCGGAGCTTGATGACCTCGAGGAGCGTGCGGTTGAACTCCTTCACGCACTTCTCACGGTGCATGCGGGCCTTTGGGAAGTCCCCTGCCGAATGGGCTTCGGCACACAGGGCAAAGTTGGCCACGGCCTCCTTGAAGTTGTCGTGGACCCCTTCGGCGCCCTCGGGTGGGGTGAGGCGGGTGATGGCCTTGGCGTGGAGGGCGCCAAGCTCCTTGGCATACTGGCACAGGGCCTTGTCGTAGGGGTGTTTTGCCAACATTCCTCCCACCTGAAGGCCGATGCGCGTGATCGTCTCGGCCAGGTTCACATAGGAGCTGACCCGTTCGGCCTTCTTCTTAGCGTCGTCGGGCGCCTCCCCGCGGCAGACCGCGGCCAGAGCGCAGACGAGGCCCATGCAGACGCAGCCTACGGTGGAGACCCGCGTGGCCATGGGATGCCTCCTGAGCTGCCGCCCGTCAGGCGCCCACGATGCGCCGGACCTGGGCGATGGATGCGGCGGAGTCGCCCGTCGGGCCATACTCCAGGCCCACGTAGCCCTGGTAGCCCGCCTTGTCAATCGCCGCGCAGATCGTGGCGTAGTTCAGCTCGCCCGACCCGAACTCGTGGCGGCCGGGCATGTCCGCCGAATGGAAGTGGCCGATCAACCCGATGTTCTCGGTGGTGTTCTGAATCAGGTTGCCTTCCATTATCTGCTGGTGGTAGATGTCGAAGAGGAGCTTGACGTTGGGGCTGCCCACGGCGCGCACGATGTCGAAGCCCTCGCGGCTCGACCACAGGTAGTAGCCCTTGTGGTTCACCAGCGTGTTGAGGGGCTCGAGCACGATGGTCACGCCCGCCCGCTCGGCATCGGCGGCCACGGCCTTGAGGCCGCCCACGATGCTGTCGTGCATCTGCCAGGGGCTCAGGCCGGGCTGCTCGTTGCCCACAGTGGCGATCAGCGTCGGGCAGCCGAGGCGGTTGGCTACCGCCAGGCTCTCGCGGGTGGCGGCCACGAACACGCTCCGCATCTCGGGGTTCACCAGAATCCCCTTCGCCCAGGCCTGCTTCATCGCGGGGTCGGCGCTGTCCACGCAAATCGCCGCCAGGTCCAGCCCAGTCTCTCGCTTCGCCGCCAGCACGCCATCGAGGTCAACCCCGTTCCAGCCCCAGAACTCGAAGGCCGGCAGCCCTGCCTCCTTGACCTTCGCGATCCGCTTCACGAAGTCCTTCTCCTCCCGGAACAACATGCAGATACAGGCCGAGAGCCTCACAAGTTTCTCCTTTTCTGTGATGCCATGCGCAGGGATGGGTGGATGAATGGATGGGTGGATGAATGAGCAAGCCTGCTTTTCACATTCATCCAATCATCCATCCAATCATCCCCCATCTTCGCTTGGCGCGCCCAACTCCCGCGATCTCCTCGCCGCCGCCTCCACTGCCTGGATCAGGGCACCCCTGAGCCGCTTCTCCTCCAGCACCTTCAGCCCCTCGATGGTCGTGCCGCCGGGCGAGGCCACCATGTCCTTCACCACGGCCGGGTGCCGCCCAGTCTCGAGCACGAGGCGTGCCGTGCCGAGCACCGTCTGCGCCGCCAGCTTGAGCGCCGTCTCGCGCGGCAGGCCGGCCAGCACCCCGCCGTCGGCAAGCCCCTCGATGACCAGCGCGACGAACGCCGGCCCGCTCCCGCTCAGGCCCGTGACGGCATCCAGCAGCGCCTCGGGCACCGCCACGGCAATGCCCACGGAGCAGAAGACCTCGTTCACCAGCCTCCCATCGGCCTCCGTCGCCGCCGAGCCGAGCGCGTAGGCCGACGCCCCGCAGCCCACCAGGCATGGCGTGTTCGGCATCACCCGCACCACCCGCGCCCCCGGACCCAGCATCCCCTCCAGCTCCCGCAGCGTGACCCCCGCCGCGATGGAGACCACCAGCTTCTGGCTCCCGATGGCGTTCCCCAGCCCCGGCAGCACCTGCCGCACCACCCCCGGCTTGAGCGCCACCATCACCACGTCGCTCGCCGCCACCAGAGCCGCGTTCCCGTCGGCAATGCCCACCTGGAGTTGGCGGGCGAGGTCCTCCAGCCGCTTCCCATCCACGTCGCTCATCAGCACGCGGTCTGGAGTAACCCGCCGGCCCGCTAGCAGCCCGCGTGCCAGCGCCTCGCCCATCTTCCCCGCCCCCAGGAACCCAATCGTCTGCTCCACCGAGCTCTCCTCCGTCGCGTCAACCCCCGCGCTCCCGACAAGACTATATCAGAAGCCCGCGGGGACCGCAACGCCCCATCCGGCGTCGGGTGGAATAACGGATTTGCGCGCTGCCCATCTTGGTTCGTAGTTCGGCGTTTACGCGGTTCTGCTCTGTGCCGTTGCAGCGCCCAAGGCCGCCTGAAGGCCGAACTACCAACAGGAACGCCCCATCCCGCGCACGTGTCCAGGATCACCTCGAGTCCTCCGGCCATTCATCCTCAGCCAGCGGCTCGGTCGGGTCGTACTTGATCTTGATGCGCCTCATGACGGGGTGAGGCCCCAGGCGGTCGCGTTTGCGGTGCGGCACCAGCTCGGCAACAGGCTTGCCGTGCCGGCACACCAGGAACGACTCCCCCGTCGCCTCCACCTCGGCCAGCACGGCCGACAGCCCCGACTTGGCCTCATGCACGCTAAGCGTCTTCATCGCGGCTCTTCTTTGGCCCATTTCAGTCTAGTCAACTTGGTCCACCCTGTCAAGCACCTTTGAGGACATGGCGCGTGCGCTTGAGGGTGGCACCCACCGGCGTCACCTACTTCCCTGGGTCGCACCCACGCCCACGCGGCCATGTAAGTGATGGCGAGGCAAGGCGGGCAGAGGCCATCAGTCCTTCGTGACGCAAACCACGCGAAAGCCAAGATCGTCGTACCGGGCCCCAGGACGAAGCCTGCGCCGGTACGTACAGCGCAGGGTCCTCGGATAGCCGCCATAGGAGCCGCCACGAACCACTCGGTGTGTACCAGACTCAGGACCGGTCGGGTCGTTCTGCGCATCCTCACTGTAGAGACCGTACCAGTCCTGGCACCACTCCCACACATTACCGTGCATGTCATGCAGGCCCCAGGCATTGGGTCGTTTCCTTCCCACGGGATGGGTGACGCCCCGGGCCTGGGTGCCGAACCAGGCGTGCACTTCGAGGTAATTCGCATCGTCACCAAAACAGAACTGGGTGGCGGCGCCGGCGCGACAGGCGTACTCCCATTCGGCCTCGGTGGGCAGGCGGAAGGTCTTCCTCGACCTCGCGCTCAGTGTGCACAGAAAGTCCTGGCACTGCTCCCAGCTCACCCACTCGACAGGGTTCTGCGGCCCGCTTCCGAACCTGCTTGGGTTCTTGCCGATCGCCGCCATCCAGAGCTCCTGGGTGACTGGGAACTTCCCAAGCCAGAATGGCCTGGAGAGCCTGACGCTGTGCTGGGGGCACTCGTCCTTGTAGAAGTCAGGGGTCCCGCCATAGGTCTTGGCCAGTCGTTCTCCACCCGCAAGTGCGTCGCTCCCCATGAGGAATTCCCCGGCAGGGATGAGGATGAGGGCCATCTTCACCCCCTTGCCCAGGTCAACCTCCTGCTCCACCTGGACGCCGAGTGCTTTGGCGGTCTCCGCCTGCCGCTGCTTCGCCTCGGCCGCGTCGAAGGGCCAGGCCGTGTAGACACGCCACTTGGTGGGCACCTCGGCTATCTGCGTCGGCAGTCGGGTGTCCGGTGTCGGGGTAACTGGAAGCGCCACAGCCGAGGGCGCCTGTGCCACGTGCTCCGTACCGAGTGGGGGCTGTGGGACAAGGTCAAGGGCGGCCAGGAGTTCCTCCGCGCTCTGGTAGCGCTCGGCGGGCCTCTTGGCAAGGAGGCGATGGATGATGGCGCAAAGGGCGGCTGGGACGTCCGGCGCGTGCTGGGCGAGCGGAGGCACCTGGGCGCTCACGTGCATCCCCATGACCGCCAGGGGCGTCGGCGCCTGGAACGGCGGGCGGCCAGCAAGGACATGGTAGAAGGTGGCTCCGAGGGAGTACAGGTCCGAGCGCTGGTCGGCCTCGCGGCTGTCGGCGGCCTCGGGGGAAATGTAGAGCGGAGTGCCCAGTTGCATCCCCGGAGCGGTGAAGGTGACGTCAACCCCCTGGCGCTTGGCGAGGCCGAAGTCCGCGACCTTCACCTGCCCGCTCCGCGTGACCAGGATGTTGGCGGGCTTGATGTCGCGGTGGAGCACTCCCGTCGCGTGGGCCTTCACAAAGGCGCGGGCCGTCTGCTTGAACAGGTCGAGCGCGCGGCCCGGCGCCAGCCTCCCTTCGCTTGCCAGGATGTCCCCCAGGCTCTGCCCGTCCACGAACTCCATGGCAATGAAGTAGACCCCGCGGTCATGCCCGACGGAGTAGACTTCGATGATGTTGGGATGCTTCACGGCGGCGGCGGCCAGGGCCTCCCGGCTGAAGCGGCTCACGTACGTCCTGTCGCGCATCAGGTCCGGGGGCAGAACCTTGATGGCCACGGCGCGGCCGCTGTCGAGCTGGCGGCCCTTGTAGATGATGCTCATCGGGCCTTGCCAGATGCGGCGCTCGACCGTGAACTCGCCAAGAGTCTGGCCAATCAGCGTGTCGTCGCACGGGGCGTCGGTGGTCTCATTCGGGTCCGCCTGGTCCGCCACGAGAGTAGGCCCCCAGCTTGTGATCGGCGTGATAGGGTCGCGTTCGGCATCGCTATGGTAGCCAAGGGGAAGCGTGGTGTCAACACGGCCACACAGAGACGCATGGCTTGACCCCGCCAGGGGCTTCGGCTAGAATCCGGGGCATGGAGCAGCGGAGCACGATTCGCCCAAAGGTGCCGTCCATCGCCCAGGCGATGCGCGAGGTGAGGACGAAGCGGCAGCTCGCCGAGCTGCTCGGCTATCTGAGGATCAAGCCCAGCAGGTCGCTGGGACAGAACTTCCTCGTTGACCACAATCTCCTGGACTTCGTCGTGCGAGCCGCCGAGGTGGGGCCGGGGGATGTGGTGCTGGACATTGGGTGCGGGACGGGGCTGCTGACCGCCCACCTCGCGGACGCGGCGGGGCACGTGGTCGGGATCGAGCTGCATCGCGGCCTCTTCGCCGTCTGCTCCCGATACCTGGAGGGGCGGGGCAATGTGACGCTGCTGTGCGGGGATGCCCTGGAATCCAAGCACGCGCTCTCCCCTGCGCTGCTGGAGGCGGTGGGGCAAGCAGTGGGGAGTGCGGAGTGCGGAGTGCGGAGTGCGGAATCAAATCCGAAATCCGAAATCCGAAATCCGAAATCGGGCACACGGGCGTTGCGGGTGGTGTCGAACCTGCCGTATTCGGCGGCGTCGCTGATCGTCCCGAACCTGCTGGAGAGCGGCCTGCCGATTGCCGTGATGGTGGTGACGGTGCAGAAGGAGGTGGCGGAGCGCATGGCCGCGGGGCCGGGGAGCGGGGACTACGGGGCGCTGTCGCTCGTCGTCCAGGCCCAGGCGGCGGTCGAGGTGTTGCGGGCGGTGCCGCCGGAGGTGTTTTGGCCGCGGCCGAAGGTGGCGTCGAGCATCGTGCGGCTGGTGCCCGACGCGCAGCGGAAGGCGGCCGTCCGCGACTTCGCGGCGTTCCGGGAGGTGGTGAAGGCCGCCTTCGCCCACCGCCGGAAGACGCTTGCGAACTCGCTGGGCGCAGGGCACTTGCTGCCCGGCCCAGTGGCGCCGCTTCTGAGCGCTTGCGGGATCGAGCCGAGCGCGCGGGCGCAGGAGGTTGACCTGGCGCGCTACATTCTGCTGGCAAACCACGTGTCGGACTTGAGGAGTGCCAGATGAGCCATGAGTCGCGTCTGAACGACTTCACGCGTGAGGACCCGTGGCGGGTGTTCCGGATCATGGCGGAGTTCGTGGACGGCTTCGAGCTGATGGCAGGGGTGCCGAGGCCGCGGGTGGCGGTGTGGGGTTCGGCGCGCACGAGGCCGGGCACGCCCTGCTACGAGCAGGCCCGGGCGCTGGCGCGGCGGCTGGCCGAGGAGGGCTACGCCGTGGTGACGGGCGGCGGCCCTGGCATCATGGAGGCGGCCAACCGCGGCGCGGCCGAGGGCGGTGGGGCCTCCGTGGGACTCAACATCGTCCTGCCCTACGAGCAGGCGGCCAACCCCTACGCCAACTACAGGATGGGGTTCCGCTACTTCTTCTCGCGCCGCGTGATGTTTGTGAAGGAATCGAGCGGCGTGGTGGTGCTGCCGGGCGGCCTCGGCACGCTCGACGAGCTATTCGAGATACTCACGCTGAAGCAGACCAACCGGATCGAGGACCTGCCGATCATCCTGTTCGAGTCGTCGTACTGGCGTGGCCTGCTCGACTGGATGCGGGATACGCTCCTGGTGCAGGGCGCGATTTCGGCGGAGGACATGGGGCTGTTCGAGGTGGCGGACGACGTGGAGGCGGTGGTGCGCGCCCTGGCCCGCGCCCATGCGGGGCAGCCGCCCACCTGAACAGCCGCACGTGTTCAAGCCGGAGGCAGCCTTGCTCCCTCTCCCTCGGGGAGAGGGGTGGGGTGAGGGTGCTTGGGCTCCCGCGGGTTCCACGGAGGGCACCCTCACCCCCACCCTCCCCCCAAGGGGGAGGGAGTAGAGTCCCCCTCCCGCCAAACACGTGGGATCAGCCGCCGAGGGCGCGGCGCGCCAGGTGGGCGAGGAGGAGGATGTAGACGTTGTACGCCGCGTGGGCTGTGACTGAGGCCACCAGCGAACCCGTGCGCTCGTAGAGGTAGGCTAGCAGGAAGCCGACGACGAACAGGGGCGGGATGCCGACGGGGTGGCCGTGGAGGACGGCGAAGGTAAGGGAGCTGAGGAGGATGGCGCCCAGCGGCCCCAGGTAGCGGCGCAGCGTGGCGTAGAAGAACCCGCGGAAGAGGAGCTCCTCCATCGCCGGCGTCACGGCCACGATGCTCAGGAGGACGAAGGCCAAGGCCCTGGGCGAGGCCTCGGCCGCCTGCACCAGCACCTCCTGGGGCCGCGCCGACAGGCCGACCCGCGGAGCCAGCGAGAGGGCCACGTAGGCGGCGGCGAGCACCAGCGGCAGGACCATAAGGATGCCCGCCAGCCCCATCAAGGCCCGCCGGAGGGGCTGCGCCTCGCACAGGCCGAGAAGGCGCAGCGGCCCGCCGTGGGCGCTGCCCACGAGTGCGACGGTGAACAGGCACACGGCCAGCATCGTGAGGTTGGCGGCGCCCAGCACGGCCAGGCCCCTGGGCAGCCAGGGGAGCGCGCCGCGGGTCTCCTGGGCGTGCAGCAGCCAGGCAAGGCCGAGGCCCGCGCCGCGCGCCGCAGCGAACAGCACGATGCCCACCCCCACCAGGCTGCCCGCAGTCCACGGCACGAGTGGGAACTCGCACCGGGGGAAGACGCGCACGTTATGGGCGCGGAGGAGCACGTAGCCAACGAGGAGCCCTGACCCGACGACGACGGGGATGACGAGTGCGGCGGCAAAGCCGAAGGGCAACTCGGCCGGGCGCCGCGCAATCGGCTCGAAAGCCAACGAAGGGAGCGCGGAGGGGAGGGACGGCGGCTCCTCGGCGGGGAGGAGCCCCTTGTCGAAGGAGGCGATGCTCGCCACCAGGAGCGCGGCGTAGAGGAGCGGGTGGCGGAGCGCGGCCGCCCAGCCGGCCGAGCGCGGCGGCGGCCCCGGTGCATCAGTGGCGGTGTGAGGCTCATCGGGCATCGCGCCGTCCCCTCAGACGACAGACGACAGAGGGCAGACGACAGACGACAGAGGGCAGACGACAGAGGGCAGAGGGCAGAAGGCAGCGGCCGAATACTCAATATCCAATACCCAATGCTCGATGTCCAGGTAAGGCAGCTAGCGCCCAGGCTGCTCTCCTACTGGGTCAGTGAGGATTGAGAGTTGGGTATTGAACATTGGGCTTGCGATGCCGCGACGCATGCGCGCAGGACGCGCGTGCCCGAATGCCCATCTGTCATCTGTCATCTGTCTTCTGTCCTCTGTCTTCTGTCCTCTGTCCTCTGTCCTCTGTCCCGGGAGGGGCCTGGCCGTTGGCCGGCTCGGTGGCCACCTGGCTGTCGGTGCCGACCGGCAAGGGCAGGACCACGGTGAAGGTGCTGCCTGCGCCGAGGGTGCTCTGGAGCTCGATGCGCCCGCCGTGTGCCGTGGCGATCCAGCGCGAGATGCTCAGGCCCAGTCCGGCGCCGCCGGTGTTCCGGGACCGCGAGCCCTCGACGCGGTAGAAGCGCCCGAACACCTTGGTCTGGTCGTCGGGCGAGATGCCAATGCCGGTGTCGGCCACGGCCACGCTGACGTGCTCTGCGTCGGTCGTGCACGTGACGCTGACGCGCCCGCCGGGCGGGGTGTACTTGACGGCGTTGTCGAGCAGGTTGGCGAACAGCTCGTGGAGCCGCGCCCTGTCGCCGTTGACGACCACCTCGGGGAAGGGGCCGGCCTCGAGCGTGAGCTGGGCGGAGTCCGCCAGGACGTGGAAGGTCTCGGCCAGCTCCCCGAGCAGCAGGTCGAGCCGCACCGGCTCGCGTCCGACCACGACCTTGCCGGCGTCGGCCTGCGCCAGCAGGAGGAGCTGGGTGATGATGTGGATCATCCTGTCGTACTCGCGGATGTTGCTCTCGAGCACCTCCTCGTACATGGCGGGGTCGCGGTCCTTGCTGCGGAGGGCCACCTCGGCCTCGCCCTTGAGGATGGTGAGCGGGGTGCGCAGCTCATGCGCCGCGTCCGCCGCGAACTTGCGGGTGAGGGTGAACGACTCCTCCAGCCGCCCGATCATGTCGTTCAGCGTATCGGCCAGCAGGTCGAACTCGTCCCCAGTCTTCGAGCGGACGAGCCGCTCGTTGAGGCTGCTCGAGGTGATCTGGCGGGCGGTGCGCGAGATTTGGCCGATGGGCTTGAGCACCTTGCGGGCCAGGGCATGGCCCGCGAACCACGAGATGAGGACGAAGAGGGGGATGACGCTGATGAGGTTCTTGCGGAAGCGCCGGCTGAGCTTCTCGAGCGGCTCGAGGTAGGCCAGCGTCTGCACCACGTAGCGGACCTGCTTCGTCTGCGGGTCGCTCCAGGGCCGCGTGACCAGCAGGTAGTCGCAGGGCCGGTTGGGGAAGGGCACAATCTCCTGGCGCGACTCCCCTTCCACCACCACGTCGTGAAGGACCACGGGGTCAATCGGCCCGGTGGCCGGGACGGCCTCCCGGAAGGCCCGCGAGAGGGCCTTGACATTCCCCTGCGTGTCCAACAGCCGGAAGCTCAGCTCGTAGTAGCGTTCCCCGCTGCTCTCGAAGTCCAGCCGCTTCTGTATCTCCACCCAGTTGTCCTTCAGGTCGAGCACGAAGGCCATGAGGTCGGACGTGTCGTCGCGGATGAACTTCTCGAGCTCGGTGAGCATGCTGCGGGAGCTGCGCATGTGGACGAAGACGGCCAGGAGGACGAGGAAGAGGAGCTGAATGGCCGTGTAGTAGAGCGTGAGGCGGAAGCGCGCCCGACGATAGAAGGCCGGCTTACGTGGCGGCGAGGACATAGCCCACCCCTCGCACGGTCTGGATCATCCGCTCGCACCCGTGCGGCTGGAGCTTCTTGCGCAGGTGGTTGATGAACACGTCTATCAGGTTCGTGTAAGTGTCGAAATTGATGTCCCACACGTGCTGGGCGATCATGGCCCTGGTGCAGACGACCCCCTCGTTGCGCAGGAGGTATTCGAGCAGGGCGTATTCTTTGGCGGTGAGGTCGAGGGCGTGGCCGTGGGCCGTGACCCTGTGGGCCACGGGGTCGAGGACGAGTGGCCCCACGTGCAGGATGGGGCTGGCCGTGGCCGAGCGGCGGCGCAGCAGGGCGCGGACGCGCGCGACCAGCTCCTCGAAGGCGAACGGCTTCACTAGATAGTCGTCGGCCCCCAGGTCGAGGCCCTTCACACGGTCGTCCAGCGCGCTGCGCGCCGTGAGCATGATCACGGGCGTCCGCAGGCCCCGCTCGCGCAGGCCCTTCAGCACCTCGTAGCCGTTCAGCTTCGGCAGCAGGATGTCCAGCAGAATCAGATCGTAGTCCTCGGTCGCGCCCAGGTGGAGCCCATCCTCGCCATCGGCCGCCACATCCACGGCGTAGTTCTCGGCCTCCAGCCCCTTCTTGATGAAGCTGGCCACCTTGGGCTCATCCTCGACGACTAGCAGACGCATGGCTTTCTTCCCATGATCGGTCGGATCGGCCGGATCAGTCCGATCCCTCCTACGGCTGCCCTAGCACCTTCACCCGCCGCCCCTCGATGCGGAGGCGGCCCTCGCCGAACAGGCGCACCGCCTCGGGGTACGCCTCGAGTTCCTTCTCGAAGACCCGGGCCGCCAGGCTGTCCGCCGTGTCCACATCCTCCACCGCCACCGCCTTCTGCACGATGATCGGCCCGTGGTCGTACACGTTGTCCACGAAGTGCACCGTGCAGCCGCTCACCTTGCAGCCGTAGCGCAGGACGGCCTCGTGGACGTAGTGGCCGTAGTAGCCCTTGCCGCAGAAGGAGGGGATGAGGGCGGGATGTATGTTCATCGCCCGCCCCTCCAGCTCCGGCGGAATCGTGATGAGGCACATGAAGCCGGCCAGGAGCAGCAGGTCGTACTCATAGCGCCCCAGTTGCTCGAAGATGGCCCGGCTGAAGCCAGCCGCGTTGTTCTTGAAGGCGCGCGACTCGACGACGAACGTGGGCACGCCGTGGTTCCGCGCCCGCTCCAGGCCGTAGGCATCGGCCCGGCTGCCGCCCACGACCACCACCTCGGCGTCGAGGCTGCCCGCCTGTATCTCCGTGAAGAGATTCTCCAGCGTTCTGCCACTGCCCGACAAGAGCACGGCGAGTCTCAGGTGCTTCATGTCCTCTGCCCTTTCCCAGGCCATTGAGCTACGCAGAGGTACCGTCCGCTCTCTAGCCCCCGAACGGGGGCGGCCCAGCCGTAGCCCAGGGCGACCGAAGGGAGCCCTGGGTGGGCTGCCGCCCTGCGGCAGAGCCCCCGAAGGGGGCGATTCAGAGGGCCATGAACCGCCCCTTTCAGGGGCTCAGACTCACACCCAATCCCCTTTCTCCCTTCGGTCGCCCTGGGCTACGGCTGGCTCGCCCACTTCGTGGGCTGCGGCGCGATCCTGGCATCCACTGCATGATGGCACATCACTTCCGCACGTGTCAACGTAGCGCGCGCACGGCGGCGGCGCAACGGGCGCACAGCTCGGGTTGGGCGGCGTCGCTGCCCACGCTGGGCAGGAGGCGCCAGCAGCGGGCGCACTTGGGCCGGTCCGAGGGCCGGACGATGATCCCCAGCCCCTGCACGTCGGTGCCCGGCACTGCATCAGGCGAGATGCCTTCGCCAACGGCGACCTCGGAGACGATCAGAAGCTCGGGAAAGACCGCCTGGTTGTCGCGGAGGAACTCGAAGGATTTCCCCTCCGCATAGAGCGCGACGAAGGCATCGAGGCCGCTGCCGATCTTCTTGTCGGCCCGCAGCTTCTCCAGCTCGCGCGCCACGTCGCTCCGCACGGCGAGCAGGGTGTTCCACCGCCCTTCGAGTTCCTCGTCCACCCAGCCATCGTGCGCCTTCGGGAACCGCGCCAAGTGGATGCTCAGCAGGGCCTCGCGGCTTGGCATGGCGTCCCACACCTCCTCGCACGTGTGGATGAGGATGGGGGCAAGCAGGCGCACCAGGGCGTCGAGCATCTCATACATCACGGTCTGGGCCGAGCGCCTGGCCACCGAATCCGCCGCCTCGCAATACAGGCGGTCCTTGATCACGTCCAGGTAGAAGCTGCTCAGGTCCACCGTGCAGAATTGATAGAGGCGCTGGTAGACGCGGTAGAACTGGAAGTCCTCGTAGGCGCGGAGGGCGTCAGCGACAACGCGCGCGGTGCGCGAGAGCGCCCAGCGGTCCACCTCGGGCATCCGCCCCAGCACCACGCGATGGACGGCGGGGTCGAAGCCGTCGAGGTTGCCCAGCAGGTAGCGGAAGGTGTTGCGGAAGCGGCGGTAGGGCTCGTCCATCTTGGCGATGACGCCGCGCGAGGCGGGAATGTCGTCCAGGTAGTTCACGCTCGCGGTCCAGAGCCGCTGAAGCTCGGAGCCGAACTCCGTCAGGGCGTCCTCGATGGAGAGGTGGCTGCCGGCGGACTTGGACATCTTCTCGCCCTTCTCGTCCACGACGAAGCCGTGGGTGAGGACGGTCTTGTAGGGCGGCTGGCCGTCGGCCGCGACGGAGGGCAGGAGCGAGAGCTGGAACCAGCCGCGGTGCTGGTCGGTGCCTTCGAGATAGAGGTCGGCGGGCCACCGCAGGCCCTGCCGCTCGGCCTTGGGGCCGCAGAGAACGGCGCGATGGCTGGAGCCGCTCTCGAACCAGACATCGAAGATGTCGGTCTCCTTGCGGAAGCTGGCGCCCCCGCACTTCCCGCACTTCGTGCCCTGCGGCAGGATGTCGGCCGCCTCGGTGCGATACCAGGCGTCGGAGCCGGCCCGGCCGAACAGGTCGGCGACGGCGAGGACCGTTTGCTTCGTGAGGAGCACGGCGCCGCACCCCGTGCAGTAGAAGGCGGGGATGGGGATGCCCCAGGCCCGCTGGCGCGAGATACACCAGTCCGGCCGTTCGCTCACCATCGCCGTCATGCGCCCCTGGCCCCAGTCGGGGATCCAGCGGACGCTTTTGATGGCCTCAAGCGTCGCCTCGCGCAGGCCGCGATGGTCCACGCCCACGAACCACTGCTCCGTGGCGCGGAAGATGACTGGCTTCTTAGACCGCCAGCCGTGCGGATACGAGTGAGTGACCGATTCGGCGTGGACGAGGTGTCCCATCTGCCGCAGGCGCTCGACGATCTTCGGGTCGGCGTCGAAGACATGGAGGCCGGCGAACTCCCCCGCCTCCGCCGTCAGCTTCCCAGCGTCGTCCACGGGGCTGAAGATGTCGAGGCCATAGGCCAGCCCCGTCTCGTAGTCCTCGCGCCCGTGGCCGGGCGCCGTGTGGACGCAGCCCGTGCCGTCCTCCAGGCTCACGTAGGGGGCGAGGACGACTGGGCACAGGGCGCCGGTGAAGAAGTGGCGGTATCGCCGCCCTTCGAGCCGCTTGCCGCGGCAGCGCCCAAGCCGCTCGAACTCCCCGATGCCCACCTTCGCCGCCACGCGCTCCACCAGGTCCTCGGCGAGCGCCACCGTCTCTGTCTGCTTCGTCACTGGGTCCAGACACCTGATGGCGGTGTACTCGGCCTTCTCGGCGAGCGCAATGGCGCGGTTGGCGGGAAGCGTCCAGGGCGTGGTGGTCCAGATGAGGAGCGACACCGGCTCCGCCCCAATGGCAGGGAAGAGGTCGCGGAGGTCATCGGCGGCGGGGAACTTGACGTAGATGGACGGGCTGGCGATGTCCTCGTACTCCAGCTCGGCCTCGGCGAGAGCGGTGCGGGTTTCATAGTCCCAGTGGATGGGCTTGAGCCGCTTGTAGACGTAGCCCCGCTCGACCAGGTCGGCGAACAGCTCGATCACGGCCCGCTCGTACTCGAACTGGATGGTCGCATAGGGACTCTCGAAGTCGCCCAGGACGCCGAGCTGCTGGAACTGGCGGATGTGGGCTTTCATGTGCTTTTCGGCGAACTGGCGGCTGCGGCGGCGGATTTCCGCGGGCGGCGTGCCCAGGGCGCCCGGCCCCAAGTCCTGTATCACCCGCTGCTCGATGGGTTGGCCGTGGCAGTCCCAGCCCGGCACGTAGGGCGCGTCGAAGCCCATCATCGTGCGGGAGCGGACGACGACGTCCTTGAGAATCTTGTTCATCCCCGTGCCGATATGCAGGTCGCCGCTGGCATAGGGCGGCCCGTCGTGGAGGATGAACTTGGGGGCGCCGGCGCGGGCCTGGCGGACGAGGGCGTAGAGGCTCATCTCGCGCCAGCGCTTCTGAAGCTCCGGCTCCCGCTGGCGCAGGTTGGCCTTCATTGGGAAGGCGGTCTTGGGCAGGTTCACAGTATCACGATAGTTCATCAGGCGTTTCCTGGCAATCCAAGGGGGATGAATGGATGATTGGATGAATGGATGATTGCAGAAGCCAGAGGCCATGCACCAGCTTTCTCTGGCATTCATCCAACCATCCACCCATCCACTCATCCCCTGATCTTCAGCACTCCGCCACCACCCGCTCGACCAGGCGCGTGAGTCTCGGCGCCGCGGCTTGCGCCGTGGCAATAATTCGCCCAATGTCGGCCGGCTCCAGCGCATCCGGCAGGCAGCGGTCGGTCACGCACGTGATGCCGAGTATCTCGAAGCCCACCTGGACCCCCACGATGACCTCGGGGACGGTGGACATACCGACGCAGTCGGCCCCGATGGCACGCAGGAAGCGGTATTCGGCCCGCGTCTCCAGGTTCGGCCCCGTCACGGCCACGTAGACGCCCTGGTGCACCTTGATCCCCTCGGCCAGGGCGACGCGCTCGGCCAGGTCGAAGAGGCGG
>Ga0194112_10003761_pt1 | contig 21025 bp, 15 predicted proteins | sample TA2MahC400mmetaG_FD_146191 | JGI IMG/M metagenome (GOLD analysis project Ga0194112, IMG submission 146191) | Freshwater microbial communities from Lake Tanganyika, Tanzania - TA2015016 Mahale Deep Cast 400m | ecosystem: Environmental > Aquatic > Freshwater > Lake | place: Tanzania: Lake... | reverse complement strand
GCCGGTGGCCGAATGCGATAAATCCCAGGGGGTCTGGGGGACTGGTCCCCCAGAGGCGAGTTCGCCTTTGCGTTCCCGCGGCGCGGAGAGCGTCGCCCGGGGAGGCTCAAGAACTTGGGACGTTCCCAATGATTTGCAGCATAGTACCGCCCTCCCTTCGCCCTCAATCATAGCGCGGAGGGATGTGGAATTCCAGCAGCAGTTGACAGGGCTGCATGGTTGGCTACCATTGTGGGGACAGGAGGCAAGGATGAATGGAAGAGAGCGGTTCAGGGCGATCGCGCGGGGCGAGTTGAAGGGGGAGCTGTTCCTGCCGTTCAACCTGAACTACGCGTGGTTCATGGATGAGACGCTGGAGCGTTGGCAGGGGGAGGGGCTGCCGCGGGAGGCCGACCTCGTGGGCTTCTTCGGGCTGGACCGCGTGGGGTTCACGGGCGGGAGGCCCTATTCGCCCATCCCGCCGTTCGAGGCCGAGGTGCTGGCCGAGGACGCGGAGACGCGCCTGGTGCGCGACGAGCTGGGCATCACGAAGCGGGTCTCGCGACGCCACGAGCAGTCCACCATGCCCCAGTGGCTCGACTTCCCCATCAAGTCGCGGGCCGACTTCCGCGAATTCGCGGGGCGGCTCGACCCGCGCTCGCCCGCGCGCTTCCCGGCCGACTGGGCCAAGGCGAAGGCGGAATGGGCGGGGCGCGACTACCCGCTCGGCATCGGCCCCGGCAGCTTCTTCGGCCACACCCTCCAGCGCTGGGTGGGCACCGAGAACCTCTGCATACTCCTCTACGACGACCCGAGACTCGTCCACGAGATGCTCGACTACCTGGAGTGGTTCTTCCTCGAGTTGTTGAAGCCTTACGTGGCGGAGGTGGATTTTGACTTCGCGTCGTTCGGCGAGGACATTGCCTACAAGGGGCGCTCCTTCGTTTCTCCTTCCAAGTTCCGCGAGTTCTTCCTCCCGCACTACGTCCCCCTCTGCGAGCTTCTGCGCAGCCGCGGGGTGGAGACGGTCTTCGTGGACAGCGACGGCTTCATTGACGAGCTGATTCCGCTCTGGCTGGAGGTTGGGGTGAACGGCTTCTCGCCACTTGAGGTGGCCGCGGGCGAGGACGCCTTGGCCCTCAAGAAGCGCTATGGCCGCAACATCGTCCTGGCGGGCAACATAGACAAGCGGGCGCTCGCCCGCGGCAGGGACGCGATTGACCGCGAGGCGGCCAAGGCCCGCCGCCTCCTCGACCTCGGCGGCTACTTCCCCGCAGTTGACCACTCCGTGCCGCCCGACGTGTCGCTCGACAGCTTCCGCTACCTCCTCGAGTACCTTTGATCACCTGGATTGAAGGAGCGCGTTCTATGCCGGTACTGGCCATCAATGGAGGGGAAAAAGCAGTGCCCGAGGGGGCGGTGAAGCCCTGGCCGCCCATCACGGCGGAGGACGAACGCCTGGTGCTGGAGTCGCTCCGCAGCGACCGGCACGCCTGGGGGCCGCACTGCGACGCTCTCCAGAAGGAGTTCGCCGCCTGGAACGGCAACAAGTTCTGCTGGACGACGAACAGCGGCACCTCCGCCCTGCACATGACCGTGGCCGCGAGCGGCGCCTCGGCGGGCGACGAAATCATCACGCCCGCCTACTCCTGGACTTCGAGCGTCTCGTGCATCCTCCACCACGGCTGCGTGCCGGTGTTCGCCGACATTGACTTTGCGACCGCGAACCTCGATCCCGCGAAGGTCGAGGCGGCGATAAGCGAGCGCACCCGCGCCATCCTCGTCGTCCACCTCCACGGCCTGCCGTGCAAGATGGACGCCATCCTCGACATCGCCCGCCGCCACAGCCTGGTGGTGATCGAGGACTGCTGCCAGGCCCACGGCGCGCTCTACCGCGGCACCAAGGTGGGCAAGCTCGGCCACTGCGCCGCCTTCAGCCTCAATCAGAACAAGATGCTCACCGGCGGCGAGGGGGGCCTCTTCGTCTCCGACGACGAGGAGTTCCACAAGCGTGCCCAGGCACTCGTCCTCTTCGGCGACTTTCGCGAGCCGGTCGCCCAGCCCGGCTACCACGCCTACGGCCTGGCCTACATGTACCGCAACAACGAGCTCTCCGCCGCCTTCGCCCGCGCCCAGCTCAAGCGCCTCGACCAGTTCATCGCCGATGCCCGCACGCTCTCCGAGGCCGTCACCGGGGAGCTTCGCGGCACCCGCGGCCTCATCCTGCCCGTCGAGAGCGACGAGTGCCGCTCGAACTGGTACAACTACCTGCTCCGCATTGACCCCGCCGCCTGCGGCTACCAGGGCCTGCCCGATGAGTTGCGCGAGGCGGTGCTCAAGGCCATGCAAGCCGAAGGCGCGCCCGTGGGCGTCTGGCAGCGCCGCATCCTGCCCGAAATGGGCGTCATCCGCGCCCGCGACGCCTACGGGGGCGGCTACCCCTGGTCCGCCGGCCGAGCGGGCGTAGACTACCATCCCAGCCAGTTCCCTGAGGCCCTCCGCCACGTCAACACCTACTTCATCCTCGGCTGCCTCCGCACCCCGAACACTGTTGAAACAGCGCGCCTCGTCGCCCGCGCCATCCGCAAAGTGATGGAGAACCTCGGCGAGCTCGACGTCGCCGCCGTCGCCAAGACCGCCGACCGCTCCCTCTACGAGCGGGGGTGGAGGCAGCAGCGCTGAGATCGGCCCCATCCGTCGAAGCCGTCGAATCATTCGATTCAATCGAATCAATCGGATTCGTCCGATCGGTCCCGTCGCCTATGGGGCAAGCCCATGATGACCGGCCGCCAGCGCCTTCTCACCATCCTCTCAGGTCGCCCCCCCGACCGCGTGGCGTGGACGACCCTGGTGGATGACACCACCCGCTCGGCCATGCCGCCGCGCATCGGCGAAATGCCCGTCCTCGACTTCTACCGCCACATCGGCTGCGACATCCTCCAGTTCGGCAACTACGGGCTGCCACGCGAGCTTCGCGTCCCCTCCCCGGCCCGACTTGTCGCCCCACCCATCGAAACCGAGTGGAAGAGGGAGAGCGATGGCCTCGCGGTGCGCACCCAGAAGACCCCCTGGGGCACCCTCGTCGCCACCTTCCGAAACGGCCATCCCATCCTCCACCCGGTGGGAACCCTCGACGAGCTTAGCACCCTCAGGAGCCTCTGGGCGGCCTCGCACTACGAGGAGATTGATGTGGGCGGGGCCTCCGTGCCCCGCGTCTCCTTCGCCCGCGCCGAGGCCGCGATAGGCGACAGCGGCCTCTACATCCCCACCCTCGACCCCTCGCCCGTCCAGCAGCTCATCGAGATGGACATGGGCATGGCCAGCTTCTACTACCTGCTCCAAGACCATCGCGCTGAGGTGGAAGCGCTCCTCGACGCGATGCACGCCTGCCGGGTGCAGGAGTATGAGATCGTCGCTCGCCGCTCGCCCGCCCCCGCCCTGATGCCGGTGGAGAACACGAGCACCACCCTCATCAGCCCGCCGCTCTACCGCCGCTACAGCCTCCCCCAGCTCCGCGACTTCTGCCGCATCTGCCGCCGCCACGGCAAGAAGGCCATCCTCCACATGTGCGGCCACCTCAAGGGCCTCCTGCCCGAGCTCGCCGAGACCGGCCTCGACGGCATCAACGCCCTCACCCCGCCCCCCGTGGGCGACCTGCCCTTCGAGGATGCCCTCGACGCCCTGGGCGACCGCCTCATCATCCTCGGCGGCATCTTCGACGGCGCAGTGTTTCAGAAAGAGCGTGTCACGCGGCAGGAAATCTGGCGCGCCCTCGACCGCCTCTTCACCCCTCGGCTTCGGCGTGCCCCCTTCCTCCTCTGGCTCGGCGCCGACGGCCTCCCCACCCCTCTCGACCGCTTCCTCGCAGTGCGCGACTGGGTGAGGAACTGGGGTGGTTAGCTTACATCCCTTCCGCGAATCGTCTTGACAAAGGGGAATGGCCGGGTACAATCACCGGTGTGGCGAAATGCGACGAAGGAGGCTGAATGCCCTTCTTGCCCAGCAGAGGACCATGCGATGGTCTCAAGTGAGGTCCTGGCCGAGCTGCACAGATTGTCCATGGCGGACAAACTTCAAGTCATCCAGATTCTTGTGGCGGATGTCGCGCGGGAAGAGGGTGTGCCCGCGTTGCCGGCGGGGGAATACGCCGTCTGGGCCCCCCACGATGCGTTCGAGGCGGCTGAGACCCTGCTGGGGGAACTGGACCGCGATGCCAAGTCCGCCAATGAATGATGCAAAGCAGTTCCTTCACCATCCGTCCATCTGGCAGGCCATAATCCCAAGCACTTTCACCCCTCGGCTTCGGCGTGCCCCCTTCCTCCTCTGGCTCGGCGCCGACGGCCTCCCCACCCCCCTCGACCGCTTCCTGGCCGTGCGGGATTGGGTGGAGAGCCGCGGGGGCTGAATGGCTACCCTCTTGCTCGCCTGCCCGATGCTCTCTCGGGCATCACTCGTTACATCCTTGGCTTCACTGTATCGTGCCGAGGCCGGGCACAGGCTTCTTGAGTTCGGCAATGCCGGCGCCCGTGACTTGAGTGCGCCAGAGGGCAAGCGACTCTAGCTTGCTCAACTCCTTCAGGTGAGCCAGGCCGTCGTCTGTCACCCGAGTGCAGTTGACCCCGCCCCATGGCAGGCAAAGACACGGCGAGACGCCCCGCGACTGCCCGCTATGGATGATTGTCTGACACCCATCCACCCATCCATTCATCCACCCATCCTCCCCTCGCCAAGTTGCGCCCGGCGCGGCAGGATGCGAACCGCCTTGCGGCGCGGCGGCTCGGACGGGGGGCTCGAGCAGGGGCAGGCGACCTCGCAGGCGCCACAGCCGGTGCAGCGGTCGGCCCTCACGACGGGGGTGCGGATGTAGGCCGTCTCGTCAAAGGCGTAGGTGATGGCCTCAAAGGGACAGTGGCGGCGGCAGATCTCGCACTCGTGGTTGTTGGCGAGGTGGCAGAGCTCGATCTCCACCTTCGCAATGCCCATAGCCACGGAGCGTTTCGACATCGGCGTGAGGCGCGCGATGGCGCCGCTGGGACACACCTGGGTGCAGGCCGCACAATCCTCGCGGCAGTAGCCAGGGTCGAAGACGGCGACGGGTGCGAGCCAGCCCTCGGGGTGGGCGGGGGCAGTGTCGGGGCGCAGGATGCCCGTGGGGCAGGCGCGCAGGCAGTTGCCGCAGCGAGTGCAGACCCCGGCGAAGCGGCCCTCATCGAGCGCGCCCGGCGGGCGGATGGGCGGGTCGCCGCGGCCCAGCGCCACCCGCCGCATCAGGAGCGCCAGCCCCGCCCCCGCCGCCGCAAGGAGCGCCTCCGAAGCCACCCGTAGCCAGGCCCGCCGCCGCAAACCTCCCGCTGGTCCCGAGCCCGCGGGAGGTCGGGGCAGGATGAGCTCGCACGCGGCGAGCAGCTCCTGGGTCGCGCCCAAGGGACAGAGCCGCCCGCACCAGGCGCCGGGGAGCACGAGGCCGAGGGCGAGGACTGCGAGCACGGGCCCCGCGGCCAGGGGCAGGCGTGTCGCGCCGAAGGCGCCGCTGAGGATGGCGAGAGGGTCGAGCCAGAGGAAGAGCGGGTAGCCGAGACAGGCGCCCCCCAGGCTCAGGAGCGCAAGCCCCCTGCCCAGCCGAGGGACGCGCGCGGTCCACGAGGGCCATCCCAAGCTCACGCGGTCGGCCTGCTCGGCGAGAAGCCCCACAGGGCAGAGCGACCGGCAGAACCATCGCCCGCGCAGGAGCGCCATCACGAGCACGGGAAGGGCGATGAGCGCGGCGACCGGCACCGCCCGGGCCGCAATCGCGCCCGCGATGGCCACGAAGGGGCTGAGCGCGGGGACGACGAGCGCGGCACCCGCCCAGGGCAAGAGGGGCAAGAGGAGGACCACGCAAGCCGCCAGCGCCGCGATGCGCATGATAAGGGTCCGGGCGCGCTGGCCCATCAGCATCGCCTCCGTATGTGGTCTTTCCCTTCTTGGCTTGTCGTCCTCGTCCCTCGTCCTCGTCCTTCGTCCTCGATTCCTCTCTGCCTCAGGGGCGACAGAGCGATAACGAGGACGAGGACGATTGAAGACCCTGGAACGATGTTCGGCGGCTCATCCCAGGTAGGCGTCCTGCTCGCGGAGGAGCTTCTGGAGTTTCGGCACCTCGACGTCGCGGACGCGGCACTTGTCCGCCACGGCGAGCGCGGCGGCGCAGCCGGCCGCGTGGCCGGTGATCCAGCAGTTGGGGATCACGCGGATGAGGTCGGCCATCAGCGGCTCGCCGGAGATGCAGCGGCCGGCCGCGAGGAGGTTCTCAACGTCCTTCGGCAGCAGGGCGCCGTAGGGAATCTGCCACTCCTGGTGGTCGCCCGCCCAGGCGCCGCCCACGGCCACAACGTCGGGGAACTTGCGTCCCTCCTTCACCCCCTGCATCGTGAGGGAGGCGACGCCCGAGAGGACGCGGCCGATCCGCACGCCGAGTTGGGGGGCGGTCTCCATGAGGTAGACCTGTTCGTAGCCCGGCGTGGCGCGGAGCTCGCTGACCTGCTTCCAGACCTGGCGGCGGTGGGCGAGCTCCAGGCGGGTGAGGTCGCGCACGTCGAGGGCGTTCGCATCGGGGCCTTGCATGTTCACCCAGTTCACGCCGGGGATGGGGGTGAGGTCGCCGGTGTTCCTGGGCTTGCGCCCGCTGGCCGAGGCCTTCGCCTTGTCGGCCCGATCGAGGTTCCCGATTCGGTAGGGGAGGCCGGCGTGGTAGATTCGGCGCTCGTGCTCGGCGCCCGCTACGGCGAAGACGTCGCCATCGCCCGTCGCGTCCACGACCACTTTGGCAAGGATGGCTTGCCGGCCGCTCTTGCTCTCGAAGACGGCGCCGCGAATCGTCGCGCCGTCCATGATCGCGTCAACCCCCCAGCAGTGGAGGAAGACGTCGAGCTTCGCCTCGACCACCATCTCCACCATCAGGTACTTCAGCGCCTCGGCGTCCACGGTGGGGTTGGAGCCTGGCCTGCGGCCGACGATCCCGCGGTCGAGCTTCTCGAGTCGCTTGAGCATCTCCTCGCCGATGCCGCGGCAGACCTGTTTCGGCCCTGGCACCCAGTGGCCGATGACGAGGACCACGAGGCCGCCAGTCCAGAGTCCGCCGAAGTGGCCGTAGCGCTCGACGAGTGTGGTGCGTGCCCCCGCCCGCTTCGCGGCGATGGCGGCGGTGACGCCCGCCGCGCCGCCGCCCACAACCAGCACGTCGGTCTCGTGCAGCAGCGGCAGCTCGCGCTGCGGCTGAATCACCTTGCCGTCCATGAGCCTGGCCGCGTGGCCCGTCGGCCCAGTCACTTTCGTGCCGGGCGGGGCATCCTTGCGGCTCGCCGGGTCGGCCAGGCCGAACTGGCTCACACCCAGCGCCACGCCCGCACCGCCCAGGACTCGAAACAGGCCACGACGCGAAAACTCCCGGTCCAATGTCATCTCCTTTCGCGGAACGATGCCCAGTACTTCCTGTCCGCCTCATACGGGTCCACGGGGTCTCTTGCTGGGTCGAGGGTCTGGGGCAGGATGCCGAACCGCTGCATCTCGCGGACGTATTGGCGGTTCGGCCTGAAGCCGGGCATGTCGAAGCGTTTGTTGGCCTCAAGCGCCTTCTGTGCGGTGCGGATGCCCGCCAGGATCACCTGGTAGTCGGGGTCGGAGGCGTCCTTGAACACGACCGGGTGCTGGCCCTTCTCCGCGCCGGCGTAGCCGCCGGCCGAGGCGGCAAGAGCGGCCAGGAGCATGACGGACCTCTCGGGCCGCGTGAGGTTGTAGGCCAGGTGAGCCGAGATGCACCTCTTCCGTTCCTTCTCCTCCGATTGTGCGTAGGTTCCGGCGATCAGCCCCCAGTGGGTGGGCGACATGGGGAGCTGCATGTTGCCCTCGGCCTTCTCGCTGTGACAGGCGAGGCAGCGCTTCCCGATGGCCGCGGCCGCAGGGGCGAACGGCTGCCAGACGGCGATCCCGTCCCAGGGACGCTGCTTGAGGTCAATCGAGCCTGTCCAGAGCGCGGCGTAGGTGCCGGGGTAAGGGGCGCCACACTCTATCCAGAGCCGCAGCGTGAGCTCCTCGCGCGGCGAAACCTTCACGTCGTAGTGCTCGCCCTTCACCTTCTTGAGCAGTGGGCTGGCGGAGGAGCCGATGGAGTAGGGCCGCTTGTTGCCTTCGCGGTTGCGCCCGTCGGAAATCTGCCCCGCAAGCGTCAGCGCGGCGTAAGAGATTGAGAAAGTCTCGCTCCTCTCCCCTTCCAGCACCACCTTGCCGTCGCGTTTCTGGCTGCTGTGGCAGCGGACGCAGTGGCGGTCGAGGAGCGGCTGGATGTCGCGCGGGAAGTCGAAGACCTCGGGCAGCCCGTCGAAGCCCTCGATTCTGGCGGGTGCGGAGCGGAGGGCCATCGCAAGGGGCGCGCCAGCGGGCGGGGTGGCCGCGCGGCTCTCGTGGCAGCCCACGCAACTGAGCGTTTCGCCCGGCATCAGCGTGAAGAAGCTCTGCATCCGCTTCACGGAGTTGTTGGCCTCGTCCCAGGCGACGACGAATAGGGGGATCCCAGCGGGGACCTCGAAGAGCGCCGAGCCGTCCGGCTCCACCGGCACGGTCCCGAGCACCCGCTCGAGCGTGAATGAGCCGCCAAACGTGATCGGCTCCGTCCAGCCATTGAACAGGCCCAGGAAGTTGACCGGCTTGGCCAGCGGCTCGAGGATAAGGAGCTTGCGGATGGCGCCTGGCTTCACGCCGTCCATGTTGCGGCCAAGATAGGCGTTCACGAGGAGCACGGTTCCCGTGCTCCTGTCGTTGCTCGTTCTCGGCGGGAGGATGTGCTCCCGCGTGCGGCGCAGGAGCGGGCGCGGCTCGTGCAGTTCCGCGCCCTTCTCGGCCAGGGGCTTCGGCAGCTCGAAGAGCGTCCAGACGCCTCCCTTCCCATCGAGCAGCACTACGCGCGTGCCCTGGGCCGCGAGGATGCAGTCCTCCGCAAGGGGATACGGGTCGCGGCAGTTCGCGCCATTTGGGAGCGCTCTCAACGCCTCGCGGCAGTCGGGGCCGAAGGCCGGGCTGAGCGTCGCGGCCGTGCCCCGATGCTCGATCACCCCGTGGCCGGGGGAGTCGATCAGGGCGACCTTGCTGGTGCCCGCAATCGGCTTGGCGTCTATGAACACGCCGCCCGGGAGCAGGTTTCCGTAGTAGACCGTCTGCATCGTCCCGTCGGGGCTTGTCGCCCAGAGATGATGATACCAGAGCTGGTTGCGGTCAACGTATTCCCAGCGGGTGTGGAGGATGCGGCCGTCGGGCAGTGGCCAGGGCGTGTTGTCGTGCTCGATGTTGGCGGAGAGGCGGCGGATGTTCCGCCCGTCCCCGTCGCAGCGGTAGAGCGTGGCCACGGGCGTGTCCCAGCAGTTCACCCAGCGGTTGGCGCGGCTGGAGCAGAACATGATGCCGCCGTCGGGGAGATAGGTCGGCTCGATGTCGTCGTAGGGGCCGCCGGTGAGCTGCCTGAGGCCCGAGCCGTCGGCACGGACCTCGTAGAGGTGGTAGCACCTCTCGCCGCCCTTGCGGTACGAGAAGATGATCCGCTCGGCGTCGTAGTGCACCTGCGGGTCGCGGACGGCGCCCTCGGTGTCCTCAAGCAGCGTCGTCACCTCGCCGGTGAGGAGATTGGCCTTGCACAGCCGCCCCATTGCGCCGTAGACGTATGCCGCCTCGTCCTCGCAGCGATAGCCGAAGTTGGCGTACCAGTGGCCATCCTTTCCCGGCTGCCGCACCGCGAACACGATCTCCCCCGCGCCCCGCATCGGCCCCGACACCAAGGCCTGGAACCTGTCCTGCGGAATCGGCGGGGGCGCCATCTGCCCCGCCGGAGCAACTGTGGGGGCGACGCATGCCGACACAAGGCACCAGAGGGCTAACCCTCGTCTGCGCTTCATCGCGTCGCATCCAATCGCCAGGACCATGGGTTGCCCGATTCCTCTGCTTCCCCCAGCACCACTGCGCACAAGAGAGTTTACAAAACCCCGAAAAGCCCGGCAAACAGCGCGCTCACCCCTCTGGGCTTGGGCGCAGTAACGGATTCACGCAGCGCAGCTCGCCCTCGCCGAGCTCGCCTCGCGACGGCCACGATTGGCCGCCTCCACGCGGCGCCGGCCGTAGCTGGGCGACCGTGCCTGCTCATGGTGTCGAGGGATACTCAAACATTCTATAGAATGTTTGACCACCACCACTAGCATCCCACCGCTAAAGAGCGGCTCTCGTGGCTGGCCGCGGTTGGATGTGATGTTGAAACATTCTATAGAATGTCTCAACGTGCCCGCCCCCGTCCTACTGCCACAGGAGACCTGGCGTGCCACCTCGAGGTTGGGGCCACTGTTCAATCATTCTGTAGAATGTTTGAACATCACACGCACGAACTCGCCCCGTGTCTGGCGATGCATGGCTGTGTGGTGCCGGGCCCGGTGATCAAACATTCTATAGAATGTTTGATCATCGCCGGGCCAATTCACCCCAAGGCGGGCCTTCGGTTCACTGGTGCAGTGACAGAAGTTGGCACCGTGGGTCGGCTCTAAGCAAGTGGGCCCCGGTGGGTCAACCAGGGTGCCACTCGCGCGCAGACCCGCTATTGCACCCCCTGAGCTTGCCCCAGTTGACGCCGCCGGAGTTTCCGGCAGAATGCACTGGTGCAGCTTAGCAACGGTTCGGAGATTGCCCGATGAGCGACGCATTCGCTGTCCAGATCGAACGGGCAGCGGCAAGGCTGCGAGAGGCGGGGGCACGGGAGGTATACGTGTTCGGTTCCGCGGCGAAGGGGGTGCCGCGCGAGGGGGGCGACATTGACCTTGCGGTGACTGGCCTGCCGCCGGAGCGCTTCTTCGAGGCGATGGGCGGGGCAGCGGACCTCCTTGACCGCGCCCTAGACCTCGTGGACCTCGACGAAGACAACCCCTTCACGCGATACCTGAAGGAAGAGGGGGAGCTGCGGCGTGTGGGATAGGCTGGAGCACCCTGCGGGAGTTTGAGGCCCAACTGGCGGTGTTTCTCAAGCCACCGGCCGATCCAACTTCACGGAGCGAGGAGCCACTGCCCACCTGAGTATCAGGCGCCGCTACGATTCAGACGTAAGACGCGAGCTCGCGCTATCGCGCCCGACGGCAGCCTGCAAGTAGGCAGGCTGTGTCACGGGGCCTTCCTCTGTTCGCTCGCTTCGCTGGGAACCAGAGCGTCGACGCGTCGCCGCACTCCATAGCGCCCCACGCCCAGATCACCAAGGAATGTGGAGTGCGGCATCGCAGATGCCGCTTTGGATGGCAGCGGAGCGGAACGGCGACCCTGGCTACGTCTGAACCGCGGCAGGCGTCGGGCCGCGCTCGGAGCCGGGCGCCCCCTCACTCCGGCGTGACGGGCCCCTTCCACACCCCGCCGCCGAAGGTAGTGACGTACATGACGGAGCGGTCTTCGGGGTCGAAGGCGACGTTCTGGCAGGCGCGGAAGGGGATGGCGTCGAAGCGCCGCCAGGTCTTCCCTGCGTCCTGGCTCAGCCAGAGGCCGTGGGCGACGGTGCCGGCGTAGACCCAATCGGGCTTGTCGGGATGGAGGTTGACGAAGAAGCAGTGGACGTAGCCCGGCGGGGCGCTCTTGGCGAAATCGGCGTCGCCGATTGCCCGCGCCCAGGTCTTGCCGCCATCGGTCGTCTTGTAGACGCCGCCCTGGGGGCCGCCAGGCACGGTGCCCGCGGTGAGGTAGATGGTGTTGGGGTCGTCTGGGTGGAGGGCGAAGCCGCCAGGCCACTTGAGGCCGAGCGTCTTCGTGAGCTCGCTCCAGCTCTCGCCGCCATCGGTGGACCTCCAGAGGCCGCCTGGCACGGGGAAGTCGCGGGCGCCAAGGCGATGGGCAGTGATCGAGCAGTAGACATCGCCCGTCTTTGGATGCACCTTGACCATGTAGGCGTGGAGGTTGCCGGGGTTGCCGAGGCCCTCGGACTTCTTGGCCCAGGTCTGGCCGGTGTCGGTGGACTTGTAGACTCCCCCCTCGTAGAAGGTGGCGTAGAAGGTGAGCGGCGCCTGCTTCGTCTTCGGGTCGAGGCAGATGCAGGTGCAGGGGAGCTTTGGCTGGCCTGTGCCGAGGACGCGCCAGGTGCGCGCTCCATCCTCGCTCACGCACACGCCGCCCGCGTGGTTGGGCCGGTTGCCGTCGGTGTGCGTCCAGTGCGGGATGTCGTGGCGGTTGCTCGTGGCGGCGTAGAGCTTGCCCTTCACGGCGGGGTCGAAGACGACCTTGTAGAAGGTGTTGGACCAGGGGCAGCCCTTGGCGGCCCAGCTCCAGGTCTTGTCGGCCTCGAGCGAGCGGGCGAAGCCGATGTCGGTGTAGGCGATGTAGCGGCGGCTCCGCTCGAAGGGGTCGAAGAGATACTCCCAGCAGCTTGTGACCTCCAGGCCGTTGGAGGCAAAGCGTGGCCGCCCGTCGTCGGGCTGCTTGCCGGCGGGCGTGTTCATCGCCTGCTGCCAGCTCTCGCCGCCATCGCGCGAGACATAGAGGTCGCCCTGGGTCGTGACCATTGCCACCTTGGGGTCGGCGGGGTTGATGCCGAAGCCCAGCGGCGTGATGTAGTAGCCCCAGTGAATCTCGGTCTGGACCCACGACCGCTCGACGTTGGCCTTCGGGCCGGTCATGCGGAAGCAGTTCTCCCACGTCTTGCCGCCGTCGCGCGTGCGCCAGACTCCCTGCTCGCCCCGCCTGCCCTCCTGCACGGCATAGGCGACCTCCGTCTGGTTGGCGGCCATGAAAATGTCATTGCAGTCGCGGAACTGGTCGGCCAGCGTCCAGGTCTTCCCCTCATCGTCGGACTTGAGGATGCCCACCTTGAAGACAACGCCGAAAAGGCGCGAGCCGCCGCCGGCGAGGGCCTGGAAGCCGTGGCCGTCGAAGAGCGGGACCTTCACCTCGTCCCACGTCGCCCCATCGTCGGCGCTGACGAGATACTTGAGGTCAACCGAGGCATACACCTTCTTGCCAAGAGCCAGGATCGCGTAGCATTTGCCCTTGGCGCATTCGGCCCAGGTCTTGCCGCCGTCGGCCGAGCGCCAGAGGCCGGCCTCGGTGCCGACGAAGACCGAGGACTTCGAGGCGGCAAGGCGGGTTGGCGCCCCGGTCCAGGGCGCCTTACCCTCGATGACCGGCTTCCACGTCTTCGCCTTATCGCGGCTGACGCGCAGCTCGGGGCCGCAGACCCAGTAGATGGCGTCGGGCGTGAAGAGCGGGCGGCAGTTGAGGGAGGAGTGGAGCTGGCTCCAGTGGATCATCTCCCAGTGCTTGCCGCCGTCGGTCGAGCGGTAGCTGCCGCTCATGTCGCACGACATCAGCATGAGGCCGGGGTCGTGGGGCGAGGCGGCCGGGGTGAACATCCCCCCGCCCCCGCCGATGCCTATCACCAGCCACGGTTGCTCGGCGGCCACCGCGGCGACAGATAAGGCCGCGAGAGACAGCAGGAGCGATCCGACCGATCCGACTGATCGGACTGATCGGACTGATCGGACTGATCGGACTGATCGGACAGCAAGGGAACGCAAGCACATGATCGGCTCCCTTCTACTTCCCGAAGACCTGGACCTCGTTGAGCCCGCCGCCGATGCCCCAGAACTTGGTGATGGCGACGCGGACGAATCTGACGCCTTTGACGCCCTCGAAGGCAACCGCTTTCCACCCATCGCCGAAGGGCACCGTGAGGCCAGGCTCCAGCATGCCCGCGAAGGAGGGGGTGTAGCGGCTGAACCACTTGGGCGCAAAGAAGGCGTGCTGGAAGGGGCGGTCGAAGACCTTGCCGAACGCCCCGTCCTTGCCCGCCAACTGCTTGCGGTCGGCGTCGAGCAGCTCGACGCGGAAGGTGTGGGCCGCGAAATCGTTCAGCCCCGCGTTGCTGGTGTTCAGCAGGCGCACGAGGGCCGAGGAGGCACCGACACAGAGGAAATCATCGTCCTTGTGGTTCGGCACAGGCAGAGACCGATGATCCGGATCAGCACGTTTTGGCCGGCAGAGCGCTCAGTGAATCGGTGCTGACGGGCCTGGCCGATCGGCTTCGTGTGAGTGATGCCTCGCGTCTTTTCGGCGCAGGCCGGAGGGCTTTCTTCACCGGCCTCGAGGTCTCGATGTGGGTCAAGAGGATCCGGCTAAGGATGCCCTGGAGGTCCGCAAAAAGGGCTGAGTCCGGATCACTCTCGTCCAAGACCAAGAGGGCCAGAGGGATGTGGAACACCTTGGCCACGTCCCGCAGAAATGGAAGGCCGGGGGTTCTCCTCTCCCTCTCGACCTGGCAAAGATAGGATACTGACACCCCAAGCTTCTCGGCCAGAGCTGCCTGGGAGAAGCCTTCGGCGATCCGCAGGAGTCTTACAATAAATCCTTTCGACATGGTTCAAAGTCTCTTTCTAAGCAAAACCTGTTGCGCACTCTTACAGCGACAAGCACCCCGCAACAGGAATAGTTTGGGGGAGGCGCGACCTGCCTCGAGGGTCGTCGGAGGGGATCTTCCAGAATCAGCTGCTATAGACGCAAAGCAGTGGCTCATCATTTCACTTCTCCGCTAAGCTGAGCCTGGAGCGCCGCCAGTTACCTACTGCCGCTCGGGCAACTGGTACCGCTCCAGTTTCTTGCGCATGGATTGGATGCTTTCCAACGCACTAACAAGGGCCTTGCGCATTGGCCCGAACTGAACCGTGTGGTCCAGGGCCAGCGCCATTCCAAGGAGATCCAACCACTGGTCCACCTGAGGCGAGCGCGAGCGGTTGGCTTCATCAAGCCTCTCTTCCAGGATCAGAACCTCCTTTCGTACCTCCTGGGAGAAGGAGACTCTTCCTTCAGCCCGACCGCCCGCCTGATCCGGGTGCATAGGCTCACTCCTTTTCCGAAGCGTACGCTTCAAAGAACTGGGCGCGGTCCTCTCCGAATCGTTCGGAGACCATCACTTAGCCACCTGGCCAAGCGCGCCTAAAAATAATTATACCACAGATAGTCGACACGTCAAATAAATCTAGCCAAAAACCTCGGCTACAAGGACTGATAATTGGCTTTTTTGTGGAAGCATCCGCTGGAGCCGAGGCTGATGGGCAGTGATCTAGTTCATCGCACCTCTACGGCAAAAGCCTGGATTTCGTTGAGCCCGCCGCCAATGCCCCAGAACTTGGTGATGGCGACGCGGACGAATCTGACGCCTTTGACGCCCTCGAAGGCAACCGCTTTCCACCCGTCGCCGAAGGGCACCGTGAGGCCAGGCTCCAGCATCCCCGCGAAGGAGGGAGTATACCGGCTGAACCACTTGGGCGCAAAGAAGGCGTGCTGGAAGGGGCGGTCGAAGACTCTCCCGAACGCGCCGTCCTTGCTCGCGAGCGGCTTGCGGTCGGCGTCGAGCAGCTCCACGCGGAACTCGTGGGCCGCGAAATCGTTCAGCCCCGCGTTGCTGGTGTTCAAGAGGCGCACCAGGTCCACCGCCGCCGGCTCCTTCAGCTCCAACTCGATGTGGCCCAACTTGTCCTCGGGCAGGAGCCAGTAGGTGGGCTTCACGTAGAGCGGGAAGTAGTCGCGGTTGTCGAGGAGCGACTCCTTGCCCGAGCCGTAGCCTGCGAAGCGGCCGGAGGTCCAGACGATGCCGAGCGTGTAGTCGAGATGCCCATCGAGCGGGTATTCGGCCACCTGGTTGTCAATCACCTTCGAGGGCGGGAAGCGCTCGTCGCGGGTCGCCGAGGCCGTGGCCTTTGCGCCTAGGGCGAGGTTCCTCCTTCCCTGCTTCGTCACCGCATCCCGCTCGGCGGCAAGTTGGTCGAGGACCGGCTTCAGCCCGGCGAGAAGCTGCCTCGCATTTGCGTCGGAGTTTGTGGCGAGGGCTTGCGCACCGCCCTTCCTCGCGGGGTCGGGGAAGCGGGTGATTTCTTTGATTTCTTGGGTGCCGTCCTCTTGCCGCGTTGCGACGAGATGCCGTACGCCACCGCCTGTGACTGAGGCCCAGACTTTGTGCGATCCCGCGCGGGTGCGGATGTTGACTACGCCGGCCTCGTCGAAGCTCATGGCCGGAGCCCCCTGTCCTTTGGGGACCGGAACCACGAGTGCGGTGAACCGCTCCTCGCGGCTTCGCTTGGGCTTGCCCACGGGCTGCAGCTTGATCTCGCTCAGCCACAGCTCCCCGAGGGTGAAGTAGTGGGCGCTGCCCACGGCGCGGAAGCTGGCGCGACAGGCGACGGCGCCCTCGGGCGCGTCGAAGTAGGAGACGGTCTCCGTCCAGTCGTGGGTCTTGATGTCGCTCTTGGGCGCGCCGAGCTTGAGCGGGTCCGGATGGCCGTAGGGCGTCTCGGGCTTGGCGATGACCTTGCCCTCCTTGTCGAGAAGCTCCAAGCCCACCTCCCAGGCCGTGGCCTCGTAGACGCGGTAGTTGGCCTCCTTGCACTTGAGGGAGGCCCGGTAGCGGACCCCGCCCGTCAGTCCCTTGACCACTTCGCTCGTAACGGTCTTCTCGGTGGGAGGCGGGCTGAGGTCCAGAAACTCGGGGACATCGGGGGCGTCGTCGAGCTTGACCTCCCGAAGGTTCGGAACCTTCGGGAGGTTAGGGGCAAGGGCCTTCCACGCGGAGGGCGGGATGGTGACGGGCTTGGCATCAGTCGGCTCATAGCCGCCGGCGATGGCGCGCAGCATCCGTCCATTGTGGTCCATCTGGTAGGAGACGCACGGCTGGGCCGGCACGCCGTGCTGCTCGAAGGCAAGCTTGCCAGGGGTCAGGAACTTGATGTAGAGGTCGGTGTTGGGCCTCTCAGCTCGCACGGCGTTGTCGCCAAGCGGGACGAAACGCCCGTAGTTCTTCGGGTTCTCCGCGTGGTTCCACAGGTGCCAGGTCCAGGCGTGCCAACGGGGGCGCTCATCCTTATGGCGGACGACATCGGAGAAGACGAAGTAGTCGGGGGCGCCGTCGGCGGCGCGGACGTAGAGGACGCTCCGCTCGCGCCGCTCGTAGTGGGTGTGGCTCTCGCGCTGGCCAGGGCGCGGGTAGTAGGCCACGTTGCTGAAGCCGCTCTCGGCACGGAAGTAGGCGAACCGCTCGTCGTTGTAGGACTCCTTGAGGACCATGCTGGGGGCGAAAGGCTCCCCCTCGGTCTCGATGCCCGTCTCCGAAATCTGGTACTGGTGCCAGGGGAAGTGCCAGGACATGCCGGAGGTGGTGCAGAGGATTTCGTTCCGCGCGCTCAGGAAGAGGTCGCCGTTGAAGTAGAGATAGGTCTGGCCCAGCCCGTAGCCGCTGCGGATGCCGGCCATGCGGTCGGTGAACTGGGTGAGACTGGTGGGGGGCTTTGGGTCGGCGAGGAGTTTTTCGTCCCACCAGGCGATGCCGAGCACCTGGCCGAGCGCGCCCTGATGGGCGTCGGCCACGGTCAGGCGGTCGGGGGCGACCATTTCCTTGCGGATGAAGTAATGGGCGGGGGAGTCGGGGAACTTCGCGGCGTAGTCGAGCCACCAGGCGCCGCAGCGGCCGCCGTGGGGCAGCTCGATCGGCTTGCCCGAGATGATGCCTGGCAGCCCCTTGGCTGCCGGGTCAACCGGATCGGTGAAGTGGTTGACGGCGGGGACGGTGGTCTCGTGGATGATGGGGTAGTAGGTGGCCTGGTCGAAGCCTGGGTGTGGGCGGAGGTCAACGCCGCGCACGTTCCAGAGCGCGGCGGCGGCAGTGTAGAGGTTCTGCATCGAGACCGACCAGTATCCGCCGAGGCCGCTCTCGAGGTTCTGGCCCATCCAGCCGATGTCGTGGGTGATCGCCCAGTGAAAGGTCTGGAGCAGGCTGTTGAACCAGATGCGGTTTTCGGCAATGGGCGGCGTGTCCCCTGTTGTGGGCGGCGTGTCCCCACGCCGCGTATCGCGGGATGGGGACATCCCGCCCACAGCATCGCGGGACGGGGACGTCCCGCCCACAAAAATGCTCCCAATAAGCGCGGCGGCGAGGGCGTTGCTGCCCTGGTTGCGCGACCGCAGGTGGAAGAGGCCCATGCCTGGGGTGTGGAGGACGATGCGGAAGTAGGGCTCGACGCACTTGTCGGCGATGGCCTCGCGGGCGAGCTGGCGTTGCTGCGGCGTGAGGGCGTCCCACACGCAATCGGCGACCAAGATGAGGGCGCGGCTCTGGATGCCGAAGTGGATTTGGGGCATGTGCGAGCCGCTCCAGGGGAACCAGCCCCAGCGGTTAGCCTTCGCGCACAACTCGAAGACCTCCCACGCGAAGTCCGCGTATCGCCGCTCTCCCGTGATGAGGTAGACGAATGCGGCGGCGGGGGCGGCCTCCTTGGCGTAGTTGCCGAGGGCCATGCCCGCCTCCTTGCCGCCGTCGGGGAGGAACTCCTTGGGCACGAACTCGGTCTGCATGTCGGGCAGCTTGGGGATGATCTGCTCGAAGCGGAGCTTCGCCTTGTCCTCGGGCCATTTGGCCAGTGCCGCATCGGCCCGCTTGGCCAGTTGCTCGAAAATCGCGTTGCACGGTGGCCGCTTCACCTTCTCGCGCAGCGCCGCCACCTCCTCTGCCTTGAAGAACACCCCCACGCCCGGCCTCGGCAGGTCCGCCGCGGCCGCGCTGGCCATCGCCGCGGCAGCGGATGCGCACACGAGAAACCATGCAATGCGGCTCATGTCGGGATACCTCCTGATGGCGGATTGTAGTGGAAAGCCCGTCCTGCGTGCAAGCCTGCCCTGAGCGGGCGCGAAGGGTCCGTACGCTCTACCTTGCGGGCTGGGGCGAGGCTGGGTAGAATGAGGCAGGAAGGAGCTCTGCGAACGAAATGGCGGGAAGCGAACTGGTCACTCTGCGACGCGGCGGGATGACGTGGGTGGTGGAGAGCGCCCGCGCGGAGGCCATTGCGCGCGAGGTGCTGGACCGCGTGGCGACGCTGGCCGAGTCGCCCGGCGCCACGCTGGTGAAGCGGAGCCTTCAACGAACTGTTCACCGCGTGGGGCTGAGCGACGGCAGCATCGTCATCGTGAAGGAGTATCGGGTTCGCAACCGGCGTCAGCGGCTCAAGGGGCTGGCCTTCGGGAGCAAGGCGGCGGCGGAGTGGGCGGCGTCGCGGCGGCTCCTGGCGATGGGCGTGCCCGCCTCCCACGCCATTGCCCTTGGCCTCCCGGCGAGCCGCGAGGGGGACATTGAGGGCTACCTCGTCGTGGAGGTGCTGCCGGACGTGATGTCATTGGGGGCGTACGTCACAGGCGGGACGCCTGTGCCACCGCCAGGGAATCAAGGGTGGCACGGGCCTCCGGCCTGTGACGCGCTGCTCCGCGAGCTGGCGGCCTTCGTGCGCCGCCTGCACGACCGCGGGGTGAGGCACGGCGACCTGCACGAGGGGAACATCCTCGTCCGCGCGTCCGCCCCGTCGCCCGCCGAGCGGTTCCTGGTGATTGACCTTCACAGGATACGCTTGGGGCGGCCGCCCGGCGCGCGGCACCGGGCGCGGGCGATCGCCCAACTGCTCCACGGCCTGGCAGCGCGCGTCGGGGCGGAGCGGCGGGCGGCGGCCGCGGCGTTCCTGGACGCCTACGGCGCGTCCGGCCCGCCGCTGGGGGGTTCCGCGCCCTCCCTGGAGGCCGTGGTGCGCGCGGTGGAGCGTCGGGCCGCCGAACGGCTTGCGAGCCGCGCGCGCCGCTGCCTGAAGAACAGCACCCAGTTCGCGGTCGAAAGGTCCGCGGGCTGGCGCATCTGGCATCGCCGCGACCACGGAGCGGACGAGGTGTTGGCCCTCTGGGAACGCCACAGGGCGAGCGGGCACTCGGTGAGCCAGTTCCCGGAGGGCGACGCCACCCTTGAGGTTCGCGGATACCCGCGCCGCGGGCTGGTCGCGCGGCTCTTCGGGTGTGCCCCGGCCGTTCGGGCCTACGCCGGAGCGCACCGGGCCTGGCTGGAGGCCGGCGGTGGCCCGCGCGCGGTCGCCGCGGCCGAGTGCCTGACGGGGCCGGAGCGCGGGAGGTCGTTCGCCGTTTTCAGCCGAGGACCGGAGTAGAGGGCAGAGGGCGGAAGGGATAAGGCAAAAGGCGGAAGGCAAAGGGCAAAAGGCAGGAGGCAAGAGGCGGAAGGTAGAGGGCGGTGCACGGGCCGGTGCGCGCGTGCGCACGTTGTCGTGCGGGCCGCCATCGGGGGGCCACGCCTGGGGCTGGGCGGCCCGGCACCATATCTCCATCTGTTTTCAGTGGTTATGGCGGGGGGCTGGCTCTCGGCCGTGTATGGCATGCGGATTGCTGATTACAAATGCGCCTTACGGATCGAAGTGACAGAGGCATTGACAATCGGGGCTCCGTGCGACGGAAGGTAGGCGTGGAACAGTTAGCTGCCGCGCCGTGCCGCCCGTCCCCTCCCGTGGCGTGGTAAGCAACTGTTTGCCACTTCCGTCGCGGGAGCACCGAGGTCAAAAAGGCGGAAGGAATCCCTGAGATTCCTTCCGCCTGTTATTTATTGACATCTGCATAAGTAATGTTCTATAGCACAGCGTCCTCGAGGATCCCCGCAGAGCACGCCAGAGTGCGATCGAGAGGATCGGCAGAGCAGTTGGAGGCACGTCCGGCAATGGCCGTTCGCATCCTCAATGAGGGCATGTCCCCTCTTGAGGTGGCCGAGATCGTGGGCTGCCGCCGGGGGCGACGGGGCCTTGGGGATAGCCGCGGCGCTGCTCGGGCAACACGTCGCCAGAGATGTCGGACCAGAAGGCGGGGCCGTGGCCGATGAAGATGGTCTGGGGCAGCTCGCGGAGGGCGTGTTCGAGGCGCGGCAGGCCGGGGCCGTCCACCACGCCGTACATGCCGCCGAGCTGGGGCATCATGTCGAAGAGGACGGGCAGCCCCGCCTCGCCCGCCTGAGCGTAGAGGTTGAGGCAGAGCGGGTCGTCGAAGAGGAGGTTTGGCAGGAACTCGCCGATGCCCCTGCACCCGCGCTCCTTGTATTCAGCCAGGAGGTCGCGGAAGTCGCTCGTCGGGCTGTTGTCGCCGAAGCGCGGGTCAATGAGGCAGAAGGGGATGAGGCGGCCGGGGTGCCGCTCGCAGGCGGCGATGACCTCCTCGG
>Ga0194112_10003760_pt1 | contig 21028 bp, 17 predicted proteins | sample TA2MahC400mmetaG_FD_146191 | JGI IMG/M metagenome (GOLD analysis project Ga0194112, IMG submission 146191) | Freshwater microbial communities from Lake Tanganyika, Tanzania - TA2015016 Mahale Deep Cast 400m | ecosystem: Environmental > Aquatic > Freshwater > Lake | place: Tanzania: Lake... | reverse complement strand
CGGAAGTGCAGTTTATGACGATGCTCAATATTATTTAGGAATGACATATTTCCAACGCGAACAATTTTTACTTGCAGCTTATGAATTCAGTAAGTTGATTCGAAATACGCAAGCAAGTCCGTTTGTTCAAGATTCACAATTCATGTTGGCAGAATCATATTATCAGCTTTCACCTCCTTATCCTCTTGAACAAGCTTATACAAGAAAAGCAATAGAAGAATTTCAAGCATTCATTGATTTTTTCCCATCAAGTACAAAAGTTGATGGGGCAGAAAAAAAGATTGTTACGCTAAATAATAAACTTGCGGAAAAAGAATATCAAAGCGCAGTTATTTATGAAAAAATGGAATTTGAAAGAGCTGCAATTAAGTATTATGACCAAGTAGCGGAAATGTACCATGATACAAAATTTGCTCCTTTAGCTCTTTACAATAAAATAAAGATTGAAGTAAAAAAAGGAATGATTAACGAAGCACTTGCAGACATTAGTACTTTTTTAAGCAGATATCCGGATGATGCAAATGCGCGTGAGATTCAACAATTAGAAGCTGATTTAACTCCAAAAAAATAATGGAAGAAAAAAAACGAATAATTAAGAAAGTGGCTGATTCAGTTGTAACTATGACTGAACTTGTTTTACCGCATCATACAAATCAGCTTGGCAATTTACTTGGCGGTCAGCTGATGCATTGGATTGATATCTGTGCTGCTTTGGCGTCGGCTAAACATTCACAGCATGTGTGTGTTACTGCTTCTGTTGATAGGATTGATTTTCATCATCCAATAAAATTGGGAAATGTTGTAACTTTAATTGCATCAGTCAATAGAGCTTTCAAAACTTCAATGGAAGTTGGAGTTAAAGTATATGCAGAATCGCATATTGAGGGTACAAAGAAACACTCGAACACAGCATATTTAACATTTGTAAGTGTTGATGAAAATGGCAAACCAACAGAAACTTTTGAGATTTTACCAGAAACTGATGATGAAATACGAAGATATGAAGAAGCACTTAAGAGAAGAATTGCTCGCCTTGAAAACAGAAACAATTCTAATTAAAGTTTTTATTCCCTTATTTCTCCTTTTTACCAATTTAACCGCACAAATTTCAATTAATGGATTTGGGAAATTATCCGAATTTCCTACAAAGGAGAGCAATACTAATTTCTTTGCTACTGATATTAATAATGATGGCTGGCGTGATTTATTATTGTTTAATCCGCAGACAAAAAAAATTGATATTCAGAAATATGAGAAGGAAAAATTATCCCGAACTAGCGCGCATTTTTTGTCATCTCAAATTACAGATCTGAGATTAATAAACAGCGAAGCAAAGGGGAAAAAGTTTTCATACATTTCTCGCGCAAATCGAGAATTAGGCATTCTATCGATTGATAAAAAAGGAGTCCCTTCAATCCAATCAAAAATTAAATTCGAGTCATATCCATCAAGCATTGATGTAAGTGATATTGACGGAGACAAAAATTCAGAAATACTTATTTCTGGAAATTCATTTGATGGGATTTCGATTGTTTCATCAACTAGAAAACTATTAACCGAGAAAAGAATTGTTAAAAATAAAATCTATACCTCATCAAAATTTATTGATATTGATTACGATGGGTATATGGATATTGCAGCAGTGGATCTATTTTCTAAATCAATTGTTTTTTTAGCCAACAATAGGTTTGGAGATTTCAGTGTTGTAAGGTCTATTGGTTTAGAATCTTCAGTAATACAATTTGAAGTCATAGATGTAAATAATGATGATTTAACTGATATAATTTACTCAACTGCATCAAGTATTGAAATCCTATTTGGTGATTTTGTTTCAACATTTCAAAAACGAATAAATATAAATTGTGATGCTCTCCCTAGTAAAATTACGATTTTAGATTTTAATGCAGACGGTTTGAACGACATTGCATTTTTAAATACTGATTTTGGAACTGTTCATATCGCTTTTGCAAAGGATAATGCAAGTTTTTATAAACCCGTGTTGTATGTACAAAGGACTGGCTTGGTGGACATTACTTCTTTTATTGATAGAAGAGGGCGTACTATATCATTATTAGATAAATCTGGAAAAGTGTTGTTTATAACCACCGTCAAGCAAAGCGATGAAAATTTTTCCTTTTCACTTTGTGTAAAACCATCTCTAGTTGGTGGGTTTAATCTTTATAATGACTCATCGAAAGATGTTTATTTTATTGATGAGTACAATAATAAACTAAAAGTGCTTATTTCAAACAGCAAAAAGTTTTTAGATTCATATTATGAATATTCACTTCATCAAAAACATAGAAATGCTTTTGTAGATGAAACTCAAAAATTTATTAAAACATTTTACTTTTATACCCGTGGGAATAATAGCATTGAGATTTTACAGATAGATTTTGTAAAAAATCTTTTTTCAAGAAAAATATTATATGCTGAAGGACCAATCGAAGATTTAAAAATTTCAGCAGATCGGTTGAAAGACAGACAGTCGATTGCAATTCTTATTAAGAAAAAAGATCAATTAGGCATACAGACATATGACTTTCGAGATTTCAGATATGTTGATTCCGGTTTTGATAAGCTTGCAGAAAATGTTCTTTCCGGTTCTTTAACTTTTGGGATTTTCAAAGAAGTATTTTTTCTTGATGAATATTTAAATGTTATTTGGTTTCATAAAATTATTTTTAATAAAAGAATTGAAAGTCGGGACAGAATTTTTCGAAGTAGAATTGTTTCGAAAAATAATTTAAATGTATCGCTTAAAACTTTCGAGGATAAAACCAGGAAAGAAAACATCACAATTTCTGCAATTGAACAGCAAAGAAATTGTGAATTATATATTATTCGCGGAAAAGATTTCGATAAGTTAGAAATTGGAAGTTTTTCTGTTAATCCAGACATGATTACATATCTTGATGAAGAAAATCATAATAAATTATTTTTATATGATCAAATGAGCGGTGTTTTAAAATCTATTTCACTCAAACCAAACTCAATCGATCGGAGAATTAATAATGCCTTTGTATCCAAAACCATCAATAGTTATATTGTTGATAAATTAATTAAAAATAGGGAATACTTAATTTATTCCGACTTTTCAGACAATCTAATTAAATTCAATGTCATTAAATGAAAAAACTCCCTTTAGTATTTATACTTCTGTTCGTTAATTTCATAAATGCCCAAAATCTCGATTCACTTTTTTCAGAATTTATGAGAATTAAATCACATAGCGCTGATAATAAAATTAAGCATTTGACTTCAGCACACGATTCAATTAAATGCAGTTTTGGAATTGTCAATGATGTGAAAACTAATTTCAACTATTTTTCAAACGAACAGCAAAGTTTATTAAAACAGTATTTATCAAGACCAGCAACAGATACGAGCATTGTTTCACTCTCGGGAAGGTTTAGAATTCACTTTAAGAAATCAGGAGCCGAAATTCCAGGATACAGCGTTACTGAATTAGCTAAAGCTGCTGATTCAACATACAATTATGAAATCAATAATTTAAAATATCTACCTCCTCCTAATGACGGCACTATGGGCGGAGATAATAAATATGATATTTATCTTGTAAATTTAACCTCTGGACTATATGGTTACACTGAATTTGAAACGCAATTAACAGCAGATACCTATACAAGTTTTATTGTAATGGATAATGATTTTTCATCCCATTACACTCAAGGAATTGATGGCGCTAAAGTCACAATTGCTCATGAATTTCATCACATGATTCAACTTGGCAGTTATATTTACCGAACAAGCGATCAATTTTATCACGAGCTTACTTCCACTGCAATGGAAGAGTTTGTATATGACAGCATTAATGACTATTATGCTTATATAAGATCTTACACTGATAAAACTCACCGAACTTTTTCTTCTAACAATGGATACAATCTTGCTATATGGAATATATTTTTAAAGGAACGTTTTGGGGCTGATATTATTAAAAGAAGTTGGGAACTGATGAAACAGAAACGAGCATTGAATGCAATTGCAGATGCTATTGCTGAATATGGCTCTACATTTAAAACGGAATTCAGTCTGTTTGGTCAATGGCTCTATTTTACCGGTTCTCGTGCTAAAGCAAACAAATATTTTGAAGAGGGAAAAAATTATCCTTTAGTTAAACCATTGATGGTTAATAATTTTGTAAAACCGCAGACATCCGTAACAATAAATTCAGAACCGGCTTCTTTAAACTTTCTTTTATTTAACAACAATGTTTCGTCAAGAGTTGATTCGTTTGTAGCTATAATCAGCAATAATGATGTTACAAATGCTGTAAGTAATGTAACGAATACCCTCAATTTCAAATATATTCTATCAGAAAATCAATCTGATGGTTTTAGAAAAATTCTTGACGGCTACTATTCAAAAGTTGAAAGTGAAAATACTTTCTTACTTGCTGAATCAAATATTTTTAATAATAATCCGACCGGTGATATAAACACTACAGAAATTAGCTATGTTTTTCCACAACCTTTCCGTTATTCTAAAAATATTCAGATTTATTTTCCGGTAGGAAAAACTTTAGAACAAACTGGAGAGTTGTATATTTATTCTACTGACATGAATCTAATTTATTCGGGAAATCATAAAATTCTATTGACAGATAAATTAGCTATGATTTGGAATGGATTAAATTCAAAAGGAGAAAAATTGGCGACTGGTGTTTATTTTTATGTCACTAAAACTTCAGATAAAACTAATAAAGGGAAATTTGTAATCTTTAATGACTAAGTATACACTACTAATCGGAAGTCTAGAAAAGTATTTTGGAAGAAGACTTGTTTTCCAAGGAGTAAATGCATCTTGGGAATCGGGTTTTGTTTATGGAATTGCCGGGTCAAACGGATCTGGTAAATCAACTTTAGTAAAAATTATTGCTAATCTTATTTCCTCAGATCGCGGTAAAATTATTCATAAAGAAAATGATAAAACAATTTCAAGTGAACAACTTCATAATTTTCTTGGATTCCTCTCACCCTATCTTTTTTTATATGATGAATTTTCTGCTGAGGAAAATCTAATTCATTTCTCGAATATTCGAGGAATAAAATTTAACAAACAGCTATTTGATGAATTGATGAATAAGGTAAATCTATTTGATAGAAGAAGCGATCTTGTTCGTGGATATTCTTCAGGCATGAAACAGCGGCTTCGATTTGTATTTGCACTTCTTCATCAGCCGCGGTTAATTATCTTTGATGAACCTACATCTAACCTGGATAGCGAGGGGAAGGAAGCTGTGTATAAAATTATTGATGAACAAAGAAAAACAAATTTATTAATCATTGCTTCAAATGATGAGAGCGATTTAAATGTCTGTAATGAAATATTAAACATAGAAGATTATAAAAAATAAACTTTGCGGCTTTGCGTGGGAGAGTACATCGCAAAAACATCAAGAACAACAAAGATCTCAAAAAAGAATTAAAATGAAATCATATTCACTTTTCAAAAAAGATTGGCTGTCGGAACTAAGAACACGTTACGCAGTGAATGCACTTGCTATGTTCATTCTTGTAACTATAAGCGTAATATTATTTTCTATTGGCAGCGAAAAGATAAGTGAGTATCTCACGGGCGGCTTGCTTTGGATTGTAATTTTCTTTTCTGCTATGTCTGGTTTATCACGAGCGTTTGTATCAGAAGAAGAAAGAAACACAACCATGACACTGCAGTTAATTGCAGCTCCTTCAACAATATTTTCCGGCAAGTTGATTTTTAATTTACTCCTCGTCTTCTTAATGAATTTTGCTATAACCATACTTTTCATAGTTTTATTTCCATCATTTGCTTTAAAAAATTTCTTGCTCTTTTTTATCTCCTTTGTTTTTGGCAATATTGGAATTGCAGTTTCATCAACAATTATTGCTGCTATTATTTCTAAAGCTTCATCAAAAGGAACTCTCTATCCAGTGCTTTCATTTCCAATTCTTCTTCCATTAATTCTAACTTTATTGGAATTAACAAAATTTGCTATGGACGGAAATTCGGTTGAAGCCTCTTTTGTAGAAATAGCAGTTTTAATCTGTTACGATGTAATAATGCTCACCGCTTCATACCTTTTATTTGATTTTATCTGGAAAGAGTGATTTTCATTGATTTTTAGCCGTTGTTAATAAGCCCTTCTATTGCTAAATTTGATTCACTTTTACTTAATTACTAAAAAAAGGAAGATCTGTGATTAATTGGAATGTTGATCCCGATATATTTCAACTAGGACCTTTCACTATTAGGTGGTACGGACTCCTTTTTGCCGCTGGATTTATTATCGGTTACCAAATAATGATGTATGTTTTCCGAAAGGAGAAAAGAAACGAAAGCCACTTGAATGATTTAATCTGGTATATGATTTTAGGAACAGTTATCGGCGCTCGGCTCGGTCATTGCTTCTTTTATAATCCGTCATATTATTTAGCAAATCCATTGGAAATACTTCAAGTCTGGAAAGGCGGCTTGGCAAGTCATGGTGCAGCAATCGGAATTTTACTTGCAATCTATTTCTTCGTTAATAAAAGAAAAGAATATTCTTATTTATGGCTGATTGATAGAATAGCTATTACAGTTGCACTTGGCGGTTCATTTATTCGTTTGGGTAATTTGTTCAATTCAGAAATTATTGGGAAAGCAACAGATGTACCATGGGCATTCGTGTTTGTATCAGTTGATAATGTTCCTCGCCACCCGGCTCAACTTTATGAAGCAATTTCATATTTATTGGTTTTTATTATTCTATTAGTTGTATACATGAAAAATAATAATAAATTGAAAAATGGTTTTATGCTGGGATTGTTTTTAATTCTAGTATTTGGATTTAGATTCATTGTTGAATTCTTTAAAGAGAATCAAACATTTTTTGAACAAGGAATGGCTTTAAATATGGGTCAACTGCTCAGCATTCCTTTTTTCTTGTTCGGAATTTATTTGTTAGTAAGAAAGGAAAAAAAAGTATTAAAAGTTTAATTACAAAAGCGAAGGGTAAAATGAAAAATAAATTTCTAAATACTGGTTTAATATTAATTATTAGTTTACTATTTGTAACAAATGAAGGTATCACTTTTTCACAAGAGAAATATAGCGTTACAATAGATTCCCTTCGTTATGATGGAGAGGTTCATATCAGAAATATTAGGCAATTAACTTTTGGTGGAAATAACGCAGAAGCATATTGGAGTTTTGACGACAAGCAATTGGTATTTCAAAGTGATTGGGATAAAATAAATAAACAAGGTTGCGATCAAATTTTTGTTATGAACTCGGATGGAACAGAAATTGAAAAAGGCGAAAAATATAAATTAGTTTCAACTAACAAAGGAAGAACTACATGCAGTTATTTCCTGAGTGATGGCAGAATTATTTATGCATCAACTCATGCTGCAGATGCAAAATGCCCGGAAACAGTAATGATTTCCGAAGGACGGTATGTGTGGCCATTGTATGATTCATATGATATTTATGTTACAGATTCAGATGGGAAAAATGAAAAAGTATTAATTGGTGGAAAAGGTTATGATGCAGAAGCAACCGTTTCTCCAGACGGGCGATATGTCATTTTTACTTCAACCAGATCTGGAGATCTTGATCTTTGGAGATACGATCTGCAAACCGGAGAATATCTGCAACTTACAAATGAACTTGGATATGACGGCGGTGCGTTTTTCTCAAGAGATTCAAAACAAATTGTTTGGCGGGCAAGCAGACCGAAAGGAGATGAAGCTGAATCGTATAAGCAATTACTTTCTGAAGGATTAGTTGAACCCAAAGCATTGAATATTTTTGTTGCTGATATTGATGGAAAAAATGCACGTCAGTTAACTGATTTGAAAGGAGCCAATTGGGCCCCGTTTTTTCACACCAGCGGTAAGAAAGTTTTGTTCTGCTCTAATCATCATTCAATTGATAAGGGCGGAAGACGGTTTGATATTTTTATGATTAATAGTGATGGAACTGGTTTAGTACAAATTACTAATTCTGGAATATTTGATGCGTTCCCGATGTTTTCTCACGATGGTAAAAAATTAGTCTTCTGTTCTAATAGAAGAGTTGATAGGAAACCAACTAGAGAAACAAATGTTTTTATAGCAGATTGGGTTGAAAATCCTTAATTATAATTAGGAACATGACAGAAAAAGACTTCATACAAAAATGGGTGGATAAAATTAAGTCGGAGTTAAAAAAATTCCCGGATGATTTTGTTCATAGTGATAATTTTGAAACGGTTTCATTACCTGTGAAGATTTTATTTTTAAATCCTCCATTATTTGGAAGTTACCAACTAACTGATGAGGCTGGCGATACTCATTATTCTACTGATGATATGTTTCGTGCAAAATATGTTTATTATGCAAGTAGAATGCGACCAGATTCTGTTCATATTCCGGTTGATCAGCTTCATACATATGAAACTGTTCGGGATTATGAAAGATATCTGGATGGATTCCTAAAAGAGATGGAAAAAGATTTCAAACAAATATTCCAAAAAACAAAAGGATTCAAAATTATCTCCGCACAAGTATTCAGCACACTAAATCTAACACGCACATAGATTGATCCAACTTAGCGATAACATAACTAATTACATTCACCAACATTTCGGCAGCGATTATTTAGAGAAGTACATAGAATATTTTAGCGGGGAATATAATCCCTTCCTGAGAATCTCCAACTTAAACTTTGATTCTTCAAGTACGTTATGTAACATTATCAATTATAAAATTGAATTAGTTCCAGTCAAAGAAATTGCAAGGGCATATAAAATAAAAAGTGGAAAAGAAATTGTCGGCAAAACTTTAGATTTTATTTTAGGCTCCTATTATATCCAAAGCTTATCATCAATGATTCCAGCAATTGTTTTGAATCCATCCGAAAATGATAAAGTACTTGATATGTGTGCTGCACCCGGTTCTAAAACTACTCAGCTTGCAGAGTTAATGAATAATAAAGGGACACTTATTGCTAATGAAATTTCTATGGAGCGATTGAAAAGTCTTGTTTTCAATATTGACAAAATGAATTTAGTAAATACTGCCGTTCTTCATAGTAAAGGTGAATTAATCAGTAAATATTTTGAAAATTATTTTGACAAAATTTTAGTTGATGCCCCTTGCAGTGCACTTGGAATTACACAGAAAAAAGGTGAAGTAAGTAATTGGTGGAATGTAAATAAAGCAGAAGGACTTGCAGAAATTCAGTATAAACTTTTAGTAAGTGCAATAAAAGCATGTAAAGTTGGAGGAGAAATTGTATACTCAACTTGCACAATCTCTTTGGAAGAAAATGAATTGGTTATTGATAAGATTTTAAGCAGTTATCCGGTTGATATTGTAGAGACTCAACTTCCAATTAAAAGCAATTCTGCATTTACTGAAGTTAATGACAGAAAACTTAATGCCGCCATAAGTAAAGCACGTCGAATTCTTCCATGGGAAATTGAATCAGAAGGTTTTTTTATAGTTAAGCTTAAAAAGATTGGCGAGTCAGAACCAGCGAAAAAAAATTTTGTTGAGAAACAAAAGTTAAGATTAGTTAACTCGTCACATAACCTAATACGTAAGAACATAATGAGTCTTTGCGATTATTACGGAATTGATGAAGCGATTATTAATAGCTATAAATTTATTACAAAAGGGAAAGACATTTATTTTGTAAATGATGATTGGGAATGCAGCAATTTAGATCTTTTTATTCGTGTCGGGTCAAAGTTCGGTTCTATTGATAAACACCAGACGATTCAACTTCATACATTAGCAGCTCAAACCTTAGATAGTGCAATATCAAAAAATATTGTTGTTCTGGAAAATGTTAATGAATTAGGCATTTATCTTAAAGGCGGAACGATTAAAAAAGATTTAAAAGAGTTTGGTCAGAAGGCAATTAAATATAAAAATAAAATAATAGGGACTGCATCATTATCTAAAGATGGTTTGAAAAGTCAATTTCCTCGAGCATTTAGAACACAAGAGATTATTTTATAAAAACAGCTCACGATTTAAATCGTGAGCTGTTAAAAAAATGATTACCGAAACCATCTCATTGGTTTAAAAAAGTTACATTCTTTTTTTTACACATCAAAATACATTTCAAATTCGTATGGATGCGGACGCAAAGCCATCGGTTTAATTTCTTTATCAATCTTATAATTTATCCAAGTGCGAATTACATCTTCAGTAAATACATTTCCTTTTAAAAGAAATTCATGATCTTCTGCAAGTGCTCTTAAAGCATGTCCTAAAGATTCTGGTGTTGAAGGAACATCTTTTAATTCTTCCGGTGACATATCATAAATATCTTTGTCAAGCGGTTCACCCGGATCAATTCGATTCATTATTCCATCCAAACCAGCCATCATTATAGCAGAGAATGCGAGGTAAGGATTTGCAGCTGGATCTGGACACCTAAATTCTATTCGTTTTGATTTTGGCGAACTTGAGTACATTGGAATTCTAACGGATGCGCTTCTATTTCTTTGTGAGTATGCAAGATTAACCGGCGCTTCATAACCAGGGACTAATCTTTTATATGAATTAGTAATTGGATTTGTAAAAGATAGAAGTGCTGCTGCGTGTTTTAAGATACCGCCAACAAAATAAAGAGCTGTTTCACTTAAACCAGCATAACCGCCTCCGGCGAAAAGCGGCTTTCCTTTTAACCATAAGCTTGTATGTACGTGCATTCCGCTGCCGTTATCACCAAAGATTGGCTTAGGCATATAAGTTACAGTTTTGTTATTCTTTTTAGCTGTGTTTTTTACAACATACTTAAACATTAATAATTGGTCCGCAGCTTTAAGTAATGTGTTGAACTTCATATCAATTTCACACTGTCCGCCGCTTGCTACTTCGTGATGCTGCGCTTCAACATCAATTCCCATATTGATTAAATTTTCTACCATTTCATTTCTAAGATTCATTAATTGATCTGTTGGAGGTACTGGGAAGTAGCCTTCTTTATATCTGGGTTTGTAACCAAGGTTGGGATTTTCTTCACGACCAGAATTCCATTTTCCTTCAATTGAATCGACGGAGTAAAAAGAAAAATTAGGACCAGAATCAAAACGGACATCGTCAAAAACAAAAAACTCAGCTTCGGGACCAAAGTAAGCTGTATCTGCAATCCCGGTTGATTTTAAATAAGCTTCAGCTTTTTGAGCAATATTGCGCGGACATCTATCGTACTTTTCTTTCGTCGCTGGTTCATAGACATCGCAAATTATAGAAATAGTTGGTGATTCAATAAAAGGATCGAAGAACATTGTCTTTGCATCAGGGATTAATAACATGTCACTTTCATGAATACTTTTCCAGCCTCGAATTGATGAACCGTCAAAACCAAATCCATCTTCAAAAGAATTTTCTTTTAGCTCGCTTGCCGGAACTGTAAAGTGCTGCCATTGCCCTGGAAAATCCATGAATTTAAAATCAACGAATTTAATCTTGTTAGTTTTTATATAAGAAAGAACTTCTTGAACTGGCGAGACAGATTTTCCCATTGTTTCTCCTTTATATATTTATTGATGTAGTTTCTTTAATAGTTGATAAAACAAAATTTGTTACTGTGCGTGTTACTCCTTGCCATGATTGTATTTTACTAAGCAATTGTTCAAGTGATTTTGTGTCTTTAACTAATGCTTTCATTATATGTGAACCTTCGCCAAGAATTGCATGGCATTCTAATATTTCTGGAGTTTTTTTTACATGCTCAGTTAACTTTTCATAATTTTTTGATGAATCCATTATTACAACAATAAATGCCATGAGATCATAACTAAATGAATGTCGGTTTAGCTTTGTATAGTAGCCTTCGATTACCCCAGCCTCTTCTAATTTTTTTAATCTTTCACTCAAAGAAGGGAGTGATAAACCCACCTTTTCCGCTAATTCACTTCTTTTTGTTCGTCCATTTTCTTGCAGCTTTTTTAGCACGTTAATATCTAAGTTATCAAGCATGATTAACCTCAATTATTTAGGTAATTCATAAATAATGACTGAAAATATAAGGGATAGATTTAATATTTCCAAATTGTTTATTTCTTATAATTTGCAAGAATTGCTCTTATTTTATGCCTTGTTATCTTATGATAGGTTGTTAATTTTGTAATAAAAAACTTATGGCTAAAAGCAAAACTGTTTGGTGTCTATTAATAATTGCATTTCAATTCTCTTTTGCACAAGTCGATCCCCAAATAATGGAGTTGGTGGCGCAAGTTAATTCAGACTCACTTTATGAAAATTTAAAAATACTTACTGGCGAAAAACCAATTACACTTTTTGCCGGACCAATATTTATTTCATCGCGACATAAAGATGATGTTGGCAACAGTTATGCAGCGGAATTTATTTATAGAAAATTTAGACAATATGGTTATGAAACTTATCGGCAAGATTTTCAATTTCCCGGTCAAAATATTTACGCATATAAACCTGGCAGTAAATTACCCAATCAACAATTAATAATTTGTGCGCATTATGATAATATGCCGCAAGGAAATAAAGCTCCCGGGGCTGATGATAATGGAAGTGGAACTGCTGCAGTTTTAGAAATAGCAAGATTATTAAAAAATGTAACCACTGATTACACTATAATCTTTGCACTTTGGGATAATGAAGAACAAGGGTTACTTGGAAGTGCTTATTATGCATTTCAAGCAAACTCGAGAAAGGATGTAATAATTGGTGTAATAAATCTTGATATGATTGGATACGATAGCAATAATGATATGAAAATGGAGATACATACAAGAGATGTAAAAGAATCAAATCAAATGGCTAGTAAAATTTCCAAACTAAATTCATTTTACGGGATTGGATTGAGCACTTCCATAGTAAATCCAGGATCAGCAAGCAGCGACCATGCATCATTTTGGAATTTCAATTATTCAGCAGTTTTATTGATTGAATCCTTTGCTGATTTTAATGCATACTACCACAAGCAGACTGATACAATTGATAAAATGAACAAAACATTTTATACAAAGAATACTCAATTAGCCTTAGCTTCTTTATGTGATTACGCTCAAATTACAATCTCATCACAAGAGTTAGAAATTCCAACATTATTTCAACTATTTCAAAATTATCCTAATCCGTTTAATCCAACTACAAAAATCAGATTTAAAATAAATGAAAGAGTGCATGTAAAACTTGTTGTATTTGATTTACTTGGGAATGAGATAGCAGTATTAAAGGATGAAGTAATGCATCCTAATCAATATGAATTACATTTTAATGCTGAGAGAAATAATCAGCATTTATCAAGCGGTGTTTATTTTTATGCTCTTTATGCTGGAAAGAATTTCTCGGTTAAAAAGATGATTCTTGCTAAATAACTTTGAGGCGCAATTTAGTTAATAAATTTTTTAATGCATCATTTGGGCGGGAAAGTTTTATTGTATAATTGTTGAACTCTCTTCTAATTCGGTACTCCTTCCTTAATTTATCAAAATACTTTGGTACTTGAATTTCAGTCAGCTCAACAGATTTTTTTAATAATTCACTGTCTGATGTTATATCATAAATGTGAGATGTAATTTTTAGTAATATCTTTTCAAATGATTCATTAGAATCAATTTCTATCATCTCGTTTTCAACTATTGGATAGTTAGGGACCCATTCTTGTTTAGCTTTTAAGAAGTCACAAAATTTTTTATAAATGTAATGCGTTCCGTTTAATTTTCCCTCGAGTGAATATCCGGCTATATGTGCCGTTGAAATGTTGGCATTCTTTATTAATTCTATATTAGGAGAAGGTTCATTTTCCCAAACATCAAAAACAATTCTCAGGTTATTTTTTTGTGCCATTATTTTACTAAGGGCATTGTTATCGACTACTGGTCCGCGGGAGCTGTTTATTAAGATTGAATCACGTTTAAGTAAGTTAAGGATTTTTTCATCAAGCAAGTGATAAGTTAGATCAATACCTTCAAGATTTAAAGGTACATGAAGCGTTACAATATCACATTTTAATGATTCTTCTAATGAGTTGAATTTTTGTTTCCCAAGTTTTCTATCTAAAGGAGGATCGTTAATTATAGTTTTAAAACCAATTGCCTCAAAAAATCTTGCTACCTTTGTTCCAACATTTCCATACCCAATAATACCGATTGACTTACCTTTAAAATTAGAATTAGTACTGTTATAAATTTTTGTAACAGCACATAGTACCCATTCAGCTACAGAAAAAGCATTACATCCGGCTGCGTCTGCAAATGAAATGTTTTGTGAGGATAAATATTTTTGATCAATGTGATCTGTTCCAATTGTAACAGTTCCAACAAACTTAATCGAAGATTTTTTAAGAAGAGTTTCGTTTACAGTTGTTATCGATCTTACGAGTAAAACATCCGCATCATGAAGAATTTCGCCTGTAATTTCTCTTCCGCTGCATAATTCTATTTTCCCGAATGAGCCAAAGGCTTCTTTTACTTGTGGAATACTTTCGTCAGCAATTATTTTCATTTAGTTTTTTAATTTCTATAATGTAAATATAATTTAATGAGCAAAAATACCCTATAATGCTAAGATTTGTAAACCCCTTATTAAATGATTATTTTTGCCAAAATTTTTAGAGGAGTTCTTTACTTAGATGAAGTTTAATATTAGAACACATACATGCGGTGAATTAAGAGAAAATAACATTGGAACTCAAGTTGTACTTAATGGTTGGGTTGCCATAAGGAGGGATTTAGGGGGCGTCATATTTATAGAATTACGTGATAGATATGGTATAACTCAAGTTGTATTTGAACCATCATACAATTCAACTGCTCACGAACTGGGAAAAAAATTAAGAAGTGAATTTGTAATTTCTATTGAAGGAAAAGTACGCAAACGACCAGCTGGAACTGAGAATCCATCGCTTGAAACCGGTAACATTGATGTTATGGTTGATAAATTACTAATTCTTAATCAATCTGAAACTCCTCCGTTTCCAATCGAAAATAAAATTGACGCAAGCGAAGACTTACGTTTGAAATACCGCTATTTAGATTTACGCAGACCAGACGTACAAAAGGATTTATTGCTGCGGCATAAAATGTATCAAATTACAAGGAAATATTTTGATTCCAATTCCTTTATTGAAATTGAAACACCAGTATTAATGAAAAGCACTCCAGAAGGCGCACGTGATTTTTTAGTACCAAGCAGACTACACAAAGGGAAGTTTTATGCACTTCCTCAATCACCTCAAACCTACAAACAATTATTGATGGTATCTGGTTTCGATAGATATTTTCAAATCGTGAAATGTTTTCGTGATGAAGATATGCGTGCTGATCGTCAACCCGAATTCACTCAAATCGATATCGAAATGTCATTCATTGATATGGAAAATTTATTTGAAATTATTGAAGGACTGATGAAGGAATTTTTTAAAGAAATTTGGAATATTGAATTAACAACACCAATTCCAAGATTAAGTTTTGATAAAGCAATGGAAAAATATGGAAGCGATAAACCTGACATTCGGTTTGGACTGGAAATGGTTACTCTTAATTCTGTATTTAAAAATTCTGATTTTAGAGTTTTCAAAGATTCTATTTCTAATAATGGTGTTATTACCGGGTTACTTGCAAAAGGTTGTGGTGATTATACTCGCAATCAACTTGATGTGATAACAGATTTTGTGAAAAAGCTTGGTGCCGGCGGACTTATTTGGATGCGTGTAAAAGAAAATGATCTTGAAGCGCCTATAGCAAAATTTTTATCTGATGATGAAAAGAAAAATTTAATTCACGAAGTAAAAGCTGAGACTGGCGATTTATTATTTTTATTAACTGGCAATAAACTAAAAACTCTTTCAATTATGGGAAGTCTTCGTTTAGAAATGGCAAAGAGAATGGGTTTAATAAACTCAGACCTAAAACCAGCCTTGCTTTGGGTTACTGATTTTCCTCTCTTTGAATGGGACGAAGAAACAAAAAGATTTTATGCAATGCATCATCCTTTTACTTCTCCAAGAATTGAAGACATTCCTCTTATGGAATCTGATCCGGGTAAAGTAAAAGCACGTGCATATGATTTAATTTTAAATGGAAATGAAATCGCCGGTGGTAGTATTAGAATACATGATGCAAATCTGCAAGCTAAAATGTTTAATCTTCTTGGAATTAGTGAAACTGAAGCAAAAGAAAAATTTGGATTCTTAATGAATGCATTTAAATTTGGTGCACCACCTCATGGAGGAATTGCATTTGGTTTTGATAGACTTGCAATGATTTTTGCCGGTCGGTCTTCAATTAGAGATGTTATGGCATTTCCAAAAACTTCAAGCGGACTTTCATTAATGGATGATTCCCCGGCTAATGTTGATGAATCTCAACTTACTGAACTTCATATCAGACTAAAAAAATAGCTATTAAGCGGACATATTTTTACATGTAATATTTTCCGATTTATGGGTTGGTAGTCCACTCTACTTTAAAAAAATCCTTTCCTTTTAAAAAAAGCTTACTTATATTAATTATGCGATCAGAAAAAATTTCCGTTTTTATTAGAGTAAATTATTAATTGGATTTTGAAACTCGTTATGAAATTTACACTTAATCGAAAAATGATTTTACTCTTATCCTCAAGACAAAATTACCAGTGGAATTTTTTTATTTTTAAAAATTTCTCTCATTTTTGTTTATCCACTTGGCATTAGAAATGACTTAATACTAATTGAAGGGATAAAAAAATCAAACATGATCATTAAGGCATTAAACATAATTCAAAATATCTTTAACTAATCAGTAGGAGTATTTTATGGGACAGCAACAACTTCTTCTTATTGTTCTTGGCGTTATCATTGTTGGTATTGCAGTAGTAGTTGGCATCAATGTATTTTCTGCTAGTGCTGTTACGGCAAATCGCGATGCAGTAATTTCTGATTTAACTAATTTAGCTGCATTAGGACAACAGTTTTACAGAAAACCAGCAGCTCTTGGCGGCGGTGGCAATACATTTACCGGCTGGACAATTCCAACTCAATTAGCTACAACTGGAAATGGAACTTATACAGTTACTGTTGCAGCTCAAGCATTAACCTTAGTTGGTGTGGGTACTGAGCTTGGCAATAATGGAACAAGTGGGGTTAAAGCAACAATGGTCGTGGGTCCAAATGCTATAACTTCCACAACTATCAACAATTAAATTTTCTCAGATAGTTTTTGTCGATTCATTTGAGAAACTTCAGATACCTGAAGTTTCTCAAATTGTATTTCTTATAAAGTCATTAGTAATTTATGTATAAATGGGAGAGCAGAAAGGATTGTTTTTAGGTTCATCATATTGGTTAAAAAAATATTCATAGCAATGATCAATCAATAAATTTTAACCTTTAGCGGAGGTTGAATTTTAATTTTGAATTGATTTTCAGATAGTAAAAATAAAATTGAAATTGAGGGCTTTTCAAATAATAAATAAGAGGTTATAATGGGACAGCAACAATTGTTATTAATCGTTCTTGGTGTTATAATTGTGGGGATTGCGGTTATTGTTGGAATTAATTTATTTTCTGCAAGTGCTGTTACTGCAAATAGAGATGGAGTGATTGCCGATTTAACAAACTTAGCATCATTAGCACAGCAGCATTACCGAAAGCCAGCTAATATAGGCGGTGGCGGCAATACATTTACGGGTTGGACAATTCCAACTCAATTAGCTACAACTGGACATGGAACATATACAGTAACTGTTGCAGCTCAAGCTGTAACACTTGTTGGTGTTGGTAGGGAATTGGGTAATAATGGAACAAGCGGTGTTAAGGCAACAATGGTTGTAGGACCGAATGCAATTACATCTACAACTATTAACAATTAAGTAATAAATTTTTTAGTTAAAGTTTTAGTGTGCTCTGTTTGATACTAATGTAAAGCAGAATTGAATTAATAAAAACAAGAGGTTATAATGGGACAACAACAATTATTATTGATAGTTCTTGGAGTAATTATTGTTGGTATCGCCGTTGTAGTTGGCATCAACTTATTTTCAGCAAATGCTGTTACTGCAAATAGGGATGCCGTAGTAGCTGATTTAACAAACTTAGCGGCAATGGCACAGCAGTTTTATCGAAAACCAGTTGCTCTTGCTGGAGGCGGTAATACATTTACCGGCTGGACAATTCCAACACAATTAGCAACAACCGTAAATGGAACTTATACAGTAACTGTTGCAGCTCAAGCAGTTACACTTGTGGGAGTTGGTAGAGAATTGGGTAATGATGGCACAAGCGGTGTTAAAGCTACAATGGTTGTAGGACCAAGAGCAATTACATCAACAACTATTAATAATTAGATTTTTATCTGAAATTTTTTCAAATTGGCGGCTGATAAAACAATGTTTTATTGGCCTTTAATTTAAAAGGGATTTCACATGATTGAAGTACGTTTTAATGCACAAAAACCAAACGGACAAGCTGTAAGTGGAAGTTTAAGTGAACCTACATTTCGGGAAGCAAAATTAAAAGTAAACAAACTTGCCGAAAGGCATCAGCTAAAAATATTATCGCTCGAAAGAAAAAGTTCCTATCTCTATAAAGTAAAGCGCCCAAATGAAAAACCGATATCTGGTGAACAACGAGCTTTTAATAAAGATGAAGTATCTCAGGCTCTGCGTAAACTTGGCTACGAAGTTGTTTCCATAAACAAAAAATTATTTGAGTATAATCCAAAACCTCCAACCCAGGATATAGTTTCTTTCGTAAAAATTAGTGCTGAATTATTAGATCAAAAACTTCCTTATAGTGAAATTTTAACTTTACTTGTAAATGATATTGAAAATAAAACGTTAAAAGAAACTCTTAGACAAATTAATAATGAACTTAAAAGAGGGGCTGATAGTGAAGTAACTTTTTTGAGGTATCAAGGAGTCTTTGGAAAATTTACTGCTTACATGCTCGGCTTGGCATCTAAGAGTGGAAATATGACAGAAATTTATAAAGCTACTGCAAAGTTTTTAGAAAGGCAGCAAGAATTCAAGAAAAATTTACGAAGCGCACTAATTACTCCTATGGTTACTATATTTGTTTTATTTATTGCAGTATTGTTTTATGTAGGATATATTTTCCCGGAAACCGCAAAATTATTTGTTAAATTCGATATTGAACTACCACCAATGACAGCCGCAACATTACATATTAGTGATTTTTTAATGAACAATGTTGTTCTCGTCACATTAGCATTGATAATTCCCCCTATCGTTCTTTTTCATTTAAGTAAAACTCGTAGTGGAAAATTAATTGTAGATAAATACGTTTTAAAGATTCCTTTGCTTGGTTCTTTAATTCATAAAACATTGATTGAAGTTTTTTGCCGAGTATTTTACACACTCTACAGCGGATCAGCCGAAAGCATTGAACCAATTAGGATTGCTGCAGAGGCGACTGGAAATGCGTATATTGAAAATCAAGTGAAATCAGTTGCAATTCCTTTAATGATAAAAAAGGGTATTGGAGTTACAGAAGCATTCACAGCATCCGGTGTATTTACTGAAACAGCACTTTCCCGATTTCATTCTGGTGAGGAAACCGGTACTATAAAAAATACAGCGTTACAATTAGCAAATTATTACGAAAGCGAAACTGTTTATAGACTTAAAAATGTTATTGAGTTAATACAAGTTTTCATTGCAATGATTATCATGATAGTGATGATTGCATTAACTTTAGTTTCAGCAGAAACTGCTACTATTAGTCCAAAATCGCCAGTCATGTAATAATATAAGGATAAAATGATGTCAGAAATTAATTTAGAAATGACTGATAAAATTGGTTATCTGCTTCTTAAAAAGGGAATTATTGATACTAAAATTTTAGAGGATTCATTAAAACTTAAGGATGCAGATCAATTCAAGCAAAAAAGAAACCTTGCACAAATTTTGGTTGATGAATTTGGATTTGACCACGATGTCATCTTCCGTGAAGTAGCAATTCTGTATGCATTTAAAGAATTAATTTTTCATCCGGAAGATTTAACCGACGAAAGAGTTGCTGATATAAAAAATATAATCAATAAGCAAAGTAAGGAAGTACGGCAGATGCTTCTTGATCACAGAGTGATTCCGTATAAATTTGATGATAAAACAAGAGACAAATTAATTTTAGCTGCAGTTGATCCTACCGATAGAGCATTAGCAAAAGTTGCTTTCACGTTGAATGCAAAAAAATATGAAATCAATTATTTAAGAAAAAAAGATTACGATAAACTTATCAATGTTATCATCACTTCTGAAAATGAATACTTAAGAATGATTGAAGAAGTTGGCGAGGAAATGCACATTGTACAAGATGATTCTTCAATTGACGAAGAACAATTAGATGCCGAAATAAATAAAAGTGCTTTAATAAATATAGTTGAAGCATCTCTAATGGAAGGCGTTCGAAAAGGAGTGAGTGATATTCATATTATTCCTAGAGTGGGTAATAAAACCGAATTTCATTTTAGAATTGATGGAAAACTTCAACTTTGGCACACTCAAGATAACACAATGCCCGAAGCTGTTATGGCTGTTGTTAAAGATAGGTCAAAAGGGTTGGATCGATTTGAAAGGGAGAAAGCTCAAGATGGTTTTATTCAAAGAGAAATAGATAATCATATAATTCGTTTTAGAGTTTCTGTTCTTCCAACAGTTGGAACAGAATTAAAAAATAAATTTGAAAGCATAGTAATAAGAATTCTTGATGATAGAAAAGTTATAAAAGACCTTTCTAAATTAGGATTAACTGGCTATTCTCAACAAGCATTTGTAAAAGCAGTTACTCAGCCGCAAGGAATGATTATTCTTACTGGTCCGACTGGAAGCGGAAAAAGTACAACATTAATTGCTGCACTCTATCAAGTAATTGATCCTACAAAAAATGTTCTTACAGTTGAAGATCCAGTTGAATATGTTATAGAAGGTGCAAGGCAGTTAAAGATCGGTTATAAAATGAATTTTGAACAAGCAATTCGTTCTATATTAAGGCACGATCCTGACATAGTTCTTGTAGGCGAGATGCGTGATAAAGAAACTGCTGAAACCGCAATCAAATT
>Ga0194112_10003752_pt1 | contig 21041 bp, 21 predicted proteins | sample TA2MahC400mmetaG_FD_146191 | JGI IMG/M metagenome (GOLD analysis project Ga0194112, IMG submission 146191) | Freshwater microbial communities from Lake Tanganyika, Tanzania - TA2015016 Mahale Deep Cast 400m | ecosystem: Environmental > Aquatic > Freshwater > Lake | place: Tanzania: Lake... | reverse complement strand
TATTTTGGCTTTGGACCACGTTTTTTCTTCGCTCTCTTGGCCATCCTCTTCTCCTTTCCGAATAGAGGATAGCATAAATAAGAATAATTATCAATATATTAAAGGGTCACGACCATTTAGGTAGAGTTAAGTTTAAATAGGTAAGCTAAGGAGAAGTTTCATGTTCCTGTCTCCATGAAGAAGGGCTCTATTCTTTCGTGAATTTCATTTAACCCTTTTGACTCCTTCATAATTCTACCACCTCCTCAAGTGAGCATATTTCTGTTTCATGATAGCCCAACAACCTGTTTACACCATTGACCATAATTCTCGTTTTCAGTTTTACGATATGCTCAAAGTTCCAACTGATGTATCAAGATAATACTCTTTTTTTCAAATTTCCCTCCTTCTTATTTTATCATTTTATCTTCAATTTCGAACATTCCTCAATTAATCCATCTATTCTATTACCCAAATATTAATTATTAAGTCTGCCCCCATAACTAAAACATTACCTCTGTATACCAATCCTTTCAGCTTTGTAGAAACCACGTTGCTGATAACTCCGTTTTGTGCTCAACAACTCTTTTTCAATTGTTTCTCTTAGCCTAAGTTGCCAAACTATTTCTCCACCGCTGGTAACTTCTGCTATCCTTATTGGCGATAGAATTAAAGTATTACCATTTGGCAATCTGGTAGCTTGTCTGGCGCCCTGTGGCAACTCTTTAGGCCATCTGAATTCCCAAACAATCTGGTTAGTCTTTAGGTCAATCTCCACTGCAGGAAAAGATCGTATTGATGCTCTAAATTCAGGGGGAGGCCTATGGGATCCAGCAAGGAGATTGCCATTGGGAAGAAGTACTGGGTCGTGCTGATAGAAGAGGAGACCTTGCCCAAGAGTCCTGACAACCGATCCCTGGGGATCCACTTCAACCACAATGTTGAAATTTCTCGGGCTGATTAGTGTGTTGCCATTTGGAAGTCTTGTGACTGCATTGGTATGAGTCCAACCTTCGTCATAAATACTATTGTAAGGAGACTTATCAAAATAGTCTTTGGCATACCATTTCCAAACAATTTTTCCTTTTGAGTTCACCTCGGTGACCTGAGGATCACTTTTCTCGTCTGCGCCATACACAAAAATAGTATTACCATTTGGCAGGCGGTCTGCATCATGGGACACTTTGTTGGTTAGGTATGACCAGACAATATTGCCATTGCGATCAATCTCATATACGCCATTACGAGGCAATACGAACAATATGTTATTGTTTGATAATAATTCTACATCAAATCCCGGATTAGTATATTGCCTCAAATAACCTGGGAGGATATATTCCCAAACAATCTCCCCTCGCATGTTCACTTCGACTATTCTGGGCCTATCGGGGTTATGTTGGTCTGCGAACAATGTGGTACCATTCCATGCCTTGTCTGGATGATAAATATCAATATAAAAATCTGGATCCACAATAGGTGGATTGTATGTAATTGCCCTGTAATTTATAGTTTTGCATCCGCTAATGATGGTGACTACAGAAATTACATACAAGATTAAAAATGTCTTTCCCTTTTTCTCAAGCATGTTTCAAGCTCCTTTCTCATTATGAAATTATATAGTTACAAGCAGATGGCTTAAGGGTTCTCAGCTATGATATCTCCTATCATTTGTTTCCGTCTCTGTCCTTTGCCCGTAATGAGCAGATAACCTTCTTGGTGGGAAAGAAGCCCGAAGGGTTTCGAGGAAAGTCTTTTCCGCCATGTTAGCCGACTGTTGCGGGCAAATTAAAGTAGAACCGCACTTTTTCCTTTATTTCATGGTGCTTTACCACTAGCAAGGACGCCCACTTGGTGGCCAATATAGTTACAATTTTTTTCGTGATTGTTAGGATCGGTACCAAACCAGTTTTTATAGGTAGTCTCATTTATTAGCAATGCTGATGCTGGAAGCCCTAACGCTATAAAAGTGAGGTTGTAAGGGTTATCACCATGATCGAGATAAAGTTTTTCAGTAATAAAGTAAGCAAGGCTATGGCCGCAAATACGAACAATTTGTACTGGTATATTTGCTGCCCTTAAAACATTCCGCAAAAAACCTATTGTGCCGTGGCAACCCGCCGTCCAATGTTTAAACTCCTTGGTCAACGTATTTGTGGTACCTTCAATAATATAGGTAATGGGGGGTATCCCTCGGTACTGCCAGTGGACCTCCATATTCCCGTAAGTATCATCGCCATAGAAATGACACAGGTTTTTCGATACCCACTGCAGAAGGTTTGCTATTGTACCGTAGCGCGTCGAACCAATGATATTGTTCTTGACCAGAAAAACATAGGTATATCTGGGAGGGGCAACAAGTGATGCACCAAGATTGTCCTTGCGCTTCATATAATTCGTATGTTCTGGATCTCCGGTACATATATTATATTTGCCATCGGATCGTCGGGACATGAATGCAGCGCTATCGAACAGAATCTGCAGCTCCTCGGCATTATAACTGAGAATTGACCAAGGAAAATGTTTGCCAATCTCTATGAGCAAATTCAGCGCAATCCACCTGATATATAACTGCCAGGCGTAAGATTCATCGACAACAACATATGGACTTTTGTTATCATCTGTAGCAGTCTCGCTAAGATTAATCGGTGGATAGGGAATGCTCTCCTGTAAGTTATTGAAAGGAGCGGACTGCTTGTAGTACCAGTTCCATACCGCCTCAAAAGCTTTTATCAGATCCTGTTGCTCTGATGCGGACCATCCGCTCCATGACTTCTTGGCAGACTCCGGTACATCATAGGCGCTTGTTTCGAACTTGAATTGCCATTTAATACTATTTGCAATGGTTGGATGTGTTGCAAGCCATTTAGTCAACGAAGGTGGAGACCACCACCAAGGTAGGATGGCCTCAATGAATTTTTTTATGATCTTGGGGATCCACCCTACTAACCACATCCTCTCTCACCTTCTATCTATTATGACCTCTTTTAGAATCAAACATGCATCGAAAAAATAACAAAAAGTCATACATCTTCTTCTCCTGCAATGAGCAGATAACGGCTGGCGGGTGAGCGAAGTGCCCTTTAGTGGCATTTTGGCTTCAGCCCTGTCTGTCGACAGACAGGCGTCCAGAAAGAGAGTTGCTAAATAAGATAAAAAAACCATTCCTTTTCTAAAAATGGGTATAAATTCATCTTAAGATCATATGTCCACCCTATCTATTGTTAAAGGGTTGAAAGGTGATAATGTATGGTCTCTTTTTTGATCCTTCAATAACTCAAGTCCCAGAATGCCATAGAACTAAGCTCATGATAATTTAAAAACTATAATAATTTCTGTAAAAAAGTCAATAAAGAAGTTATTTGGCCGTCCATAGAAGTAGGTTTTTGACGTTAAAGCATGGACCTTTGTTGAGGGTTTGCAAAATGTACCCTTCATACCCATTAATTGAATTTTGAAGGTTTGACCCTAACTTCAACAAGGGCTTCATCCAAGGTGTAATAGTTGAGATCAATCTCCTTTTCTAAAAAGAGGGGAAAGATTGCCATGTTTTGATAGGTTTGTGACTCCCCTATTGAAATCACCCCGAAATATTTTTGGATAGCTTCAACCATATATTATCCCTCCTTTGATTAGTCGATTAATTTAGGACTTTAAAAGGTCTATTTCACCCTATGGGTGTTTCTTCGCATCTGCCAAACTTTTATTACTCTCTCGATTACACAAACAGGATGGGCTAAGCGTTCCATCGCAACAGACCACCCTGCCAAGAATGCAATCACAAACGCCACCATGCCAGGAGCAGCAACCACTTCTTGCGATTTTCGCTTCACAATTAGGAATAAATATTTCCAGTTTCAAATCCTGAGGGAAATCAGCTAATTCATAAACTTTGAGGTCCTCAGCATAGCTAACACCATTGACTCTAATAGCCAACACCATAAATATAGTACTGAATAAAAAAATTATAGAAATGGAAATTAAATTGATAAAACCAGCTCTCTTCATAAATAAACACCTCCTTTGTACCTTATGATATGGTATACTTTTTTTATATGAACCAAATGCTGACTCTTTCCCAAACTAAAAATCCTATTCTTTTTTGGTTTCATTTTTCTGCGTGAAATTTATTTTTTATAAATTTGATATTTAATCCTTTAGGAATTCTCCAAGCTGTAATGACTGCTAAGATAACCCATAGAATATCAAAACCACTGACCATCGAACCAATACCGTCTATGAATATATTAATAACTTCTTCTGAAAAAATAGAAACGTTGGAAGCAACTTCCGCACCGTACTTTTTTAATACCGCCTCTTTAAAAAAATGGAAGAATGTAACATACTTACCGATGGCAATCCCTAAGACACTCGAAAGAAGGGCAATAATTTGAAGGGGAGTCCCTCTTTTACCTTTAGAGAATAACACCACTGCAAAGCCAGATAGAAGACCTATCCCCCATGCCATAAAACCAATTACATATCCGGTTGCGATGACTATCAACCCCCAGAGAACTCCCCCTATTACGGCCGCAAGTCCACCTCCCACAATGGCCGTCAAAAATGAGCTACCTGTAAACTGTTCTTCTTCAAAGGTTTTCAATACTTGGGCATAGATCGATTCAACCAGGTCTGTTGCATCACCATTATCTATTCCCATTTCTACCAATTTTTGAGAAATGGCAGATTTGTCAGCTCCTGCCTTCATTTGTTCAATAACAAAAGCGTAGAGCTTGTTCATTGCTTCTTCTTGGACCTGAGTTTCATTTTTTTCCATAGCGATTGCCTCCTTTCCATCCCCCTTGATACATTGCCATTCATGATTAATATCTACGGTGCTGATAGATTTTCAGGGCTTCATAATATCTTTGAAAAGGACGGTTATAATAACGTTTTAAATGTGTATCTGGATTCCCCGGAGTTATCCTTCAAGTGTTAGGATTATAATTTCCTGGGAAGCTGTAATTGTTATAAGGATTACCATCAGGATTGGTTCTATAGTAGGGTTGAACATAAATACCATCTCCACTATAATATCCTCGAACCCATCCTGCCTCAGCCAAGTTGATTGTTAAGAAACTGATTAATACCACCAAAGCCCCTACCAACATAATCACTCTCTTCGTCCCCATAATTTAACCCTCCTTTTGATTTTATTCTGGTCTACCCCTTAGGTTAAAGACTTTCAGAGAGTTGATTTTCTTCCTGCTAAGCTGGAAAAATTTTGCATTTATAAAATTTGCAGAAATATCAATTAATTATTCTGTTTACAAACTTTTCTAATATCGGTATATTTTCTTCATGTTTGAAGATGTCATTTTAGTTATTGAGGGATGTATCAGAGGAGAAGAACGGGCTTGGAATATTTTTGTCAAGGAATTTGGTTCTATGGCTGAGAACATCCTTAGGAAGTTTTCTGACCTGGTCTCTCAAGATCGAAAGGACATCATTCAAAATGTATTTTTAAGGCTTTTGAAGGGAGGACTGAGTAAGTTCGAAGGATCAACCAAGTACGAATTCTTTAAATATTTCAAGAGGATCGTTATCAACGAGGCAATTTCCCATTTAAAATCTGGAGGGAGAGATAAAAAGGGTGTTTCCTTAAATGGAGAAGTAAAGGTAAATGGGGAGGAGGGTTCAGAGGGTTCTTCTCTTATTGATTTGATTCCTAACCAAAAACATTTAAGCCCAGATTTAGTTGCAGAGGAAAGAGAAACTCTGGATATGATCAAAAAGATTATGGAGAGGTTTCCGTTATTGGATCAACAAATTTTCTTAATGAAAATCAAAGGATACAAAGACGAAGAGATTAAAAAAATTCTTCATATACCTCTCGGCACCGTGGCATCCAAGTATTCCCGGATAAGAACTAAAATTATGGAGGAATTAGGGGATGGATAAATTTTCTTGGAAGTATTTGTGTTTTCCCTTAGTCTTTATATAAGAAGATATGAGGTGATTATGGCTATCTCTTTTGAATCGAAATTGAGAAAGTATCTTAAAAATATTGAAACCATGAAGACCCCTTCTTGCTTGGGAATCGAAAACATTGGCCTTTATATTGAGGGTAAACTCCCAAAGGGAGAGAAATTGGGGGTAGAGGATCATATTAGTTCCTGCCTATATTGCCTTAATCAACTTACCGAATTGAAAGAGTTGATCTATTTTCAAAAGCATAGGGTTACTCTCCCCTCTCGCCTTTTACAAAATATCATGGGTCTATTTCCGAAGGTAGAGAGACCGAGAAAAGAATTCTTTAAAGATATTTTTTCTCTATCCGTTCAAAGAATGTCTGAATTATTTGCTTTTCCCGTACGTCAATGGCGGTACGCCATGGTTTCCATGGCTACCGCATTAGTGGTTATCTTAATTCTCCTAATTTATAGAGGACTCAGTCCAGAGAAACCCTTTGAGATAGATAGAATTCCAAGTAGACAGATCTTCACCACGCTCAGTCTAAAGGAGGTAAAGAACCCAATAGTTCTTAAAACGGGGGATATTGATGATACATTTGAAAAAATTAGGAGACTTATTCAAGCCCATAATGGCAAGATGTTGGAGGCCATATGGATAGAAAAAGGCATAAAGTTAATTTTTACTCTGAGCAGGGAGGAAGAGACCTCCCTGTTCGATGATTTCAGTAAGTTAGGCGAGGTAAGCGCGAAGGAAGAAGGCTATAGAGACAAAAAAGGGAATATTGTGGTTTTATTGAAGGAAAGATGAGGAAAAATTGGAAAGGGATTTTTGAATATTGTAGATATGTCTCAGAATCTTCAGTTCTACTGAGGGGATAGGAGCCTGTAAAAATGGATGAATTTCAGTTTTCAGGACAAGGAAAGTTTGCGATAGTAGCAGGTGAAAACGTCTTCACTGCTTTTCTGGACGAAAAAAAATACCGGTACCAGTTATCGGATGGAACATGGATTCTTGGTCAAATGCCCGTGGCAGTCGATGCTGATTGGAAAGAGTGGATTGGTACAATTCGCCTAAAGCAGTTGGAAAATTCCAATCTCATCATGATGTATAGTGAAGCGAGCACGGCTCCACAAGTATTCGATGAACACCATGAAAGGCTCAAAAAAAGGCTCTTACAAACTTTTTCTTTATTACAGCTTTCTGGAGTTCTGGAATACGAAGGGGCGAATCTGCTGTGCGGCTCTTTCTTTGAAGGTAAAACGGAGGTCCGCCAAATGAATGAGTTTTCGTTTTTTTATCAAACGAGAGGTTATACTCGCACTCCTGTAACCATAGACCGTCTGGAGAAAGCTGTTCAACTGAGAAAAGCCCTTGAGAAAATGGACTCTACCCCTGATGAGTTCAAACGCTTGAAATGGGGTTGGAGGGTGCTGATGGATGGTTTACAGAAAGAACATGGTGAAGAGCGAATCCATCAATTTGTTCGATCGTTAGAAGCATTAATTTTGCCAGAAATCGGCCGGACTAAACGACAGTTCACTCATCGGTGCCAAACATTTGCAAAGGCGAATCCGAGTACAACCCAGATCTTAGAAGAAGCATTTGAGTTGCGTAGCATGGCCGAACATCTCAACAACTGGGAGCAAGCATTGGGGTCGTTCCCAAAAGACGATAGAGAAATCATTGCTTTACATCGTACTCGCCAAATGGAACAACTTGCCTTATTTGCCTATTCTCGGATTTTTGAGAGTGACACTATCCGAAATCACTTTATAGACGATATAAAGCAGGGAGAATTTTGGAAACTGCCAGATAATGCCAGAAAGAATGTCTGGGGGACACAGCTTGATTTAACATTGATTAACGAGGTTCGGACATTCGATAACTGGGGACGGGCACTATGAAGTCATGAACCTGGTCTCTCATCTTAGATATTAAATCAGCTTATCCTCAATCCCCAACCAATATAAATGGAGCCCAGAAGTATGGATTCTCATAACCCTTCTTTCTCAAATATTCCTTTGCCATCTTAAGTGCCTCTACCTTGTCTAACCCATTAGCGAGAAAACGGTAAAACTCCTCCATGAGGAGAGCGGTCGATTGATCCGACACCTCCCACAGACTTACAACAACAGCCCGGGCTCCAGCATTCATAAATGCTCGACTGATCCCAATGACCCCCTCCCCTGCAACCCTTTGCCCTAAACCAGTCTTACATGCAGAAAGGGTCACTAAATCTGCATTCAGCTTGAGTCCGTAGATTTCACTGAACGTAAGAAACCCATCATCTTTACTCTCTGGATCAACAGCAAGGACTAAAGCAGGTTCCTTAAGATATGGTACTTCATATGATAGTATTCCATGGACAGCAAAATGGAGATACTGGTATTTTGCTAAGTCTTTCGATTTCATTCTCTCTTTAGAGGCCTCAAATCCAATTAGCACATCACAATGTCCCCGTATATCTCTAAATAGGTCATTGATCTTTAGGACTTCGACCCCCGAATATTTTATGCGCTCAAAGGTGTAACCTTGGTCTTGCGCCTCTTTGCGAATCCTACCCCTGCGGGTAGGGATATCAAGCCCTTGCCTTTGCTCGCTTTCACGCAGCAAGCTTACCTGGGATGGGACAAGGCGCTCATCGTCTGGTCCATACACTGGATCCCCGATAGCCAATACGGTGCTTTTCATAGGGAGATCTTTGGGGACTGTTTGCCGATTAATAGTGAGGATCGCTACAGAGGGATAATAACCGATATCAAATTTATCACATAAAAAGCCGAGTTTTTTCCCCTGATCCCCTTCTCTTAATTCAGTAACCAAAGCCTCAAATGGGACAATGCTTAGTATACCATCTGGAACAATGACAATACGTTTCGAGATATCCATTCCTTCAAGAACAGGCTGGAGAATGGCCTTGTATAGTTCGGAAGATACCCTCGGGGCAAACTGCTCATATTTAACTTTTCGAAAGGGAATGAGGAATTTCTCCACAAGATTTTTTATATCGCTGGTTTTGGTTGCCAGGCGTGTAAATTTGATAATCTTGTTGTTCCCCTCTATCTTCTTGATAACCCAGGCGTAGGTCCAGTCGGGAGTAAGTTTATATATGATCACAGTCTCCCCTTCCCGGATTTCCATTTTGCGAAAACTATCTTCCGGATAGCGTCTACGGGTTAACGGATATCGGAAGGTTACATATTGCGGATACTTCTTGTATAATTCTTCAACGAAAACTTTCCACTTTTTTTGAGCTAATTCCCAAGCCTTTTCCTCCCTCTGCAATTCTTCATCTGGGATTCGATAACGAGATGAGGCAGAGGTATAGGCTTCCCTTGCAGCTAAAAACTGTTTAAAGGCGTCTTCCTCTTTCTTACGAACCTCTTGAGAAATAGTTTCTTCGATAAATCTCAATCGGGCCATAGAGAGATGATCCGCCCAACTCCGGGCTTTGCTTAATTCAGCAAAATGTAGGGCTTCTTCGGCAAACCGTTTTTTCTCGGAGCCTCTAGAAACATACAGATGGTAAAGCGCTTCAATTATGCCCTCATATGGAGAGAGCTGTTCCTCGAAAAAGCTGATCTTGTGCTTTTCACCTATGATCCCACTTCTGAGACCTTCTGTCCAAGTAATTGCCTTTTTATAACCTTCAACTGCTTCGACGTATTTGCCCATCTTTAAGGAAATATAGCCGAGGCCGGTATAGGCTCTTTGTATTTGAGATGCGCTTCCAGACTGCATGGCGACCTGTAACCACTCTTGATAAACCTCAAATGCAGAGTCATACAGCCCTTGATTAATCAGTGCCAAACCGAGGTACTCCAAAGCAAGTGTCTCGTACATGAGTTTTTCTGCTTTTGTGGATCTTATGATCGCAAGTGCATCATGGCTTAGGCGCACAGCATCCTCAAAGCGGCCTATCCTCAAGTAGGTTTTGCCAATACCTAAGAGGATGTTACTTTCCGATTCTCGATCACCAATTTCCTTCGCCAGTATCAGTGCCTCATTAAGATAATCCAAGGCTCTGTTATATTCACCCATCCAGTCCATACAAAAATCGCTGATGGAGATAAGTGAAAAAATTTGGCTCTTTTTATTAATTTGCTGGGATACTTTTACAGCTTCTAAATATTTCTCAAAGGCCTCAACTGTGCTGCCAAGGTCTCGAAAGACTTCTGCAAAATCGTTTAGGATTAACACTTGGACTTCCGGGTCATTAAGATCAGCCGCAATTTGTTCCGCAACAGTCAGGAGCTCAATCCGTTTGTCCTGGTCATCGAGATAAGCAAGAACCGAAGCTTGATTTAGTAAGGTAACGATTAGTGACTTCTTGTTGGAAAGTTGGTAGTATAATTCAGAAGCCTTCATGTATTCCACCAGAGCGTTATAAAAGGAACCGAGTTCCTTGTACACATCTCCTAATTCTGATCTTATGTAGGCTTCAGCTTTTTTATCGCCGAAGAACGCAGCGTTTGCGTCAAGCCCAGCCAATAGGCTACGTTTGAGGTCTTCGATTCGGCCCATTTGCTTCAAAAGTTTGTTAATCAGTATAAATGTCTTGAGGGCTTCATTCCGATCTCTCTCCTCTACTTGAATATCAACCGCCTTTTTTAGAATCTCGAGGGCCTCGTCAACCTTATTTAATCCAGCCAAGCTTTGCCCTATTGTTCTCAAGTTTTTGGATTCTTCAATTCGATTTCCTAGTTTATTTTGTAAGTCAGAAGCACGCATGGCATGACGGTTTGCTTCACCAAAAACACTAATTTCAAGATAAGCTTGGGCAATCATCCCCTCAGTCTTGGCAACGTTTAGCTCATCGTTGATACTTTCGAAATGGGAAAGGGCCTCCAAAAGTTCTTGTATTGCCTCTCGTGGGTTTCCATTTGAGAGGTATATATTTCCCAGACCTGACTGAAGTTGTGCCATGAGGTTCGTTTCCCCGAATGATCGGGCTAAAAAAATCCCCTCTCGAAAATCCTGAAGCGCAAGGTCCGTACGACCCTGTGCATGGTAAACCATCCCCCGTGCTCCAAGGACAATGGCTTTCAGTGAAAGGTTCTTTTCCGTTTTTGGGAGAACCTCTTGAAGAGGCACCTCTACCTCCTGAAATCGACCTAATCCAATTAGGCTTCTGGAAATCGCAATAGAGGCCCGCACTTCAATCCCTAATGCTCCTGAATCTTGGGCGAGTTTCAATGCTTCTTTCCCGCGTTCGTAAGCTTCTTGGTAGTTATTAATGGCAAGATAAGCTTCAGAAATTTGCCAAATTATACCTGCCTCCCCAGCCTTCCCATGTGAGGCGCTCGCAATGGGATGTAACCTTTCCAACAACTGAAGGCGATCATGTCCATTCAACTGCGAACTAAATTGGATTAGTTTGTTAGCTAACGCCTCCGATTCATTTGGCATGGTCTTAAGTTCTTGAAAGAAATCTTTCACGGACTTAAACGTTGCTGTAGCTTTGTCATAATCTCCAGATTTCTGTTGGAAGAATGCAAGAAATGTAAAGAGGGTTGTCACTGTCGATTTGGGTGTATATTTTGTAATTTTAGAGGTAGCGTCTTCAAGTTTTAGGACAGCTTCGCCTAATTGACCTTGATGATAGACTTGGAAGGCTTCCCTTACTATATTCTCGATAGCACGGAAGTTTGAATTTTCAGAAATATTTGAAGGAACGGGTGTTAGTTTAGCGAGATGTCGTGTGCACGATATGCAAAAAGCCCATAAAAGTAAAAATAGAAGAATAAATTGAACTTGGGTCTTCAATAATTAACCTTTAGAAGATCATTTTGAAAAGGGTTAACGTTTTTCTAAAAACTCTAAGATAAACTGTCGTACTTCGTCGATGGCAATTGCGAAATTTAACCCTTGCGTTCCTTCGATTCCACCAAATAGAATTCCAATTAATCGACCATTGAAATTGAATAATGGTGCACCCGAACTCCCATAGCTTATAACTGTCTGCGTTTGAATTAAAGTAGCCCGGTGAACTGAGCCACTTTCTGAGGTCCATTCGTATTTTGGTCGAATTTGGCTTATTACCCCTTCGTTATAACTCCATAATAATCCTTCAGGATGGCTGATTGTACATACATCACTGCCTATCTCAATTTCTGAAAGAGAACCGAGCAGAACAGCTGTTAGATTGGGTGGGATTGATACTACTTTTAGCAGAGCAAGGTCACGGGTAGGGTCGGTTTTTAGTACCTTAGCCCAAAAAACATCTCTTTTGCTAAAAGGGATCTTACTTTCTGTAATGGATCGTGGTTTAAATGCAATTCCAATTTTAGACTCATTTTCCACTACATGCCAATTTGTAACAATCAACCCATTGCTTGATATTACAACTCCTGATCCCCCTCCACCACTTGATGTTCCGATAAAAACGACGGAGTTTACTAATTGACGATAAAGTTTTGGACCTTCTGGTGAACGAGTAGGTATATATTTTGTGGGATCTTGAATTTTAGTATTTGCTATAATTTTTTCAAGGTTTTTAGCAATCTTTTCTTTCAGTGCTTCTTCATCAATCGCATACGAAATTGAAGCAAGAACTAAGAAAAGGGCACATACAATAAGAAATTTGAAAAACTTCATACCTTCACCTCCCTCACAACTTGTGATTTAGGATACTAAATTATCGTTAGAAAATCAACACCGATGTCTAAATCTGGTTATGGTTATCATTTTTGTTCTTGAAATATTCTGGGGGATTGTAACAATACGATCAACCCTGTAAACCCTGTTCTTTCCACAAGGTTAGCGAACAAGAAAGAAGACAATAATGGCTAAAAACACTAAAAATCCAATGGTACCTAATCGAATAAGGTGGCAAGATATTTGTCCTACATGTCTGAAATATGATTACCCGAACCATCCCCCTGAATGCGAACATTGTAGAAAATATGGTATATCTGAAGAGATTTTGTGTGAACTGACAAGGATGGATCAGGAAGATGATCCAGATGATTTTCAATGTGGAGCCTATCAACCCAGACATCCAATACAATGAACCTCCCAATTCTTTAATGATGACAGAGTAAGGCTTATTCTGTATTCATCAATAATCAAGGAAAATAGAATGTTGTAAAGTCCTTTTAAATGTGCTACATTTTTGTTAGTATGTGACACATGAATGTAGGAAGGGGTTAGAAGATGAAGAAGCTTACCATACGAGAAGCGAGAAAATCTCTTTCTAATCTGGAGCATCTTTTAGAGGTTGAAGGGGAAGTAATGATTACTCGCCGTGGAGAGGCCATTGCCCGCGTGGTTCAAATAGGTAGGAGGAGGGCCATCCCCTCTCACCGGGATCTTCGAGAAGGAATGCCACGAATGCGGAAAGGGAGTGAAAAACTAATCCGTGAAGACAGGGATAGGAGATGAGAAAGACCATCTATTTCGATACGAGCGCTTTAGCTAAATGGTATCTGAACGAAGCTGGATCTGGTGATGTGGAGAAATATATTCAAGAATATGGTCCAGTGGACATAAGCGATATTACTCTCGTGGAAATGCGCAGTCTTCTCGCTAAAAGGCGTAGAGAGGGAAATATTGACCCGAAAACTGAGATACGGGTTTTTGCAACCTTTGAAGAGGATATTCGGCAAAAGTTTCTAATCTGCCATCCATTGCCTAATGGTCTGGCTACAGGCGCTGTGAATCTCCTTTCGGTCCTTTCCGATCTCCCCCTTCGGACCCTTGACGCACTGCATCTAATGATCGCGAAGGAAATTCAGGCGGAAATTCTTGCCACTGCCGATCGAATCATGGTGGCGGGTGCAAAGGCATTGGGTTTTTCGACTATAACATTTGCCAGGCCGAGTGATCGTTGACGAATATCCTAAAGCCGCCAGCACAATAGTTAACATGAAAGCTGAAAATATTAAAATCCGCAGTTTAGATCTCCTCTCTTCCTTATTTAGAAAAAGTATTGATCAAGGTCAAACTTTCATTCTTTGGGTTCAATTCCATCCTCAACCTTCTCATTAATAGACGGCCATTTCAAAAGACTTTCACGATATTGAATATATTCCAAAATTTCTTTCCGATATCTTTCCCTCTCGAGATGGGTGCGGAATCCACTCTCAAAGCTGGAAAAGTCTACTAATAGACTACCAGCCTTTTCCCATTTTTCATCGGGTAGATGACTAAAATTCTGGCTCATTGGTTATATTTTCCATTAAATCTCTTATGGACTCTTTTCAATTATATTAAAAGGCCCTATTTAAAGCAAACCCCGTTAGAAAGGACGGGGCTTCGGCCCCGCCATCAATAAGGAGTTGACGCGGTTTATTATATCATCCTCGCAATAAATGGCGGGGCTTTCTTACGGGGTAAACCTCTTATGGTTAAAAGAAGAAAGCACTCCATAGGTTTTGTATGGTATTTCCAAATGGGTTACCCCCTGACCAATCAACCATTAAAGAGATGAGGAAGACAATGGATGTTAATACCAGAAAGACAAAAAGGATGATATCATGATAGTGGTAGAGTTTCCCAACCCATTGAGCCGTGCGGTAGAAAGAAGTTTTTTCGAAAATTTCTTTTGAGATGGCTCTTTCTTCCTTTGAATAATAGGAAGTGTCGATTCCAGAGAAGAGGAGGAGAAGTCTTGAGCCAAAGTAGAATAAAAAGATGAAGATTCCGCCGACGGTCGCAATGGGAGATGGGAAGTTAAGGAGAGTGAGGATGAGATGGGTGAGAAAGCCATAGAGGAACCCTCCAACCAAAGCTAATGGTATCCGTGTTGAAAGGGAGTTAAGGAAACTCATTTTTTAATCTGAATGCCAAATGACAAAGTTCAAATGTCAAATGAAATCCAAAACTCAAAAACTAAATGAAATCAAAGTTGAAATATTATGATTTTTTGTTTTTTAAAATTTGACATTCCTTTGTCATTTGGATTTTGAAATTTGAGCTTATTATCTTAAATCTATAGAGGTTGGCAAGCGTTTTAGCAGCCCTCTCTGGAGTCGGGTAGTTTAGGATGCCCATTTTTTCAAGTCGTTTAATTTCCTCATCCCAGATCCCCGAAGGGGAAGAGTTACAACAAATCACAGGTTTATCCTTTCCCCTTTGGAGAAATAAATTGGACAGATTTCCCAAAGCGGCTCTATTGGCTGAGGCAAACATAATACATAAAACGATGGCGCCAATCTTTTTATCCTCCAGGACCGCCTCCACAATTCCTTTTATTGCTCCGGAGTCATACCAGGCAGGCCCCATGTCTACAGGGTTTGTCCGGATCGCAAGTGGTGGAAGGAGTGCTTCAATCCTTTTTTGAGTCTCGATAGAGAATGGGGGAAGAGACAATCCTTCCATCTCACATATATCACAAGCGGCCATCCCAGGACCTGCCTGACCAGAAAGAACTGCCACGTTATTTCCTTCGGGAAGCGGGGACATGGTCAGAGCCTTTGCTACATCCAGAAGCTCCTCTGAACTTCCCAGCGTCAAAATTCCAGCCTGTCTGAAAGCCCCTTCATAAATCTCGTGTCTCCCCGCAAGGGATCCTGTATGAAATTTAGAGGCCTTGTCGCTTGTCCGGGAGCGTCCGACCTTATAAGCGATAATCGGTTTCCTTCCATTCGTTCTTTTGGCCACTTCGATCAATCTTCTGGGATCATCGATGCCTTCCAAATACATGGCAATTACTTTGGTTTCAGTATCCTCCATTAGGTATTCTACCATATCAGCAAAATCGACATTACAACGGTTCCCCAAACCTACAATTTTACTAAACCCAATGTGGTCTCTCATCGACAGAAAAGCCATCAGATGAGACATCCCACCGCTCTGGCTGACAAAACTTATTCCCCCTTTCTCCACAAGGGAGAATTCGGGTGTAAAAGATGCGTTAAGAGGGAGATGAAGGTTTGCAATTCCAAAGGTATTCGGGCCAATGATCTTAATCCCAAATCGATTTGCCAACTCAGTGATCTCCCTTTGCAACACCTCTCCTCTGCTATCTTCGATTTCTTTAAATCCAGCTGTGATGAGAATAATCCCTTTCACACCCTTTTCATGACATTCTTTGATTGTCTTTGGCACGGACTCTGCGGGAAGGACAATGATGGAGAGATCAACTACTTCTGGAGTTAGAAGAAGGGAGGGGTATGTTTTCACACCCAGGATTTCATCCTTCCCCGGATTGATCGGAAAGATTTTGCCCGGATATTTCCCCTCGATCAGGCTTCTCATCACATGAGATCCCAACTTCCCTCGATTGTCTGATGCCCCGATCACCGCAACCGAACTTGGTCTGAAGATTGCGTCCATCGCCGTTCTTTTTTTCTCCATGGCATTCCCTTCCTTTTGAGACGGTGTAATTCTTTTAATTTAAACCAATTATCCTTTAGGATCAAATGATTTTGGGCAGCCTCATGGCTTAAAACCCATAGCTCCTTCACATGCTATGGAAAGCGGAACTCTCAGAAGCATACCCTACTGGCTTCTTAACCTTAACCTCAATCTTAACCTAAGAATTATCAGCGGTTTTTGCTCTCCATCAGGTCGAGGAGACTTCCACCTGCTGTGGCAGGAAGGGAGAGGACAAGAATTTTTTTCAGGACCATGATGAGGTTAAAGGGCTCAGGTAAAAGATGGTACAGAAAGAGGGCAAAGAAGGAGGTAAAAAGGGAAAGACCATAGATGAGGATGATCCGGATAGGAAAGAAAAATATTTTATGAAGGTGGGTATAGGAAAGTTTTCTGACACCTGCCCCATAAGCGATAAAGATGATGAGTAAGAGATTAACGAGAATGATAAGGACCATATTGTGAGTTTGGATCTTATCAGAAATGAGGTGAAATTCCTCAATGGGTGCAAAAGTCATTGAGGAGGCCAATGATCCAACCACTATCTGGAGGATGTCACGGCGATCGATTTTCTCCTTAACAAATTCCTTTGAGATGAGCTTTTTTATTTTCATTTCGGTTAATGGTGTCAATGTTTCAATGGGGTCATTCAATGTCAATGGATGACCCCATATTCTATGGAAAGGCTCTCTATGAGGACCTTTTAATTAAAGTTACTGTTCCATCAACAACCGCTCCAACTTTTCTTTATCAATCCCCAAGTTCTCCCAAGTTTCGATGTAAATGGGTTTCCCTATTTCATCATAAGGATCAACGAGAATCTTCCTTAAAAAGAAGGGTGAGTTTTTCGAATGGCAGTCTTTACAACCCCTTGCGCCAATGACCTGAAAACCCGCCATTATGTTATGACTGAGAGAGAAATCATAGGTGTTCGACTGCTCGTATTTGATCTTTTTCACATCTCCTTTCTCATCCAAATGATAAAGGAACCCTCCTTTGACCAATACTGGATGATCAGCTATAGGATTTCCAAATTTATCCTTTCCTTTCAATATCATCAGGAATGCTTTGATCTCGTCGAGGGAATTGATTTCAGGGATCCAATCTCCATCGTCATCTTTTAGAGGGGGTTTTTTCAGCTCCCTTATTTTCCATAGGAAAATGGGTTTAACGACATTGGTCTTTTCATCCAGATCTCCCCAGTAGATAACGATCAAAGATTTTACTGGGACAATCTTCCCTTTATATTCCTTGATGGCTGGATACCAAATGTTTAGATCTATTCCTGAAATCGATCTTTTAGGATCCACCGGATCATTGGAGAGAAATTTTGAGTTCTCATAGATCATGGTCTCTCCGGTTGAAGCATGGTCATAGACAAGATCTCCAGGAGTAGTTAGAAACGGGATATGGCAGGTCTGACAGGAAATCCTTTTCATATGGCGGGGAGAGAAAGGATGTCTATATCTTGGAGCCTTCCTATCCTTTCTCTTGTAGTGACAATCTTCGCAGGAAGGCATGGTGTTATCAAGATCATCCCTTACCGTCTCCTGTATGGTATTTCCTTTAGCAAAGTTATGGTTCTTATCACTCGGATGGCAAGATAAACAATGAAGGCCTTTGGCCTTATGGATATCTGTATCAGGACTCCACTGACGCCCTCTCTTCCTTCCATCCGAGACGGCGTGACAAGACCAGCAATTTTCGTCAGGAGGCCTTTTCGTGATCTGGAGGTGAAGATTTTCAAAATCGGCAATTTCTTTTTTCGTGTAATCTACATTCACCTCTTCCGCCCTTGGGTTTCCAAACTCATCCTGAGAGAGTTTCACGGTTGCCCAACCCGCCCCCACAGTAGGCCCATATTTAAAAATTCTTCCTCTCAGGGTTTCCCCCCGTTCCTTCCATTGATATCCTTTCAGGTGGCAGATGAGACAATCCGCCTCACTCACACCGCTACGGTCCCAAGGCGCTCTAAAGCTGGTCTCGCCATTATTGAATGGTGTATAATCACCATCCAACAGAGGATTGTCGGCAGAAAGCTCATAGCCAAATTTTTTATTCTCTTCATCATAGTAGAGATGGTTTTTTCGATCGTACTCACTCCAACCTCCTCCTGGATGGCAAGCACCGCAATGCTGAACAAAAAAGAAAGAGGATCTGTCAATTTCAGAGGGGTGTGGATTCATCTTTTTTGCCAATTGAATTGGATTCTCAGTTGTCAATGAATATTTCCCATACATCCCGGATGAGAGGTTCCAGAGGTATTTTTGATCGTATGTATCACTCATGATGATTTTCCCCGCCCCATCGGTTCGCCCCTGCTGGAAGTGATAACCATTCGTGATCCAGTTATAATCATGGCAGGCGCCACAGGTTTTTTTAGGGCTGAAAGGAATTTTACTATTGATCGTGAGCGGACTCCCATCAAACCCCTTCAGGACAATCTTTTGATGCGAAGGACCTTGAGAAGAAATCGAAATAGGATAAAACAAGCTGAGCGTAAGGAGGGTAAGGATTAATAAAAGGATGGCTGTGACCGGTTTTTTTTCCAATTCCATTTTCCCCTACAATTTGTTTTAATTTATGATATTATAAATTATAAATCGGAACAAGATGAAAAAAATCTTTCTCGATAAGAGGGCCTGGAGAGATTCCAGGGACAGTTGGGTCAGTTTTGAGAGTGACCCGAAACTGAGGGTCACAAAGAAAAATATTTATGGTCGCTGTGTCCCTTGTATCACTAACCTCTATCATCAATTGCAAGAGGGGAAAGAAGAGATCGAGTTAAAGGAGGCTTATCAATGTTGGAAAGTGGTTGCGGTCTTAAAAGATCAAGAAGAGTGTCTGGAAGTTTTGAGAGAATACGAAGAGAACTTCCTTGGGGATCACTATGTAAAGGGAAAGTTTGGATCGAGCCAACCTTCGAAATCCTCCAAGGTTCTTATGTTTCACACCGAAGATGAGGAAGAGAGGGACAGGCTTCTTGAAGAGCTTAAGGACTGCGTCCAGAAGGTGAATACAAAGGCTAAAGTTTTTTACCAAAGGGCCTGTGCCAATCTCTACCACGATTTATTGGGAGATTGGAGAGAATGGAATCAAGTGACTCGGATAAAGGACCCTAATGTCCGGCCAATGTTGATAGAGAGGATCAGAAGGTTATTATATTGGGAAAAAGAGAAAGGTTAAAGAATCAAATACCATAAGGATGACCTTCCTCCTCTCTTTGACCTTAACATCTGCTGCCCGTGTCATCAGATTCTCATTATAGGAATGAGCAATACCAAAGAGGGTTTTACAAACCTAACTCTGACCATCTGCTTTTTACTTTCTTAACCATTTCTGGATCAAGTTCAATGGGGATCGGTTTTTCCTTCCACTCAAAAGGAATTGTTGCATCCATGATGATTCTTGAAGTAATATCCCTTTGATCTATAGGAAGGGAAGGGTCTAAAGGAGTTGATCGTCCACGGTTGATGATTTGAGCCCGGCTCGGTTGGAACCTGAAACTGAGTGCCCAAAGAACACGAGGCAAATCCCAAGGATCGATATCCTCATCTACAACGATCACCGTCTTTAATCCATAAGCACCCATCTCGGTCGAAATGGCGGCTGTGCCAACTTGGTTAGCATGGCCAGGGTACATCTGTTTCACAGAAATGATAGCGATGAATCTACCTGCTCCTTCCGGCGGACAATACACTGCCTTAATTCCAGGAATTCTCATCGTCTCAAGTTCCTGCCAAAGGGTTGCTCCATAGCTCAATGCCATTGTCATATGGGTATCTGTGACAGCCCTTCCAACAGATGTAAACCAGAATATGGGATTGTTCCTATGGGTGATGCAATTGATCTTAATAAAATTTCTTGGGGTCGTTCCCACTCCTGAATAATAACCTGTGTATTCGCCAAAGGGTCCTTCTGGCTTAAATGCCTCTGGGTCTACCTCCCCTTCAACAACGATCTCAGCATTAGCCGGAATGGGGAGATCGACTGTTTCTCCCCTGACGATTTCAATAGGCTCCCCGCGAATGGAACCACCGAAATCGAATTCTGACTCAAAAGCAGGGAGTCTCGCCGCACCTAATATAAACATGAGAGGATCTCCTCCCACGATCACAGCCACTGGCATAGGCTTTTTAAGGGATTTATATTTCATAAGCATAATATCTGCATGCTTCCCTTTGATGAACTGAGTGCCAAGTGTCTTCTCATCCAATACCTGAAGTCGGTAGACACCGAGATTGACCCAACCTGTCTCAGGATCTTTTGAAATGGTTGCGGCTGTGGTTCCAAAAAAGCGGCCCCCATCTTTTGGGAAAACCTTTGGAACAGGGAACTCAAGGAGATTGATCTTGTCTCCTTTAATGATATTCTCTTTACAAAGCCCTTTTTCTACCCATTTTGGGGGTTTTTTTTGGGCGGTTCTTTTTACCCATTCCCTCATGATTTCAACCAAACTGGTATTTTTGTCCATACCCATGATGAGAGCCAGTTTGGAGGCCGTCGTACATGCACTGGATAGAACAGGAATTTGATAGCCTTTCACCCTCTCAAAGAGAAGCGCAGGCCCCCCTCGCTCTTCATTCAGTTTGGCAATGTGAGACATCTCCAAATCCCAATCCACCTCGGCCTTAATTCTCTTCAATTCTCCTTCCGCCTCACATTTTTTTAAAAAATCTCTCAAGTCCATAAGATCCTCCTTGTTTTTGGTAGCGTTCTAAACAAGAGACCTAAAGCAAAAAACCCAATTTACGATATGATGGAGAACCTATCTCATATCCCGAATTCGGTCAAGTCATCTAAACCATATTTTATAGAGGATGTCAAGCTTT